>Ga0100381_1001404_pt1 | contig 22793 bp, 16 predicted proteins | sample CryGeymeta201505_FD_80416 | JGI IMG/M metagenome (GOLD analysis project Ga0100381, IMG submission 80416) | Groundwater microbial communities from Crystal Geyser aquifers in Utah, USA - Crystal Geyser metaG 2015-05 | ecosystem: Environmental > Aquatic > Deep subsurface > Groundwater | place: USA...
AGAATAAACATTGTAATCCTCGCGTTGATGGCGTTTATAACTCCCATTGTGGCATTAATTGCGGGTTGGCTCTTTTACAATGAACAGCTATCTTTGTATGATTTTATAGGATGTTTATTTGTACTGGCAGGAATATTTATTGCCAATATCAGAGGCGTCAAAAAACTAAATAACGAAGAAATTATTAAAGAACCGGCATTGTAGTTCCGGTTGATTAGGACGAAATGTTAAATATCATTAGGATTAAAAAAGCAGTATTTTACGGTTATCACGGAGTATTAAGCCAGGAGCAGAGTGTAGGCGGAAGGTTTGAAGCCGACGTAGATATGTACACAGATTTTACTGCGGCAGCAAAAGAAGATAACCTAACCCGCACGATAAATTACGAAAAAGTTTATCAATGTATTAACCGGCTTACACTCGAAAAAAAACATTATTTAATTGAAACTCTCGCTGTGTTGATCGCAGATGAACTGCTCGACCGTTTCGGTAACATTCAAAAACTTTCGGTGCGGGTTATTAAAAATAATCCGCCGCTTGGCGGAGTAGTTGACTGCGTTGAAGTAGAGGTTATTAAAACGAGGGACGAGCGTGAGCGTGAAAAACAAGCTTTGAAATTAACTACTTAGTTAGGTGAATTTATAACACATTCTGTATATATTGCGCTCGGCTCTAATAAAGGCGACAGATTGAATTTTATTAGAACTGCACTGTATGAAATTAATAATTGTAAAAGCTGTAGAGTTGAACAAACGGCTTGTGTATATGAAACAAAACCCTATGGAAACATACCGCAGCAAAATTTTTATAACTCGGTTGTACTCGTCACAACAAAATTAAGCGCGAAAGATCTTCTAACTTGTTTGAAAGAATTGGAAGTGAAGATCGGACGGACGGTATCGCAGCTGTGGGGTCCTCGTGAAATTGACATTGACATTTTGTTTTATGATAATTTAATATATTCGGATGAGCAATTAACCGTGCCGCATAAGGAAGTTCATCTAAGAGATTTTGTTCTTCAGCCGATTGCAGATATTAATGCGGAATTTATTCACCCGGTTTTGAATAAAACAATCTCGGCGCTTTTGAAAGAATCCGGCAGTGATAATATTCTTAATAAAGTTGCCGGTAAAATTTTGTAATTTTTGGGAGTTTACTTTGGAGCAAAATTCAGAAATAAAATATATAGCTATTGAAGGAGTAATTGGAGCGGGTAAAACTACTCTTGCAAAAAAAATTAAAGAAAGATTAAATGCCGAACTTGTTATGGAGCAGTTTGAAACTAATCCTTTTTTAGAAAAATTTTATAACGACAGAAAAAGGTTCGCTTTTCAGACTCAGATGTTCTTTCTTATAAACCGTTACAAACAGCAGGAAGTTCTTGCGCAGGAAAATCTATTCCGTGATTACATTGTTTGCGATTATATTTTTGAAAAAGACCGCATATTTGCATACTTAAACTTAAGCGGCGAAGAGCTAAAACTTTACGAAAGTATTTTCCCGCTGTTGAGCCGCTCCCTTCGCAAACCCGACCTTGTGGTTTATCTGCAAAGCAACGTTGACAGGCTGATGTTTAATATAAAAAAAAGAAGCCGTAAAATAGAACGAAACTTAACTAGAAATTATATCGAAGAACTAAGCGAAGCTTATAACCATTTTTTCTTCAGGTATTCAACCACACCTCTGTTAATCGTTAACAGCAGTGAAATTGATTTCGTTAAAAGCGAAGCGGACTTTGACGAAATGTTTAGACAGATATTCAGAGAAGACAGAGGTATAATAGAATACTTCAAACCGGAATCGAGGAAATTAGAATGAAGTTTATTTATTTGATTTTGTATTTCCTTCTGTTTTATTTTATACTTAAAATAGTAAGAAGGTTATTTACTAGCAGACCCAGGCGTCAGAATGAAAATATATATAACAATAGCCCGGCGCATAAAAGCAAATTTGAAAATGTTGAAGAAGCTCATATCATCGAAATAAAAGACAATAAGAGGGAAGAACAAAAATAAAAGATGAGCAAAGAAAACTTTTTTTCAAATTTTGTTAATTCGCTATCCCGACGGTTATTTGAAGTAAAGGAAGACCATAGTTTAGATTTAGGAAATCCCAGAAAGTTTTTAATCGTACGTCAGCATAATCAGCTCGGTGATTTGCTTGCCGGCGTTTCACTCTTTAGGGCAATTAAAGAAACTTATCCGGAGAGTCATATTACTTTAATTGTAAGCCCGTTTAATTTTCCCGGACTTGTAAAAAACAAATTTATCGATAGGCTTTTTGTCTTCGACAAAAGGAGATTATACAACCCATTCTATCTTTATAAGTTTATTAAACTGTTAAGAGAAGAATATGACGCGGCTATTGTTCCCGTGGTTGTCTCAATTTCTTTTACAAGCAATTTTATTGCCGGGTTATCAAACACAAAAATCAAAATTGGCGCAAAAAAACTTGACGGAAAAATAAATAAGAGCGCTTATTTTTTTCACCGCCGGGTTGTGCTTGATTGGCGAATGCATCCGGATTCGAATGTAAGTGAAAGAAGCCTTGATATCGTCCGCCCTTTCGGAATTAATACAAACAATTACCGTTCAGAAATTTCTTTTGATGAAGCTGATATAGGGTCGGCAAAAAAATATCTAAAGGAAATTAAATACCGACCCGGACATCCTTTAATAGGGCTGCACGTTGGCGCCGGCAAACTGCCTAATTGCTGGTCACTAATTAAATTTGTAACGCTGATGAAACGTTTACGGGATGATTATAGAGCCGAATATTATTTAACTGGAAGCAACAGCGATAAAGAAGAAATCGATTATATTTTAAAAAATTATGATGCCAGAGTGCATACATTTATAAACAGAACAATACCTGAAGTTGCAGCATTGATTTCTTTGTCCGATTTATTTATTGATAATGATACCGGAATAATGCACGTGGCAGGGACAACAAGTACTCCGCAGGTTTCAATATTTGGTCCCACAAATCCATTTTGCTGGGCGCCAATTGGCAGCAACAAAATATTCGTCCGCCGTTCCGAATTAATTGACGATGTTACCGTGCAGGATGTCTTCGAAATTTGCGAAATGCTTCTTGATAAAAATAAAAAAGCAGCAAACCCGAATGGCTGATTTTATCGCCGCCGTTGATATGGGGACAAATTCTTTTCACTTAATTGTTGCCAAAATTAAAAACGATTTCAGCAGTTTTAAGATTGTTGATAAAGAAAAAAAACAAATACGGCTTGCGTCACACATGGGGGAGGATTTGTCTTTTATTTCTAATGAAGAGCTTGAAAGTTCTATCGAAATACTGAACGGCTTCAAAAAAATATCATCGCTTTATAATGCCGGGTTAAATGCAAGAGCTACCAGCGCTGTGCGCGAAGCGGATAATCGGGCTGAGTATGTTAGACAGATTTATAAAAGTACGGGAATTTATGTTCAAACGATAGAGGGACATGAAGAGGCTGCTTTGATCTTCAAAGGTGTGCGGCATGGTCTTAAGCTAAATGACGAGAAGCTTCTAAATGTTGATATCGGCGGAGGAAGTACGGAATATACGCTCGGCAATAAAAGCGTATTTGAATTTGCTGAAAGTATTAAGATTGGAGCAGTGCGTTTATCAAAAAGATTTTTTAATGAATTTTATATTATTGATGACAATGTGAAAGCATGTTTGAAATATATTGAAGAGCAAATTAAATCTTCATCTATAAAAACAGACTGCTCTTTCGACATTGCCTCGGGAAGTTCGGGCACTATACAAGCTGCAGCAAGGCTGATCATTGCACAAAATAACAAACCGCAGCCAAAAGATTTAAACAATTTTATTTTTTCTTATGACGAGTTAAAAAACATTGCCCAACTCATCCTTTCAAAAAAATCTGTCGAAGATCGCCTTTTATTAGAAGGGCTCGAAAAAAGGAGAGCAGATATAATGCCGGCAGGAATTTTAATTCTTCTTAAAACTTTTGAGTTGCTTCACATCAAAAATATGAAAGTTTCTTCCTATGCCCTTCGGGAAGGGATAATACTTGATGAGCTTGATAAGTTGAAAGCAGTTTAACCTCACGATAAGCAGCAAATACCTTTTAATAGTCTAACCCTCTCTTTATATTTGCGCACCCAATTTTAAGAGTATATGAACAAAATTAGAAACTTTTGCATTGTTGCACATATTGATCATGGTAAATCTACAATAGCAGATTGCTTGCTTGAGACCACCGGCACCGTTTCACAACGGGAGTCTAAAGCGCAGGTGCTTGACGATCTTGAACTGGAACGTGAGCGTGGTATTACGATCAAATCGCACGCAATCCAGATGAAGTATAAAGCTAAGGATAATCAAATTTATACCTTAAATTTAATTGACACACCCGGGCACGTAGATTTTAGTTATGAAGTTTCACGCTCTCTGGCAGCATGCGAAGGCGCTATTCTTGTAGTTGATGCTGCGCAGGGTGTTGAAGCTCAAACGATAAGTAACCTATATCTTGCCGTGGAAGCAGGTCTTGAGATTATTCCCGTCATTAATAAAATAGATTTGCCGAGCGCAGAAATTGATAAAGTTAAAGGGCAGATAATTGATTTGATGGGTTGTGAAGAAGATGAAATATTGCTCGTCAGCGCTAAAGCAAAACTTGGAATTACGGAATTGCTCGAAGCGGTGGTTAATAAAATCTCCGCTCCGAAAGGAGATCCGGATGCGCCGCTGCAAGCATTGATTTTTGATTCGATATTTGACGCATACCGCGGAGCCATCGCAAATATAAGACTGATGAATGGCTCCTTAAAAACAAATGATAAGATTAAATTTTTTGTTGTCGATAGAGAATATGAAGCTGAAGAAATAGGTGTGCTCGGTCTTAGAAGAATTAAAACAGACACGCTTGAAGCCGGGAATGTTGGATACTTAATAGCTGGAATAAAAGATGTTCATGATGCAAAAGTTGGCGACACAGTAACGCATGCAAAAAACGGTGCGGACAAACCTTTGCCGGGTTACAAAGAAGTTAAACCGATGGTTTACAGCGGATTATATCCTACTGATTCCGATGAGTTTGAGAATTTGCGCGATGCTCTTGAAAAATTTCGTCTGAATGATTCGGCGCTTGTATTTCAACCTGAAACTTCGGCTGCTCTTGGCTTCGGATTTCGATGTGGATTTCTGGGGCTGCTGCATATGGAAATTGTTCAGGAACGATTGGATCGCGAATATAATCAGACAATTATCACAACACTTCCAAACGTTGAGTATCATGTTTATAAAAAGAACGGCGTAAAACTTGTAGTTGATAATCCTTCCACTATGCCTACCATAGGCGACATAGAATATGTCGAAGAACCATATATCAAAGCGCAGATTGTTTGCCCAAGTGAGTATGTTGGCAACATAATGAAACTAGCAACTGAAAAACGGGGCACTTATAAAAACACAACTTATATAGATCCAACCCGCGCAGATATTCAATATGAACTGCCGCTGAGTGAAATAATTTTTGATTTTTATGACAAGTTAAAATCAACCACGCGCGGTTATGCTTCATTCGATTATGAGTTTATCGGTTACCGTGAGTCTGATCTTGTTAAACTTGATATTCTTCTTAACAACGAACCGGTGGATGCATTGTCGATGATCGTTCACAGAGATAAGGCTTATGATTGGGGAAGAAAAGTTTGCAGCAAGTTAAAAGATTTAATCCCGAGACAAATGTTTGAAATAAGTATTCAAGCCGCAGTTGGGACGAAAGTGATTTCTAAATCGGTAGTGAAAGCTTTACGTAAAAACGTACTTGCGAAATGTTACGGCGGCGACATATCAAGGAAAAGAAAACTTCTTGAAAAACAAAAAGAAGGAAAGAAGCGAATGAAGCAGGTTGGTAATGTTGAAATTCCGCAAGAAGCGTTTCTTGCCGTTCTCCAAATTGATGAGTAGTTCGGACCACTATAAAAATATTAATGAAGACAAAAAGGCTGCGGTCAACAAGAAGTCTTTATTATCTGCCGGCGTTCGTAAAAAACTCATTCTGTTTTTTTGTGCTTTTTTATTCATTTTAGCTGCAAAAATATTTTTTGTTGATGCTTATCGGATACCTACATCGTCAATGGCTAATACGCTTTTATCAGGCGATTACGTCATTGTAAATAAAGCTGCCTATTCAATTTCGACCCCTTCATATTTACCAGTCACCAACACCGTAATGGAATCGAAAATTTTATTTTCAATTTCAACACCGGAGAGGGGAGATGTTGTTGTCTTTCAATTTCCATCAGAAACAAAAATATTTCAACCGGTTAGTTTATATTTTATAAAAAGAATTGTTGGCTTACCCGGAGACACACTCGCTATTAAGAATAAAATTTTATTTATAAACGGAAAAGAAATAGCGTTGCCCGGTAAAGCTAAAATGGATACAAATAATATAAAGTTAAATACAGATTCATCGCTTTATTTTAAAAATGAAAATTGGTCTGCCGACAATATGGGACCAATTGTAGTGCCATATAAAGGGATGAAAATTAAATTGGATAACCGCAGCATCTACAAATGGGGAATGATAATAAATCGGGAATACGGTAAAAAAGCAATCAGCGTTGAAGGAACAGTTATAACAGTAAACGGCAGACCTGCCCGCCAATACACGCTGAAAAAAAATTACTATTTTTTGATGGGCGATAACCGCGACAATAGCATCGACAGCCGTTACCACGGATTTATACCTGAAGATTTAATAATCGGTAAAGCAGAGTTTATATACTGGTCAACCGGCAGCGGAATACGATGGAAACGATTATTTACTTCAATTCAATAATTATGGATTAATTTATTACTTTTGTTCCTTAGCGAGTTGCAATATATTTAACTACATATTAACAGACATAAAAACTTGATGAATAAGATAATAATACTACTAATATTTTTTAGCGGATTTACTTTTGCGCAGAATAAGTATTTAATATACTTCAATGATAAAGGTTTACCCGAAGAGAAATTGTTAAGTAAAACCTCCTCAGAATTTTCAGAAGCGGTGGAGCGGCTTAGTGAGCGAAGCATAGAGCGCCGTAAAAAAACTATGGGCGATGAGTTTCTTACATTCGAGGATTTACCTCTTAACCAAAACTACATTCAGAGACTTACTGAAAGCGGGGTAAAAATTGTACATCAGCTCAAATGGTTTAACGCCGTATCTGTTTATTTAAATGATGAGCAGTTGAACATGCTTAAAAAAAATTCTTTCGTTAAGAATATAGAGCGAATTAAAGTTTTTAAACGTAAAGAACTTGAAAAATCTTCCGAATCAGGAAATAATTTTCTGGCAAAGACGGAAATACTATATGGTCAATCATTCGAACAATTATCAATGTCGCAAATTCCAAAAGTTCATCGTCTCGGCATAACGGGCAGCGGAGTATTAATCGGTTTGCTAGATACCGGTTTTCGCTGGAAGACGCACGAATCGCTGCGTGATGCTGCTGTAGTTGCCGAAAGAGATTTTATTTTTAATGATAATAATACGGCGAATGAAAGCGAAGATCACCCTTCGCAGGATTCTCACGGCACCACTGTGTTTTCCATTATCGGTGGATTCAAGGATAGCGTTTTGATTGGCTCCTCATTCGGTTCATCTTTTCTGTTAGCCAAGACTGAAGATGTTCCAAGTGAAACGCATATTGAAGAAGATAATTACGCTGCGGCGCTTGAGTGGATGGAAAATCTCGGTGTTGATATTACAAGCAGTTCGCTCGGCTACAACGAATTTGATACCGGTCTCAATTATACTTATAATGACATGGATGGAAAAACCACTATCGTTACTAAAGCTGCAGAGCTTGCATTTAGTCGGGGTGTTGTTACGCTGACTTCCGCCGGAAATGAGGGAAATACTTCATGGAGATATATTACAGCGCCGGCTGATGGGTTTAATACAATAGCAGTTGGAGCGGTTGGAACGAATGGCGCCGCTTCAGGTTTTAGTTCGCGCGGTCCTACTGTTGATGGGCGTATAAAACCCGATATTTCTGCAATGGGAGTTACTGTTTTTGGTGCAGCGGCTTCAGGAGGTTATTATTCAAATAATGGAACCTCAGTTGCTGCGCCGATTGCCAGCGGAGTTGCAGGATTACTATTATCTGCATTTCCGCATTTGACGAATGTTCAAGTGCGCGATATACTTTTAAGAACCGCAAGCATTTTTAATAGTCCAAACAATTCTATTGGTTACGGTATTATTGATGCTTTTAGCGCGGTCAATTATCCAAACATCGAAGTAAAAAATGGAATCGAAATTATTCATAAACTATTTTATGATGATGACGGAGTAAATTCTTCCACGGTTAAAATTCATTATACTATCAACAACAAAGATTTTACAGAAGAAGCGATGAACTCCGGTGTGAACAGTAAATTTTTTTATGAAATGCCTGCGGCAGCAGCAGGGCAAAAAAGATTATTTTATTTTACATTAACAGATAGTACAGGGAACACAGTTCGAGAACCTTTAAATAAGAATTATAGTTATAAGAGCGGAAGATTTATTGTTGAAGAAGATGATGGGAAGGCTATTCCGGAAGGCTTCGTCCTCGGGCAGAACTATCCAAATCCATTTAATAACAAAACAAGAATTAATTTTTACGCTGCTGCAAACGAACATGCAGAGATGATAATTATTGATGGCTCGGGACAAAGAGTTGCTGTAATATTTAATGGGATAACAAACATCGGCGAAAATACAGTAGAGTGGAACGGCTATGCAGACAATGGCTGGCAGTGTGCGAGCGGCGTTTATTATTATATTTTAAAATTAGGCGGAAAAGAATACGGGCAGAAAATGATACTACTTAAGTAATTCGATAATTATTTCACACAAAAGCCCCGCCGTAATATGCCGGGCTTTTTTTTTAACCGGATATTATCCTTAACTATTTCGCTAATGAGACTGTCTTTGTCTTCAAGTTTTGAGACCAGCTTATTTATTTTATCAAAAGCTACTTTTCCCTTGAACCTTTACATTAATTATTCATTATTCATTGTGCATTATAAATTGTACATTAACTCCCGTGCCTTGAAATATTTGCCACAGCTTGACATTAATTTTGAGGTTAACAATATTTCTACAAGTTTATTTTTATTTACTAACATTCCCGGGGATGTCATGGAAAAGATTTGTTTCGGGCGCTTTCTTTACTCACTTCTAATAGCATTTTTTGCATTTACAATTTCTGTTAGTTCGCAGACTTCCGTAAAAGGCAACAGCCAGGAAATAAAAGAGGTTATATTAAACAGCAACCAGGTTACAACTGTGCTGTATAATTATGGTTCTATTTGTAAACCAAACACATTAAGCTATGTAGCCGATTTTGTATGGCGGGATTTAGGTTATATGTTCGAGTTCGGACCGCTTGTTGCGGCAAAGGTTGTAAACAACAACGGCGATACGATGCGCATTGTAGATGATTCTTTTATTCTTCCATCGCAAGGAAGCTATTCATCCGATGGAACTGAAAAGTGGGGATGGCTGCCGCGCACCGGTTATACAAATCCTAATTCTCCTTTTGTAGCAACCGCAAACGACCCTTCATCGTGGCCTACTTCGTGGACGGGCTGGAATGGTGAACTCGGAAATGGAATAACCATTGGTAACGATGAAGCTTTTTATGTAATAGATGATTTTACAAATAGGGAATTTAGCTACTATCCTTTCCCTAATGATACAACAAAGCGGGGTCTCGGATTAAAATCCGAAGTAAGAATTTACCAGTTCGATAACATATTCAAAAACTCTATTGTTGTTAAATATTTTTTGACAAACGAAAGCAGTAAAAATTTAGATGAAGTTTATTTCGGATTTTTTGGCGACCCGCATATCGGCGGCGCTAATAACTACTCGGATGACAGAGTTACACTAATAAATCTTGGTGATAATAACGTTTCATCAAACAACTATTCAGTTTGTTTATTCGATGCGGATGGTATGGGAGATGGCGGAAGACCAACAGGTTATATGGGTTTTCGTTTTCTTGAAACTCCCGGAAAGCAGGGAATGACCTCTTTTAATCCCGCAATGTTCGGATCTGTGTTCCCTAAAGATGACGCGGTAATGTGGCAATGGTTATCAGGTGGAATTGATACAATAAATTCTGTTTATCATAACCCGGGAGATAATATTATAAGTTTTGGCACCGGTTCATTTTCGCTTGCCGCCGGCGAGACAAAAACAATTTCTATTGTAGTAAGCGTAAGCGAAAACTTTGAAAAGTTTATTCAAGATGCAAAACTTTTTCCGTATCACTATTACTTTCCCGAAATAGAAACGCAAATAGGAAGCAGCGGCGGAGATGAAAATTATCATGTTTCACTTACATTTCCTGTTGAAGGAACTTTGAATGGAACCGTTCCGGTGCAGTGGGATTATACCGGTACAAATCCGGATGCGCAGGTATTTATCGACTGCTCATCCGATAATGGACGCAACTGGCAGTATGTTGCAACCGCACCCGCGGCAGATGAAACATACAACTGGAATACAGAAAATAATAAAGACGGCGTAAATTATATTTTAAGAACAACAGCTTTTACACCCGATACAGCATTTAAATATTATTACAGTTTAAGCAGCTCTTTGATAACAATTAACAATCCGGTTAACGCACAGCCCGAAGTTGAATTGAATATTAATTTTGCGGGAACAACCATTACCGATCCATCGGCAGATGTTTTATGGAATATAGCTGATGCCGACAATTCTACATTAAATGTTTCGCTTTCCTATGCCGCTTCAGCCGAAGGACCGTGGAATGAAATTACTACCGGAGCATACACTACCGGCAGTTATAATTATAGTTGGGATGTTAAACAGCTTGCCACAATGCCGGTTTGTTTTTTAAAACTTACCGCTTCCGATGGACAGCTTGATTCCACCGTAATCAGCCCTTCTTTTGCAGTTAATTATGCAGTCGCATCTTTTCAACCCTCAAATATTTTACATCTTTCCGGATTAGCGACAGCGGATATTAATATTGAAGTTTCTGATTCCTCTGCCTTAATAGACGACACATACGATTTATCGTTTACCGGGGTTTCCGGCGCCGCCGTCAATCTCTCAGTTAAAAATGTGAATACCGGCGCTCTACTTGTTGAAAACTTACCTGTTATTCAGGGTTCATCAACACCGGTATTCAACGGGATAAAACTTTTAATAGATAATAAAACAACCGCGGTAAATAATCAGAAAACAAGATTTAACCGCGCCGCTCTCGATACCACTTACAAAATTACTTTCCCTCCGATCGCCGGCAATCCCAAAATTCCCGTCCCGAATGATTGGGCAATTATTTTTAACGATATGACCACTGATCTTTCCGGAAATTATTTATATCCTGCAGATACGGTAATTTCAAATCTGGGGAATGTTAAGATTATAACCCCGTTTAAAATAGTTAACACTACTTATAACGAACCCGGAGAATATATTATTTTCGTTTCAACCGGCGTACAAAATTTGTCTGCCTGGAATACCTCTCAACGCATAATACTTAGACCGCAAAACCCGGTAGGTGCAACAACAACTTACCAGGTAAAGTTTAATTTTGATGAGGTGGTTAAACCGCAAAACGGCGACACTCTTTTTATAATTACAGATAAAGCATTAACCGCGGAAGACAACTACCGATTTTCTGTTAACCCGAATGTCGTACTACCTGTAGAACAAAAAGAATTATTGCCGGGTAATTTCGCTTTGTTTCAAAACTACCCTAACCCATTCAATCCGTCAACCACAATAAAATATTCGTTGGCTGAAGGTGGGAGAGTAATAATAAAAATATTTGATATACTCGGAAAAGAAGTAATAACATTAACAGACGAATACAAAGATGCCGGTTATTATGAAATAGATTTTAGAGCAGAAAACCTATCAAGCGGAATTTACTTTTACAAAATTGCAAGCGGCAGTTTTTCGGAAACTAAGAAGATGGTTTTGTTGAGGTGATGTAGTGCGTGGAGGATTGGTTGTTCCGCCCCAGAGGGATGGCGGATAAGAAAACTTTTGTGCTTTGGACGGTGGCTTCGATACATTCCGGCTGTGAGAGTTTTTGAGTTTGTTTAGCATTTTGGCAGCCGGAATACTAAACCACCGTATGTTTTTAGACAGAATTTTATTTCGTAATAAATTTAATAAGGAGATTATTTGTGAATAAATTTTTTATTATTTCGTTTTTATCATTATTAATTATTTTCTCTCCCGGTTTACGAGCTCAAAATGATGATGTTTGTGGGACTATTTCGGGAGATGCACCACCTTATATTCCGACAAGTGGTGTGCTTAGAGTATTTGTAATTTTTGCCCAATTCAAAGATGATCCACAAATTGAAAATAACGGATGGGCAAAAAATTCATATCCAACCTGGGCAAATACATTTGTAAATGCTTATCCGTCTGAAGGAGAAAGATACGCATGGAATAATTTATCGCAATACTTTAATGAAATGTCAAATGGTACATTCCAGGTATTGGGTGATGTTTATAATTCATTAGTCATTACAGATAATAATGAAAGTTATTATTCTACGATTGGAAAATCATTATGAAAGTTGATCCCTATGTTAATTTTGCCGTTTATGATAACCTTAATGGAAATTTACCAGGCACTGATGGGATAGTAGATTTTATTTATATTATTTATCGTAATGCATCTGATAGACTTATGAATTACACTGGCAAAGCGCTATTAAATGTAAGCGCAACTCTATATGTTGATGGTAAAAGAATTATAAACAACACTGACATTGGTGGCGGAGTTCAACAACAGGGGGGGTATAATGGACGTGATTATACTTTATATGTTGCTGCACATGAGTTGGGACATTATTTCTTTGGATCGGGACATATTGATTTTGTTTCAAATCTTGCCTTGATGACAGATTTACCGGTATGGAACTCAAGCAGAGGAATGCATTCATTTGAAAGATATAAGTTAGGATGGATAAGCTATACTGATATCACAACTGACGGGGAGGTTACAATGACTGATTATATGACCACGGACCAGGTATGTAGAGTACCTATAAGTAATAACGAATATTTTTTAATAGAAAATAGAAAAAGAACAAGTCCACATGATAAAGCCGGAGATATCGGTTTTTACATTTATCGGATTTTATACCCTGAATTACGCTATCCTTGGATAGATGTTTTATGTGCTGATGGTAATTGGAATTTTAACGTAAATACCTCAAATCATACACTCACAAGAACAACACCAAACAAAAATGGTAAGGATGAAATGAATTTCTACCAGGAGGTAGCTGGTTTCAAGTATGCCTGCTACATACCTGTGTATCATGAAGATGCAGCATGGGGAGATACTGAAGATGCATTTGATTTAACTTTTAATAATGTATTGTCACCAGCGAGTAATCCTCACACTTATAATTGGGGACCATTAAGTTTTACAATTGAAGTAATCGGTTCAAATACCATACAATTCTATTTTACTGATCCATATGCAGGAAAACCAGCGAAGCCACAAAATTTACAAGTGAGTTCTAGTGTTAGTAACAATCCTTTATTGACATGGAATGCTAATAGTGAATCAGATTTGACCGGATATAGTATTGATAGGGCAGAAGGAACAGGTGCTGGATTAACATGGGAGAGCGGTATCGCACAAACTTCCAGTACAAGTTATGTTGATTATGATGTTGCTTTAAATCCAGTTTTTGAAGACGAAATATCTTATAGGATAAGAGCATATGATTCGCTGGGTAAATATTCGGTTTATAGTGAAATTGCCTGGATTGGCGATGCAGTATTACATAAATATGTGGCAGGAGCAGATATAAATTTCAACTTTTATTTGGATAATGCATTCCCAAATCCATTCAATCCAAGTACAAATATTAACTATGAGATTCCGAAAGACGGTATGGTTACATTAAAAGTTTTTAATATTCTTGGTAGTGAAGTAAAAACTCTCGTGAGCGATTTCAAAACACGAGGAAAGTATAGAGTGGTTTTTGATGCAAAAAATTTGCCAAGCGGGTTGTATATTTATGAATTAATCAGCGGCAATTATAAAGTATCAAAGAAACTGTTGCTGATGAAATAATTTCGTTAATAACGGGGCAAGAGAACTAAACTTGCCCTCTATATTAAAAATTTAATTAAGAATTCTAGTATGAAAACAATAAACATAATTTTATTATTCGTTTTAAGCAGTATGTGTTATGCTCAAATTAATATAGGATATGTAAACGAAGTATCAGAAGAATTCGTAGATAGATATTACAGTCAGAGAAGAGAATATAATCCTCTACAAGTTGGTAATGTTTGGCAGTATTATTATCCCGAATCTAATTTTTTTACTATCACGAAAGTTGTACAGGACAGCATTATTAATGGTAAGCAATACTTTAAAAAAATATATTATGAGTTTTATCCGCCCGCTATAGATTTTATAGCCTGGGAAAGGAATGATACCACAAGAAGCGGTGTAACATTTATGCTGGATTTTGAAGATGTAAATCAAAACGGGGATTACTTAGAAGAATTACCTGTAGATAGTTTAGAAAATCCATTTTGGTCCGAATACACCACCTATAAGTATTCATTTCATTATCCGAATGCATTTGGTTTTTTCCCGGGTGAAAAAAAAGTACATGTAAAGGACACAAATTGGGTTCAAATAAATGGAGATACTGTCATTAGCCGGAATTTCGAAATTTCTCGAATATTTTGGGGAGAAATTATAATAGAAAAATTTGGTATTTATTCATATCGAATGGAATCACCATCTAGAATTTGCATCGGGGCTGTTATTAATGGGAAACAATATGGTACCATTGTAAATATTGATGAATATCTTGAACAAACTCCTGCCGGCTTTTTACTCGGGAATAATTATCCAAACCCGTTCAATCCCGTTACGACATTGACTTATTCGGTACCAAAAATAAATCATCAGCCATATGCACATATAAAAATAATCGTATACGATGCTTTAGGCAGATTAATTACTACTCTTGTAGATGAAACTAAAACAGCCGGAAATTACAGTGCTACATTTAATGCCGGAAATTTGGCAAGCGGTATTTACTTTTACAAAATTGCAAGCGGCAGTTACAGCGAGATAAAGAAGATGGTTTTGTTGAGATGATGTAGTGCGTGGAGGATTGGTTGTTCCGCCCCAGAGGGGGATGGCGGATAAGAAAACTTTTGTGCTTTGGACGGTGGCTTCGATACATTCCGGTTGAGTGAGATTGTGAGTTTGTTTGGCTTTATGGCAGCCGGAACACTCAGCCACCTTGCGCGAAAGTAATGCAAGGTCATCGAGATTTTTATTCAAAAATGGCTAATTCAACTGTCGGAAGAGAAAATTACAGGCAGATAAAAAAAATGATTTTAATCAAATAATAAGTTAAGGAGTAAATATGGAATATTATATTCTTCTTTCGCCTTTTGTTATTGGAACAATTTTAGGATTAATTAATAATCCCTCAATTGAAAATAATGTTGATAAATTTCAAAATTTGTTATCCACCCGAAAAGAGAAAATTACACCTTACAGCGGGAAAATGAATAGATTTCTTATTCGTCCTTTTTTATGGTTTGCATTAAAAATAAAAGAGTGGACAAATGACATAGCTCATCCAGGTTTTAAATCCGGTTTAAGGGTTTCTCTTTATTTATATCTCATTGAGTTATTTCTATATCTTTTTATAACACTTACCATGTTAATTATTATCCTGGTTGTAGTTGGGGTAATTTTATGGATTCTTGGAAAGATATTAGCTAGTGCATCAGATACCGAAACGACATATAAATACCGCAAAACCTTCTATAAAAAAGATAATGATTTAACTGATCATGTTGGATTAAGAGGGAATAAAATATATTCCGGGACCAACTGGTTTAATGAAGAACTAAAGGGAAGAGTTGATAACGACGGCAATATTTATAGTGGAACGAATTGGTTAAGCGAAGAAAAGATAGGTAGAATTGATAATGATGGAAACATTTTTCAAGGGACTAATTATTTTAATGAATCTAAAGTTGGTAGAATTGATGAAGATGGAAATATTCATAAAGGGTCTAATTGGTTCAATGAAGAAAAGACTGGTAGGATTGATGATGATGGCAATGTTTATAAAGGGAATAATTGGTTTAATGAAGAAAAAGAGGGTAGAACCGGAATATAAAAGATGTAATGCGACCTTAAAGAAAAAATAAGAAGTAACAACGTATAAAAAAGAGTGGAAGTTATGGCGCTTAAAAAAGTTACTATTAAAGACAGTGGGGGCTTTCACCTATACCTTTGACAGTGAAGCGTCCTACAAGATTGGCGACTTACCCGCCTACTTCACAGAAAAAATAATTAGAACTTGTTTTTGTATTCTTAAGATTGAAGATTTACTATGGACTATAAGAAAACCTTAAATACAGCAATAATATAAAACCAATAAAAGTATTATCTTGCTATAGAAAAAATCTAATCTCAGAAGCAAAAAAATAACTGAGTTAAAAACTATAGCAGATAAATTGATATAATATGCCTACACTAAATTGGATCGGCAAAGAAGCTGTCGAAAAACACCACTTAGAAATTCCTTACAGATTATTAGAATATGATGATGAGTTATCCACGGGGGATAAGGAAGCCGGGAACTTAATTATTCAAGGAGATAATTTACACGCATTAAAAGCTCTTTTGCCTTATTACGCAGGTAAAGTAAAATGTATTTATATAGACCCGCCTTATAATACCGGTGAGGAAAAATGGCGATACAATGACAATGTAAACTCACCAGAAATAAAAAAATGGATTAATGAAGTTGTTGGTAGTGAAGACGAAGATTTCACACGGCACGATAAATGGCTTTGTATGATGTATCCACGTCTCCAACTATTAAGGAAACTATTATCTAATGACGGGGTAATATTTATTTCAATTGACGACACAGAACTGAGTCGTCTTAAACTTATTTGCGATGAAATATTTACACCTAAAACATTTGTTACATGTCTTGTGTGGGAAAAAAAGAAAAAAGGTACCCATCTAGATAAAAAACGGATAAGTATCAAAGAATATATTCTTGTTTATTCAAAACTCACAAAACATTTTAATGGTTTAATCGGAGAAATTCAATTTAAAAGAGAGACTTATCCCTGTATTAATCCTGGTAATAGTCGCAGTAATCGCATCATACCAAAAGGCACATTATCAAACTTTAGCAAGTCGAATCATCAACTGAGTAAAGGTGAACGCATCTCTGTTGGAAATATGTATTTGAAACTGATAAGTGATTTGGTTATCGAGAATGGACGACTTAAGGAAGATGTAGAAATTGAAGCCGAATGGAGATATACTCAAGATAATTTGAATAAATTTGCAAAAGCAGATACTCTATATTTTACTAGGGACTTATATTTACGTCGAATTGTTGTTGAACCCAGATACAAAAAATTAAAAGATTTACTTCAACGAGTTGAGTATGGCTATATAGACGATTTAAAGAGTAGTTTGATTAATGAGCTATTGAAGGAAGATAAAGACCAAAATAAGATTAATGATCACCTTGTAAAAATTGATTCTTTTGAGAATCAAAGTCATAGGCTCGTTGACGATATTAACAATTTAAATGCGAGTGGATGGGGATCTAATGAAGATGGTGATGACGAACTAAGACAAATTTTTGGAAGAAAAGTGTTTGATTTCCCAAAACCTTCTAAACTTTTACTTAAACTTATTGCTAGTACAAGATTTAATGAAGGTATATTTTTAGATTCATTTGCTGGTACCGGTACTTTTGGCCATTCAGTTTTAAGACTTAACAGACAAACCGAAAATAATCGTAAATACATCTTGGTAGAACTTGAAGAAGACATTGCAAAAGAAATAACAGCAGAAAGATTAAAAAGAGTAATCAATGGTTATGAAGTAAAAAAACAAAATGATACCGTAGAAAAAGTTGAAGGGCTTGGCGGTGGTTTCCGATACTGTAAACTCGGCGAACCTTTATTTGACCGGTATGGTAATGTTGGGGAAGGTGTTACTTTTAAACAGCTTGCTTATCATATATTTTTTTCGGAAACCGGCGTTCCCTTAAAAGCAAATGCAAAACTTAACACGCCGTTAATAGGCAAATACAAAGGCGTTGCATATTACTTGTTGTTTAACGGAATACTCGGTGATAAAACTGTAAACGGCGGTAATGTATTAACAAGTAAAGTGCTTGAAAGTCTACCGAAATATAATGGCGAGAAAATAATTTTTGGAATGGCAAGCCGGTTAAATACAACAAGGCTGAAAAAAGAAAAAATTATTTTCAAACAAATACCGGTTGAGATAAAGACAGGTTAATTAATTGAGGTAAATATGAAAAAAGAAATAATATCACATCTACATAAAAATTTTGAAGAGGCTGCGTATGAAGAAGATGGGCTTGAATATTGGCTTGCCCGTGAATTGCAGAATCTATTGGGTTATACCGATTGGCGTAATTTTTTGAATACTGTAAATAAAGCAAAAGAATCATGCCTAAATGCCGAAATTGAGCCAAATTATCATTTCGTTGACGTCAACAAAATGATAAATCTGCCTAAAAATGCAGTTAGAGAAGTTGATGATATAATGCTGACCCGTTATGCCTGTTATTTGATTGCTCAGAACGGTGACCCCAAAAAAGAACAGATTGCCTTTGCTCAAAGTTATTTTGCGCTTCAAACAAGAAAACAAGAATTGCTTGAAGAAAGAATAGAGTTAGTTGAAAGAATTGCCGCACGGGAAAAATTAATTGCTACCGAAACAGAACTTTCGAAAGTTATTTATGAAAGGGGTGTTGATTCACAAGGTTTCGGAAGAATAAGAAGTAAAGGTGATAGTGCATTATTTGGAGGATTTACTACTTTGCAGATGAAACATAAACTTGCTATACCTGAAAACAGACCGCTCGCTGATTTTTTACCAACAATTACGATAAAGGCTAAAGACCTTGCAACAGAAATAACCAATTTTAATATCAAAAAACAGGACTTCCACGGTGAGATTTCCATAACAGATGAACATGTGAAAAATAACCAGGATGTGAGAGATCTTCTTGCAAAAAGTAATATTAAACCTGAAGAATTACCTGCAGAAATTGATATAAAGAAACTTGAAAGAAAAGTGAAAACGGGAGATAAGAATATTCTTAAAGAAGCTAGGAAAATAAAAAGAGATAAAAAATAGATTTCTTCAACTACACCGAATAATAAATTATGCTAAAAAAATACCAGCAAAATAGTTTAGAAAAACTTACAACATTTTTACAAAGGTGTGCTATTGAAAAAGATGTAAACAGAGCATACGCAGATTCTACATTTGAAAACTTTGGTAAGCGTGGTTTATATAACGATGCCGGGTTTACCAATATACCGTACGTGTGTTTGCGTCTTCCGACCGGCGGCGGAAAAACTTTTCTTGCGGCACATTCGGTTGGTGCTGCGAGTAAAGAATATTTAGCCCGTGATTTTACTTTAGTAATTTGGCTTGTGCCAAGCAATCAGATATTGGAACAAACTTACGATGCTTTATCTGATACACACCATCCTTACAGGAAAACATTAAACCAATATTTTAACGACAGTGTTGAAATCTTAAAAGTAGATGAAGCGAGGAGTATTCAGAAGGGTACACTTCAGTCGAACACAACCATTATAATTTCTACATTTGCTTCGTGGCGTGTTGACAAAACTGAAGGACGCAAAGTTTATGAGCAGAACGGCAGTTTGTCTTCGCACTTTGAACATTTGAAAACAGAAAAAACTTTAAACCTTGAAAAGATAAATGGCTCTGACATTCCGGTTCATTCGCTCGCTAACGTAGTTTATCTTAACAATCCCATTTTTATTATAGATGAAGCGCATAATGCAAGAACCGAATTAACATTCGAGGTTATAAAAAGACTGAATCCTGCTTGTATAATTGAATATACTGCAACTCCCAAAACAAAAGGTAATGACAGAAGCAATGTTCTTTACAGCGTTTCCGCTGCGGAATTAAAAGCGGAAGATATGATAAAAATGCCGATTGAATTATTAACAACCGATGAATGGCAAACTGCCATTTCGAACGCAGTAAAACAGCAGCAGACACTTGAAGAAATAGCCAAAGAAGAGGAAACTAAAACCGGGGAATATATTCGCCCGATTGTATTAATTCAGGCACAGCACGATAGTCAAACTGAAAGTACGATAAACGTAGTAGCGGTTAAAAATTTTCTTATCAATACGATGCATCTGCCCGAAGAACAAATTGCAATTGCAACCGGATCAGAAAGAGGAATTGAGGGAAAAGATTTATCTGCTGCCGATGAACCAATACGGTTTATAATTACAAAACAAGCACTCAAAGAAGGATGGGATTGTCCCTTTGCTTATGTTTTTTGTTCGGTGGCAAAAGTAAGTTCAAGCAAGGATGTGGAACAACTTTTAGGGCGTGTACTGCGTATGCCGAATGTTAAAAGAAAAGAGAGAACAGAACTAAACAAAGCGTATGCTTTTGTTTCATCAGACAACTTTTACAATACAGCAAAAAATCTTCAAGATTCGCTGATCTCTGCCGGTTTTACTGCGGCAGAAGCATCGGATTTAATTGAAGTGGCTCCCGCTCAGTTTACACTTGGAAAATTTTTCGGGAATATTCAAGTTGAAGTAACTAACCTGCCTGACATTGCAAATTTAGAACACGGGTTAAAAAAGAAAATTGAGATTGACACGGAAACAAAATCGATTGTAATAAAAGAAGAAATAACCGAAGTAGAAAAAGATGCTATAAAAGATATACTTGTCGATAAAACTGATAAAGATAATTTAGAGAAGGTATATCAAGAAATAAAATCATTCATCGGTAAAACCGCATCACCGCAAAAACAAGGGAAAGTATTTTCAGTACCGCAACTGCTGATTAATTTTGATGGTGAGTTTAGAGTTTTTGATGAAGAAGTTCTGCTGCCTGCTGATTGGAATTTAGCGAAATGTAATAGGACTTTGACAGAGGAAGAATTCCCTGCCAAAGTTGACAGCGGAACAAAAGGTTTAATAGATATTGACGGCAAAGGTAATACGTATACTTATAATGCTTCTATAATTCAAGAAGAGTTATCTTCCCTAATTGTTTCAAGCACGATGGATAAAAACGGTTTAATTCAATGGCTTGTAAAAGAATGCCGGCATCAATCTATTCCTTATGCTCAAGTTATTGTTTTTATTTCATCAGCAGTTGATGAACTTATTGAAACACGAGCTTTGCAAATTGAACATCTTGTATTTATGCGGTTCAAATTAAAAGATTCGATTAAAAGAAAAATTTTAAATCTTTATCAAGAAGCTAAGAAAAAGGGGTATCAAGAATTATTATTTGTTCAAACCGGTGTTGTTAAGGAAGAACTAAGCCGATTTAAATTAGGTGAAGATTTTGTTTTTCCGAAATTATACCCGGCAAATGCTTATTACATTGGTTCATTCAGATTTTCAAAACATTTCCATTCTCAAATAGGGGATATGAATGATGAAGAAGCTGAATGTGCATTTAACATAGATACAAATCCCAATGTAGATTTTTGGATAAGAAACCTCGAACGCCAGGAACTTTATTCATTTAACTTGCAAACCTCTACGGATAAATTTTACCCCGATTTTATTGTAAAATTAATTGATGGTACTATCATTATAGTTGAATATAAAGGAAGCGATAGATACAATAACGATGATTCAAAAGAGAAGAGACAACTCGGAGATTTTTATGCCCGCTTTAGTGAAGGCAAGTGTCGTTTTATTATGCTAAACGGTAAAGATTGGCATGCACTTAATAATTATCTGAGCATTGGAACAGCGGTAAAGTATGATTAATTGAGAAATATGGGATAATGTTATAAAAATTAATGCCGAGATTAAGTCAAACAATGAACAGCCCACAAATGGCATGCTCTAAGATGGACCATGAATTGTACGGATTAAACGGATTTACGCGGAAGGGAAGTTTCATTTGGAAAATGATGGATGGCGGGTGAGAAAACTTTCGTGCTGTGAAAGATAGTGAGTCTGTTTGGCTTTATGACAGCCGGAACACTCAGCCACCTGGCACGAAAGTAATGCAAGGTCATCGAGTTTTTTCCCGAATCCGACACATGACGGATGAGGGAAAAAGTATCGAGATGCCCGGGAGTGAAGAGATTCTGTGGATCCCGGTGGCTTCGATACATTCCGGATGGGTTAGATTTTTTGCTTATTCGGCAACGTGACATCCGGAACACTCAGCCGCCGGACGGCGCTGAGCGAAAAAATCATCGTGTACGATGATTGAGAAGCAGAGTTTTGAAATTAGAAATAAAAAGAAATAGGAATGTAGCTATTTAACTGCATGCATGTCTATAGTATTGTCATGTATCCGTTAGCCAATCCGTTAGCCAACGGATTTTTTATGTCAAGATATTTATGTGTTTACAATTTTTAATTTTAATCCGTTAGCTAACGGACGGCTTGCCGCGCTATGCCATTTAATGCGTTTATTAAAAGGCTAAAATATTTTGTTATCATTAATAACGCTTGATATAAAAGTTGTAGGTAAAATTGATGGAACTACCTGCCAATAATAAACTGTGAAAGAAAATTTTACCCAACGGTGAAAATGGGGTTAAATTGTTTTTGTTTAATTATTAAATTAACTTTCAGATGAAATTTTATTAATATGGATAAGCAATTGGAAGAACAGAATAAACAGGAAAATCAGCGTCCGAATGAAGTAAAAAATGAGAGC
>Ga0100381_1001441_pt1 | contig 22434 bp, 10 predicted proteins | sample CryGeymeta201505_FD_80416 | JGI IMG/M metagenome (GOLD analysis project Ga0100381, IMG submission 80416) | Groundwater microbial communities from Crystal Geyser aquifers in Utah, USA - Crystal Geyser metaG 2015-05 | ecosystem: Environmental > Aquatic > Deep subsurface > Groundwater | place: USA...
AGGTTGGCGATCTCCGCCAACAGCGCGACCCGGCGCTGTGTATCGTCGACGACCCGCAGCATCTTCTCATTGACCCAGGCGCGCTTCCTCCAGTCTCCAGCCGCGTCGTAGAGCGGCAGCAGCAGCTCCATGATCGACTCGGCGGGGATGGGATCTGCCGTCTCGAGCATCGCCTCGAGATCCAAGATCGCCGTCGCGTTCTGTGAGTCGCGTCCCAAGACCTCGGTGTAGATCTCAATCGCTCGCTCCGACTCACCGAGGTGGCGGTCCAGGACCTTCGCGAGTTGGCAATGCACCGCGTCGCGCCCCGCTTCGGTTTCTTGGAGCTCGAGTCTTCGGCCCAAGTTCGAAGCGGCCTCGTCCCAGCGCTCGAGGTCGGCGTAGAGCCGGTCGAGGGCTGCCAGCGCCTGCTCGTTGGCGCCATCGGCGTTCAGGACCTCGAGGTACACCTCGATGGCGCCTTCCGGATCCTGAAGCAGCTCCTCTTTGACCGAGGCAATCCGAAGGTTGAGGGCGAGCACCCGTTCAGGCTCCTCTGCCACTCGGCCCTTCTGCTTCGACAAAACCGCGAGCAAATCGTCCCAAGACTCGGTGCGTGTGTGTAGAGCTTCGAGGGACTCCAGAACCGCCGGGTCCTTCCCACCACGCTGCAGAGCGGAGCGGGCAAAGTCCCTCGAGCGTTCGATGTCGTCGAGGCTGGTCTCGTAGATCCCAGCGAGCCGCAACTCATACGACGTGCGGAGCCGCTCGTCCTCGATAGACTCTGTGATGCTCTCCAACTTCGCTGCCAGTCGCGGAATGTCGTCCAAGCCCGCAGCGACGCTCGAAAGCTGGCCGAAGACCTCGTCGTCGGCGGGTAAGAGCTCGAGAGCCTTCCCATACGCTTCGAAGGCCGATTCTTGATCGCCGAGTTCATCGCGCTGCAAGCCCGCGACTCGGGTCCACAAGACGATCTGCTGGTCCTTGACGGTGTTATGCTCCAACTGGATCGAGAGCACCTTGACCAGCGCGTCGAAGTCCGCTTGGAACGCGTAGACGGGCTCGAGAATCGTAGCGACTCGCCCAGCCTCGATCCCTTCGCCGAGAAGGGTCTCCAAGGCTTCTTGCGCTGCCTCGTTCTCAATGTCCGTTTCCATGATCCGGCGATAGCAGCCGATGGCCTCGTCGTACTCGGCGAGCTCGTGTTGGACCACGCTGCCCAACTCCATCCACAGCGGAATGGCCACGCTCGCCTCGAGCTGTGGCTCTGCCGTCTCGTCGATGACCTCCTCGACGCGAACAACAAAGACGTTCCCGTCGGCGTCTTCGTCGAGGTCGGCTCCAGCTGGTGCGTCGAGATGACCGTCCTCGTCCAACTGGACGGGGCTGCGGTGCTCCACCCTCTTTGTTGGCCGAGGGGCCGCCTCGGCCATCAACGCGAGGCGCGCACGGATGGCGTTGGCCATCGCCTCCCAGTCGCCTCGCTCCTTGTACAGGCGATGCAACTCGATCAAGGCCGCTTGATTCTTCGGGGCCAACTCCCGCACGCGTTCGTACGATTCGATCGCGGTGACCTTGTCCCCTCTCTGCTGCTCGTGAATCCGCGCCCCTGAGAGCAGGATCTCGGCCTCTTCCGCAGGCGTGGTCGCCAATCCTAGCCGACGCTCGTTGACCTGGATCAGCTCGTCGAAGCGCCCTGTCTGTTCGAGGATCCGCTCCAGCGCGCCGAGAGCTTTGAGGTTGTCGGGTTCCTGCTCGAGAATGGACTCGAACATAGCGAGGGCTGCGTCGACTTTGCCGAGCTGGTTGGCCAAAATGATGCCCATCCTGAACGTCAACTCCTGCCGCTCGACTTCGGTCTCGACCTTGCTGCTCGCATCGCGGTAGCGTTTGACGACGTCAGCGGCCTTGTCGAGCTGGATGCCGACGCGCTCGAAGGCGTCGTAGGCGGCGTCGTGGTCAGGCTTCTGCTCGATGACGGACGCGAGCCAACGGTAGCTTGCCGCCAAATCGTTGAGGGACTTCTCGTTCAGCGTCGCGATCTTGAGAGCCAGCTCGACGCGGCGTTCCAGGCCATCTTCCGCCGCGTGCTGGATCTCCAACATCGCGACCAACTTGGCGTGATCGGCGATCGACTCGTAATGGGGGGCCAACTCGGCTGCGGCTCGTGCATTCGCAGCGTCGGTCTCGAAGACCTTCTCGAGCGAAGCCACGGCGCGATCGGGGTTCCCCAGATCATCCCGCCAGACGCGAGCGGCTCTGAAGCGCAGCTCGACGACATCGGCGTCCTCTTTCGAGGTGTTGGCGAGGGTTTCCAGGACGCGGACCAGCTCGGCCCCGGCATCCTGCTCAGCGTAGAACGTCTCGAGATCGTCCCACTTCTTCGTGTCGATGAGGAGCTTGCGCAAAGAATCGGAGGCCTTGGTGTGACCAGGCTCCAACATCAAAACAGCGCGCCAAGCCCGGATCGCTCCCTCCGAGTCACGGATGCTGCTTCCATACAGCCCGCCGAGCTTCGTCCAGAGTTTGAGCTGTTCCGCCGGATCCTCCTCGAGGGTGGCCTTTCGCTCGCAGATGTCCGCCAGCTTCGGCCAATCTTTCTCTCTCTCGTAAAGCCCTTCGAGGGCCGAAAGAGCTGCCTCGTCCTTCGGAGAACGCTCGAGCACTTCGCTCCAAATCAACGCGGTGATAGATGGCTGCCGCAGCTTGTCTGCAATCTCCGCGACCTCCTTCAGCCGCTCGGCTTGCTCAAATGGATCGGCGAGGCGGCTGATCTCCGCCTTGTGAACATCAATGAGCTTCTCCCACTCCCTTCGCCGACCGTAGAGGTCTTTGAGGTGTGCGATCGTCTCTTCGTGGTAGGGCGAGTCCTCCAAGACCATTTCGAACGCTTTGATGGCGTCGACTTGACGGGAGAGGTTGTCCAAGTACACCACGGCGATGCGGTAGTTCAGCGCCACACGGCGCGCGGCAGATTTGGCCGCATCCGCTTGCCCACGCAGCAACGAGACCAAGTCCGGCCAACGACGCGAGGACTCATAAGCCGCGGCGAGCGCACCGATCGCCCTCTCGTTCGTCGGCTCGATCAGCAACAGTGACTCATAGGCTTTCACCGCCATCGCTTCGAGGTGCATCTGATCCGTGTAGATGCGGATCATCTCGAAGTAGATGCTGACCTGCTCTTCGGGATCAGGGGTGCGCGCCACTGCCTCTTTCAGGAGATCGACGTAGGCGTTCCACTTTGCGGTGTCTCGATAGAGCACCGTCAGCCGGTTGCGAAGGCTGCTGTGCTCGGGATCGCTGCGCTGTGCGCGTCGAAGGACCTCGACCGCACGGTCCCTAGCCGCTTGCCCCATGCTCACATCAGCAAGTCGTAACGCAACCTCGGCGGCCAGCGGCTCTCCGTCGAGACCGGTCGCGGCCAGCCGATCCTTGATCTCACTTTCGACCTTCCTCCAGTTGCCACTCTCAGCCGAAATCACGGCCTCGAGAATCGCTGCGGAATAGCCGTTGGCGTCGCCTTCGGCGAAAGCCTGCAAACGAGCCTTCCCTGCCTCGACCTCTCCAGAGCGAAGCACCTGAACCCAACCCCAAGCCTCTGAAATGGCGAGCGCCTCGTCTCCATCCGCGTCCGTCGAGTTGACCTGGTGGGCGATGGAAATCTGCTCCCAAACATCCACTTCGGACGTCACTCTGCCGCTGAGCCGCGCCCACAACTCGCGCGCTAACCCAGGGATTCTTTGCAGCGCATCGCCCCAAGTCTCGGCGATTCGTCCGTCCCCAGGAGCGTTCTGATCGGCGAGCAAGATCGCCGCAACGTACTTCGACAAACTCTCTTCGGGAGAGGAAGCAGCGGCAGCGCCTGCAATCAGCGCCTCCGCCTTGTCTTCCCACGAGAGCTCCACAACCTCGTCAGAAGGCTCAGCTTCATCGGCCTGCTCTTGCTCGTCGACGTCGATGTCGCCATCAGCACCCGGAGCCTCACCATCAGCCGGTGAGGCCTCTTCGGACGCCGCAGCCTCGCCAGATCCCTCCAACTCATCTCCGGCGTGCTCATCGAGCGCCTCGGCCGCGTCCTCTGCGTCCAAGACGGCCCCAACGAGGGCGCTCTCCTCGGGGTTCTCGGCGTCAGGGGTGGGGGTCGAATCCGTCTCGTGGTGGTCGCTCATGCCATGCCTCTAGAAGACTATGATTGCGGGCAACCTCTCGGGTTGGCCCATCGGGATGTTCTCGGTTGTTCACAGCTTCGACTCACCGAAACGGTGAACAACACTGACGACGGCTAGGAAAAAACTCTTTGCACTCCGCGGCGAGCCACTAGACTAAACTTGCTCACAACGGATGACCAACAGAACGCCTCCCATGCCGACGGTCGCAAAAGCTCGACCTGCGTCCGTGGCCGGACAAAGAACACCGCTCGTGCCTTCCAAGCACCTGCGATGGGCACAAGAGGGGGAACCACCGCGCATCACACACAAACCGGGGGAACACAGGCGATCAGCCCATCTCCCGTCGGTTCTACGCCACCACTGAGGCGGACTTCGGCTCGAACACTGCGCTTATATCACGGTGCAAAGCACTGCCACAACCGCGTTGGGTGTGCATTGCCGCAAACTGCAAGTCGGCCAAAATGTAGACCAAAGCAGCTACTTGGGCGCCGATTCCATCTTCTGGCGATCGATGATGAACTGCGGAAGCTTGCCTTCCTTGAGCTCCTTCATCATCTCTTTGACCTCGGTCACCTTGCCGGTTGCCGCGATCCGCTGGGCCTGAAGGGAGTCGCCAGAAGCGTTGGCGATGAACGTGTCGAACCATTTGCTCGACTCTTCGTACTGCTTCATCGCACCACCGATGTCCGACTTGAGCATCGCTGCGTCCCCGAGAGACGCATAGGAGAGCCCAAGGCCGTATAGAGCCGGGAGAATGTGCTCGTTCGGCCCCCCCAATCGCTGCTGGGTCTCATACGACTTTTCGAAGTGGTGATTGGCCTCTTCGAATCGATCTTGTGCGAGGTACACGTTGCCCAGTTGCGCCTGCAGCTGAACGTCGTCAGGGTTGTTGGCGACACCGTTGCGCAGGACCTGGAGCGCCTCGTCCAAGAACGAGTACTCCAGATACAGCATCCCGAGCTCGAGGTAACCAATGGCGGTGCCCTGCTCGTTCGTCAGCGTCGGATCCGAATTGATCGAGTTCGAATAGGCGTCAATGGCCTTGGAAATGTCCCCCAACTCCCGGTAGATCTGAGCCAACCGATAATAGGCCTCCGCGTAGTACTCATCGGCAGAGACCGCTTGGATAAACGCGTCTCGGCCAGCCTCGAAGAACTTCACGGCGTCGCTGCCTCGTTTATCCGCGACCAGCTTGTTGCCTTCGTTGTGATTCGCCGCCCCGAGATAGTACCAATATTCGCCGTTATCCTTGCTGATCTCGGTCGCGCGTTTGAAAGCCTCCGCCGCTTTCACGAAATCGCTGACACGTGGGCTGTTGTAGATCATGCCCATCTGGTAGTGCGCTTTGTGGTTTTCGGGGTAGATCTCGATCGCCTTCTTGAGCTCGTCGAGCGCTTTGGAAATCTGTCCTGCCGAATAGAGCTTGATCCCTTCGTTCATGTGGTCCGTCGAATCCACGTAGGATGTGTCACACGCGCTGAAAACCGCTGTGAACGCGATGAGGATCGATGCGATCAACGACACAGAAATGGCTCGCATGAGGATCTCCTAGAGGCTCCGACAGGAACGACAAACAGATGTGGGCGTGGTCTGGGTCCTTGCCAGGGCGACAAACTTCAGACCGCCCACCTTGCCTGAGAAGGGTGCGAAGCTCCCACAAGCCGAGTCAATTTGTCAACATCGTGTCAGTGACTTGCAGTGACTTGCTGAACTGACACAGCAAACGACAGGGCCGGGAATCGCCCAATGTCGATTCCCGGCGTCACCGCTCGCTCTCAGTGCGTCGTCACCTCGAAGACGAAGGGGGACTCTAGCCTAGTTCCCGACCTCGAAGACGAACGGATAGGAGACGATGACCAACCCTCCTCCCCTCGGTGCAGGGAATCGCCAGTAGGAGATAGCGCTAGAGAGACACTTCTCGACTTCTTTGTTGTTCATGGTCGTCGAGACCACAACCGCTGACGGGACGTTCCCTGACTGATCAATGGTCCACTTGACGACCACCTTTCCGAACAGACCTTTCTTCTTCGCGAGCTCTTTCTCGTAACAGGCCTTGATCTCTCGTTTGTGTTGGTTGACAACCTTTCGAATGATTCGCTTGTCGAGCGAGCCTGAGACATCAGGGCGTCCTGGCTTGAGTTTCGGCGCTCCGACAGCTTTGTCACCGAGAGAGGCTGCCGCGCTGCCATAGTTCCGACCACCACTGCCGCCACCACCTCGTCCTGCGGTGCCGAATCGACCGACGCCAAAGCCACCGACGTTCGAGCCACCACCACCACGCCCCGCTCCACTCATACCGAGACCGTAGTTACCGGCAGTGTTTCCGGCTGCTGCGGTGGAATCGAACTCACCCCATGCGCTGACGGCATCGTAACCTGCAGCTTCCAAACCGCCGCCGAGAAGGGACTCCATCTCTTCGCTCGCGCTCAGAACGCCGGTTCCCATCGCGACTTGCGTGTTGTAGGCCTTGCGCAACGCCATGTTGTCGTCGTTGCCCTCGATGGCGAATTTCCCTTCCAGTGCGGTCTCGTCTGGCTTGCCGACGTCGCCTTCTTCTTCAGCGGCGCGCGCGCCCTCGTCTTCTTCAGGTGCGTCCTCTTCTTCCTTGTCTTCCTCCTCCTCTGGCTCCTCTTCCTCTTCCTGCTCCGGGGTGATGAGGGCCTCCGCGAACGCAGAGTCACTCATCAGCTGGTCGATAGTCAGCGCATCGACGCGATCCGTCGTGAAGGAGACCAGCACCCAGAATCCGCTGTGCAGAAGGAACGAGACGCCGAAGGTTACGAGTGAGACGATTAGGCTCGCCCCAGCCGCGCCGCCCAGAGCGATGAGCGGCATGCTCAAGACTGGCAGCGAGATGTAGTGGATGAGGAACACGACGTCCCCCACACTGATCTTCGCCCGAGTCGAGCCGCTGAGCGGGAGTGCCCAGCCATCGGGAGACCTTTGTGCCAAGCCGATGGCTGCAGCCTCTTTCAGTGAGAGCTTCTCCTTGCCGCCGGTCTTTTTCGGATCGACGAGGATGAAGCCATCCATTTCGTCGGTAAAATAGAGGGTCCACTCGCCGCCTGCATGCAGAGCGAAGGGCCGAATCGGGCCAACCGCAGCGGCTTCCACCGCGTAGGTTGCGTCAGCACTGGAGCCGATGGTGATGTTCGCGGCCTTCTTGTACTGGTCGATGTGGAAGAGGTTCCCACGCCAGAGCAACGCCACTTCGAGGGCACCCGCTCCGCCCTTGTAGGACTCGGAAAGGAAGCGCCGTTCAAAATTATCTTTGGGTTTGGCTTGCTGACGAACCGGTTGAGGAGCGGGCGCCATCACGACGGGTGCTGGCGCGGGCGCCGGCTGCGGGAGCCCAAATGGGGAAGCACTGAGCTGTCCCTGTGCGACTCCGAATCCCCCTGCGGCGAGCGGATTCATGGCCGACTGCCCGAAGCCTTGCTGTGGAAGTCCAAAAACCGAGGGGGCTCCTCCAAACGCCGGCGGCGCACTTGGCATCGCGAATCCAGCATTGGTCGCCGGATTGGCAGCAGGCAAGCCAGCCATGGGGCCCATGTTAGGAATCCCGCCTCCGGCGAACACCTCGTTGGAATCATGGGCCATTGGCGCGGCTGCCATGGGGGCCGCCGCCGCACCCAAGGCGTCCAGAGAAGACAACATGGTCGCCTCTGACTCCGCCTCAGACTCGGACTCAATCACCACGACGATCTTGGTGTCACCCAACGTAATCTCGTCGCCAGAGTTCAATCGTTGCTTGTTGACCTTCGCACCGTTGACGAACGTCCCGCTCGAACTCCCAAGGTCGATGATGTGGAAACCCTCATCCCTCGCCGGCTCAATTACCGCATGGATTCGAGAGACTTTCTGATCGTCGATCCGCAGGTGCGAACTCGGCAGTTTCCCAATCTTGATTGGGGTCTGCTCGAGGGTCACCGTCTGGATGATTTGGTCCCCTTTGTAAATGTCGAACCGCAGTGGGGTTGTGCTTGCCATCGTTGCCTGCTCCGGCCTTTGGGTGTCTGGGCTATGGACCCATCTGCCTGGCATTATCGCCTGCCAGGTCGGTCATTCTCACTCGAGAACTTCTTGCCGGGTCCGTGTTCTGAATCTTCGACACACAGCCTTTCACAAAGTTCCCTCGTCCGACATTCTTTTGACTTCTTGGCTCAGAGGTCTTCGACGGATTTCAACATCTCATCGACAAAGTCCTCTCTCGCCTTGATTAGGCTCGACAGGTCGCCCATATCATCGCCTCGGATGTTCGTCTGATTTGGCATCTGGAGTTCGCCTTCGATTGTGTCGTCTTCGAAGTTGATCTCCTTCACTTTGGCGCCAGCGTCCTGCGCCCAAGCCACACCGCCGAGAGACAGGGTCAATGTGATGGCAACGATACCCTTGAAGATCGTACTCATTCCAGAACCTCTCCCTACAAGGCCGCGCCGAATGCGACCCTCAGTGGATTTCACTTCGTCGGCCATCATAATCCAAGTTCTGTCGACCGACTAGTGGAATGAAACCGAGAGACGCAAAACGCCCTCGTGCTGCTGCAGCGCGAGGGCGTCTCTGACACTCGTCCCTCTCCGATCAAGGTGTGGCGGGCGTCTCCGGTGTTTTCTCTCCGTCAGCGGGAGGGGTTTCGCCGTTCGCAGCGCCTCCTCCCGCAGCGGCCTCTGCCGCCGCCTTCTCTGCTTTCTCCGCGTCTTCGTATTCCTTGTCCCGCTGCTTCTGGAGCTCCTCGAGCTCTTTCATCTCTTTCTCGATCTTCTTCTGCTCTTCCTCTGCCTTCTTCTGCGCTTCCCAAATGTCCTCGATCTGCTTCACCCGGCGTTGCGCTTCGGCGACGTATGCAGGGGCTTGCTTGGCTGCGGCCGGCATGGCGATGAACTCCTCGTAAATGCTTTTCGCCTTGACCAAGTCACGGTGGTACTCCTGATACAGAACCGCCTTGTTGAAGGTCGCGGGGGAATAGGTCGGGTCGTCCTTGAGCAGCGCATCGTAGACCTGCTCGGCCTCGGCGAGGTTGTCCAAACCACGTGCGGCAACGGCTTGGCTCAAGCGTGCCTCACGGTTGTTGGGCTCGGTCTTGAGAATATCACCGTAGGTTTGGTAGGCCATCGCGTAATCTTGCACGTTGACGGCGATTCCAGCGACGTTGAACAACGCCTCTGTGGACACAGGGTCGAGCTCCATTGCGGTCTTGAAGTTCGCGTAGGCCAGAGCGACCTCACCGCGAGCCATCCAAACCAGCCCGAACGTGTTGTAGACCGCGCTCATTTGTACGGCAGTGATCTCGTGCTCGTTGAACTCAGCCTGCGTGATCTGCTTCGCCGCCAGCTGCGCCTCGAGCTCCGCATTGCGGTCGATCTCCTTCTGAATAGCCTGTTGGCACACCAACGTTGCGACCTCGAGGCTGTCGAGATCGTAATAGATCGCAGCGAGGTTCTCGTAGCTCGTGATGTTGTTCGAGTCACCGGCGAGGGCTCGGCGAACGTTCTTCACGGCTTCGGCGAAACGCACCTTGGCCTCGTCGCTGACGACGATGTCACGCTCGACGACCTCGCCTTCGTTGATTTGGGTCGATAAGTCTTTGCCGATGTTGTCTTTGGCGACGATCTCCTCGCCCTCGAGCCGATAGATCATGCCCAGGTCGAGGTTTGCCTCGACGTTGAAAGGATCGATCCCATTGGTCTCGTTGACGACCTTCATGAAGAGCTCTTTCGCCTTCTCGCGCTCTCCTTTCTGCAGGAGAATGACGCCGAGGTTGACGTTGGGCTCAGCCATGTCTGGGCGCGACTTGATCGCGTTCTCGTAGGAGGTGATTGCACCCGGGATATCGCCCGCCGACTCTTGGACGAGCGCCAGGTTGTACCAAGCTTCGCCAAAGGTCTCATCCTCATCGACGGCTTCCTCGAAGAGCTGTTTTGCCTTCACGGGGTTCGTACGAAAGATGGCGATGCCCTCTTCGAACTTCTTCAGTGCTTCCTCGCGGACGAGTTGCTGGGACTCTTTGCCCCCGTCTTTGTCGAGGGGATTTTCCGGCCCACTGGGCGGGCCGCATGCTATGGCCAGCATGGAGAGCACTATCAGGATGAAGGGGAGGCGCACGACACTCATTTCATTACCTCTTTCAAATCTCGGGCATAGCCCGTCGAGCCCGTTGGATTGCGACACCGGTTCGCGCTCACTCAGGGGCTTTGACACCCTCTGGGTCAACGTCCCCTTCGCCCTTGACCTTCTCCATCTCGTTGGATTGGAGATCGATTGCGCCGCGCTTCTTCTTGGCCTTGCGACCTGCTGCAGCTTCAACATCCACATAGAGCTTGGACTTGTGCCAGGTGACGGAGGCTCGGTCCGGCTGCGCCTTGATCTCGGAAGCCGACCGGTACTCTTCTGGCCGCAGGTCGAAGAGTCGCCTCTGCGCCAACGTCGTGTAGGTGCTGAACCAGCCCAAGTCGGCGGCCTTCTCTACTGCCGTGATGTAGTACCCGATCGCCTCGGTCTCGAAACGGTCGGCGAACTCCAACAGCAGATCCTCGTAGATGAGCGACTGGTCTTCGTCGAGCTCCTTTGGGATTGGAGCGTTCTGAATCTGGTCGGCCACGTCGTGATACATCATCCCGAGGCGACACATCGCCGCAAGACCCCACTTGGGGTTGTTGAACCTGGTGATGACCTCGACGTAGATGGGCTTGGCTTCTTGCATCAGCGCGGCCTTCTTTGTCAGCTGCCTCTTCAGAAAATTGCCAGACTTCGTCGCGCTCTCGATGGTCTCGTCCGAGAGGCGGATGGCCAGCGCCTCGAAGAAGATCCCTTCGCCGCGCATGAACCGAGCCTCCGCTGCGGCGTCGTTTGCCTCTTTGACCGCTTCGGGATCCGCGCCAGCCAACCACTTCTGGAAGGGCTTGCTGTCGTAGAGTTTCTCGGCTTTCTCGAAGGACTTCAGTCCGGCGTGACGATCTTTGTTTTTCCAGTAGCAGCGACCGATGGCGGTCATCGCGGCGACCTTTCGTCCCTCTGGTCCCAGTTTCGCGTAACGGCTCAGATACTCGTTGTAGCGCTCGATGGCTTTTTCGTAGAGCCCTTGGTCAAAATAGATTCGACCGGTGTTGAACTTGAGCAGCGAGATCTGCGCCTTGTCATTGGGGAACATCACGATATATCGGTCGTAGTCTTCGACGGCCTTCTCGTATTGACCCAAGCCGCCTCTGAACGCCGCGGCGTTCTGCAGCGCGGACATGGAGCAGACATTCTCCGAGGACTCACCGTCCGGTGCGCAGGCGGTGTCGTTCTTGGGGTATTTGTCGACAAACATCTCGTAGAACCGAGCTGCCTCCGAATACACCGCGATGCCGTGGAAGTTCTGGCCGATCGCGTAGAGCGCCTTCGGGGCGAGGTAGTCGTCGTCGCCGTGCTCTTTAAGGAGGCGGATGCGGGTCTCGATGGCCTTACCGACTTCAGAGGCGTTCTCCCAATCGACGCTCGCATTCCACAAAGCCTTGGGTGCGTAGGAGGCGGTCGCGTACTTTCCTGCGTATTCCTCGAAACACATCGCGGACTCTTTCCACAGCTTCTCGGTCTCTTTGTCGATGCAGAACTTGAAAGCGAGCTCGGTTTCCAGTGTCTCAAGGATGTCGTCGAGTGGCGGCCGATTGAGTTGCTCGTTGGCGCGGAACTTCAGGACCCACTCCCACATCTGCTTGTAGTCCTTTTCGATGCCCAATGAGTCGAGCAGAAGGTTCGCGGAGATGATGCCCAAACGGTTCTCCGAATGGTTCATCGCGATGTCCTCGAAGGCCTTGACCGCGGGCCCGAACTGATTGTGGTCGTAGTAGATCCGAGCTGCGGTGTACTTGATGTCGACGATGTGTTCACCGTCCGGCACGACCTCGGCATAACGTCCACACGCCGCGATGAGCTTCACCCGGCAGTCTGCGATCGTGAGCTCGGGGAAAGTCGGCTCTTCCCCCTTCTTCGGCTCCGGAACCACTGGAATCGGCGGGCACTCCGCGGTCGGAGTCTCTGAGACCTTGTTGTACGACAACACCGCACCGTAGGCGGCGTCGCGGCTGAATTTCCCCGCGGCATCAATGGCCAAGACTTGGTCGTAGCGCTTGGCCGCCTCGGCGTAGTTCTTCTTCCAGTAGAGCAATTCGCCATAGTAATACATCATCTCGTAGTTGTCTTGAGCCTCCGGGAAGTTGTCCACGTAGGCCTTGTAGATCTCGTACGAGAGCGCGTAGTACAGGGGATTTTTCGTCGTTTGAGCGGTCAGGTGGTACCACTTGGCGGTCTCACGCGTGTACTCCTCCAGGAGTGCGTACGCTTCCTTGACCGCCTCTTCTGTTGCGCCCTCGAGCTTCTGCTCTCGCGCTGCATTGAACAGCCGCACTGTGCGGATAACCTCCTCAGCGGTCTGGTCTGGGACGTTCTTGGTCTCGACGTTGAGCATGATCTCGGTTTGGTAGCCGACGATCCGAAAGTTGGTCGAGTTGTCTTTGATCAGCTCGTTGTAGACGAAAATCGACTTGTCGACCTCGCCATCCTCTTGATAGAGCCGCGCCAGGCGCTCGAGCATCTCTCGCAGCTCCTCATCCCCGCTGGAAAACTTGCCGAGGTAACCCTTGGCCTTCTTCGGGCTCGCCTCGGTCCACAGGCTGTACGCCTTGACGAGGTCCTTTACGGCCTCCTTGCGCAGCTCGATGCGCCCGGTATGCGACTCACTGTAGGCCACGACGGACTCGAACTGAGCCAGGGCTTTCTTCGGCTCGCCGCGGTTGAAATAGCACCAGCCCATCTTGTACATCGCGTAACCAGCGGTCTGGGAGTCGGGAGCCGCCGCAATGGCCGACTCATACTGGGAGAGCGAAAGGTCTATGTCGTCGTAGAGGTAGGAATACTCGGCCAGTCCGAGGTAGGCCTCAGCCAGATAGTCCGTGTTCGGGTAGTCGCGAACCAGGTCTTTGTAGAATCCATTGGCATCCTCGGCCCGGCCCATTTCGCCGAGGTTGAAGGCGAGGTAGAAGAGCACCTTGTCGGAGTTGTCGTAAAGCGGAAACTCCTTGATGATGCGGGCGTACGTCGCGATGGTCTTCTCGCGATACTCCTGAGCGGTCTTCTCGTCTTCCTCTTGGCCTCGCACCAGCTCGGCGGCTTTCGAGGCATTGCCTGCGTCCTCGGCTTCGCGAGACTCCGTCAAACGGTCGAACGCCCTGAGGTCGTGGAACCGCGCCTTCTGCCAGTACATCTCCGAGAGACGCTCGAGGTAGAGGGGATAGTCAGGGTCGTCTTCATCTGCCTTCTCGACACGCTCTTCCATCAAGCGGATGGCCTTGTCTTGATATTGCAGCTTGGAGCGCTCCCACCCTTTGATGTTCGACTCACGTTCGAGCTTCGGGCCTTTGCCTTCTTCCTCGCTGATGTCGGGGCGCTCGACCTTCTTGCGCTCGAACTGCTCGACTGCAGCCTCTTCCTTCTGGGCGTCCTCGCCGTCGAAGGGGTTCCCCTGAGACCAACCCGCAACCGGGTAGAGCGCGAGCACGGCGAGAATAACCCAAACACCCCTCAGCGATGCGAGGGACAGCTGACCTGACTTAAACATAGAACTCACTCCAGATTTCTCTTCTTGCATGCCGTCGTTCAGCGCCCACAACGAGACGTCAAATAGTACCAGTAGTACCCGAGCTCATCTCGCCAATATTCGCCCCCAAAGGTCCAAAACAGATGCTCGTCGTCCGCCGCCATCATCTGGTTGATTTCTTTCTCGAACTCCTGGCGACTCGCCGGATCGGCTCCCAACTGCTCGGCCATTCCCGCGAACTTCTCAGTCGTCTCGATCTCGATGTCCAGGCTCTTGTTGATCAGGTCGCTCAGCTCGTCGACGACACGCTCCAGCCTCGACTTGGCCATGTTGCCTGCGGTCGCTGACGCGAACTCCCTCGTAAACTCGATATCCTGAATCAAGGACTTCGCCAAAGGATGGCTGGACCATCCCTTCTCAGCGTTCTTGATCTGCGCGATCTCCGCGTCCAACATATCGATATAAGCAAGCATCCGACTCAGCTCACGGTCCTGAAGAGCGGCGTTCACCACCTGCTTGGTCGTCGGATCGAACTCGCCCGTCCCCTCCCTGAGCTCCAACAGGAACTTGAACACATCTTCCGGCTGGATCAGATTGGTCAGCTGGCTCTCCAGCCGCTCTTTCAGCGGCGGATAGAGCTCCTTGAACTCTTCGAGGATGTACATGACGCGGTCGTAGTGGCAGTTCGTGAAGTAGATCTGCGCCTGCAACAGCATCGCCTCGGGATAGTACTCGTCGTTAAAGAACGGGCTGTTCAACGTGTGGAGGAGACCCAGCGACTTGTTGAAGTTGTCAACGCGATAGTACGTCCAACTCGCCTCAAAAAGGGAATCGAGCCAGATCTCACTCGATTGGTCGAATAGCGCGTAGTACTTGATGGCGGTGTTCCAGCTGCTCACGGCCTTGGGCCGTTCCCCGTCCACCCAGAGGTTGTGTCCGACCTGGTAGAAGACGCGCCCCAAAGACGCGATCGCTTTCTCCTCCATGCGCAGGTTGTCTGGGGTCGGGTTCGGCTGCGCTTTGACCCAGCGAAGGATGTGCTTGAAGCTTTCGACGGCTTGCTTGCCATCATACTGACGGACAAAGGTTACGCCCTCGATGAAGCGAGCTTTCGGGTAGAGTTCACTGTTCTCGTCCACATGCCCGAGGAAGAAGATGGCGTCGTTGAGCAACCCATTCGAGTAGGCGGCCTGCCCCATGAGCAACCCCACCTCAGCCAGCAATGATGGCTCGATCTGATCGGGGAACATGTTCAGGTAGTTGTCGTAGATGCGGGACGCCTTCGCCGGGTCTCCCGGAAGCTCGCGGGCGATCAAAACCAACCACTGGAGAGTCGGCATGAAAAATTCGCTGGCAGGCCCCTCCTGGAGAATCTTGTCGAACTGCGTCAACGCCGACTGGTAGAGCCCGAGCTGGAACAGGGTGCGACCAAGCTCATAGTGAGTTCGGCTGCGCAGCGCCTTTGCCGTGTCATCAGTGGCCTGAAGCACCTGATAATAAAGCAGACTCGCCTGGTAGTTCTGGTTCTGTTTGCTGTAGCTGTCGGCCTCGCTCATGGTCTTGAACGTCGGGGACGTCTCGTCGACCGTGTACTGAACCAGCGGCTGCGTTTCGCCGCCAAAGTCCATGTCACCGCCGCCACTGTCGCCGCCGTCGCCGCCGTCGCTGAAGTCCATGTCGCCCCCGCCGCCTTCGCCTCCTTCGCTGAAGTCGAAGTCCTGCCCCCACGCCTGAGCGGGGAACGTCAGCGCGACCAGTGCGGCCAGTACGAGGCGAACGGGCCCCCAAAAAGTATTTTCGACGGTCATCTGCTTTCCCCTAGTGAGAACGAAATCCGGCCGGACGTCGGTCCAATTCGCCCCTTTGGCTGGGCTCGTTGTCCCGCAACGTCGATAAAGATTGGGTTTAGACCCCAGCTCGCTGGCCGCGATGCTATCCCGGCGCAAACAATCTGTCAACCCAACCCGGCCGCTCGACCGCCCGCACAAAGGGATTCCCGGCTCTCGAAACGATTGCAGCCTCGCCATCCCGGTTTTCTGACCGAGCAGTCACGCGACACTCAAAAATGGAGCGTCACGCTGCCGAGAATGTTCAGACAGCCGCTGATGTCTTCGGCCGGCAGATAGGAGTCGTCCAAGAGAAAGAGGAAGCTCGTCTTGGCGCCGACAGACAGGAAAATCAGCGGCCGAAATTGTATCCCTAGAGCGCTCGTGAACGACATCCGAGGCTCCACGTCCTCGACAAAGACTGGTCGTCCGCTCATCGAACGCTCTTCGCTCGTCAGCCAACTCAGCCCCAGCAGAGCGTCGGCGTAGAGGCGCAGATTGCTGGTCAATGGAAAGAGCACACGGCCACCGCCCGACAGCTCCATGAGGGTTCGCTTGAGAGCGAGGTCCTCGCGCAGGATGCTGAATTGGGAGCCGTTGAACTGAGCGAGGGCATACATCCGCAGCAAGGAACCAGGGACTTTGCCGCCGAACCCTGCGGTCGCCCCGATGGACATTCCAACCTGGTCGGTCTCGATGCCGAGCGGCATGCTGACGCCGAATGTGCCCTCGGCAATGAAGTGCGTTCCTTGGGCGGCGGCCGAGGTGGTGATTGCGGACGAGACGACGAGCAGGGCGAGGGCGATCGCACGACCCTGCCAGACCCTTCGTCGTTCGGCCCGGAGCATCTCAGTGCCGGGAAGCGAGCGACGCTCGAACAAACTGACCATCTTGAGTTCTCCTTCGCGGGGGTCGCGTTGCCGGAGGCCCGGTGCACGACGTATGCCACGCCCCGCCCGGCCTCAACCGACCCGGCTGTTGACCACGAAGTCGACCTGAACAACGGGCTTTCTGGGCGAGCAAGAACCTTCGCCTGAGACCACGAGGCCCAACGCCGTGAGCCGTTTGCCACATCGTAGGAAGCAAGCTCACAGGGTTGGGTCCCGGCCACCCAAGCGCGAAGGTCATTTCGTCATGACGAAGACGACCTCGACACGGTCGTTCTTGCCGCGGTCGTCTTTGGAGCTGTTGTCGTAGCGCGGCTTTTCTTCGCCGTAGCCAGAGGAGACACAGCGTTTCGGATCCACGCCCTTCTGGACGAGGTAGTCGCGAACTGAGTCGGCGCGACTCTGGCTGATGGTCAGGTTCTTACTGTCGCTGCCTTTGCTCTGGGTATATCCCTCGATCATGACCGTCGTCTCGGGGAAGTCGGTGGCGATCTTGACGGCCGCGTCGAGCATGAAGGCCTTGCCCTCCAACACCGTGGTCTTGTTCAGGTCGAATACCCTGGGCATCACGACGACGACGCCGCGCTGGTCTTGCAGGGCATCGACGGAGAAGGCCGATGACGCCGCGACGTAGAGGGCCTTCTCTCGTTCGGCGCGAGTGGCGGACGCTGAGGCCTTGTCGAACTCGGGTTTGGCGACGGCGTAGGCTTCCATATAGGCGACCTTGGCCTCTTCAGCGGACTTGAGCGCCTCGTCGACGCGGCCAGCGGTCAGATGTTCTTGGGTCAACTTCATCACGTTCTCGGCGAAGTTCCACTTGCCAGCGGCGAGCTCTGCGGCGTTGACGGCTTTGGCCTTTTCTCGTTCGCCTTCGGCGGTGAGCAGGACTTGGTCGACGGTCGACTGGCGCTTCATGGAGGCATTTTGATCGTAGGCCGCGACAGTCTGCTCGAGCTGCGCGATGCTCTTGTTGAGGCCGTCGATCTTGAGCTTGTTGACCTCGACCTCTTGGTTGGCCTTGGTCACTTTTGCCGCCGCCTCGTCGTAGCGAGCCTGCTCGTCGAGCGATTTGGCCTTGCTCTTGGCGGTCTTGTAGCGAAGCTGTCCGAGCCAGGCATAGTCAGCGGCTCGCGGCGCATCGCCTTCTTGCCAAGCGGTGACGGCCATTTTGTGAAACTTGTCTGCCTGCTCGAGGAGTTTTGGTGCAGCGGTGTTGATCTGCGCCGTGAAGGAATCATTTCTCATCTTCTCGAGCTCTTGGAGCTCAGCGGGCTTGGGGGGAGGGCCGCAGGCGACGAGGGCAGCGGTGAGCACCATCAGAAGTGCCAGCGACCATTGGGGGGCCGCGGCCAGCAGGGTTCGTTGTTGTGCCATGATCTCTCGCTCCGATTCGAATTGGCGATAAGTTTACAGAGACAAGCGCTCTCGCTCAGCGGTCAACCCTGGGCCGGTGGTGCCCATCGGTCGTGGCCAGCAGAAGAGGTCACTTGCCGTTTGCTTTGCCGCTGACTTGGTTCTGGAGAAGCGCTTCCTTGGCCGTGAGCTCGTCGAGCTCGTTGGAGAGCTGCCCGGCGCGGGTCTGCACCTCCATGAACTCCGCCTCTTTGGCGTCAGCTTTCGCCTTCATTTGAGAGAGCTCGAGCTCCATCTCGATGTAATCCAGCTGGACCTCGGCACGCCGCAGGAGCGCTTTCACAGCGTTGTATTCCTCTTTGCCGACCTGAACGAGCGCCTCGTCGAGCCAGCTCTGGGTCTGGTTCAAGTCGGCGGTCATTTGGGCGGCGTTCTCGCTGGCCCGCAGCTTGACGACCTTCTGGTTGTACTGGCTGATCTGCTCTCGATATCCCTGAGCCTCATCAGCGGCCGCAAGAGAGGGCAGCACCAGCAGCGTCAAGAACGCGCCGAGGATGAGCAGGAAACCCTTGTAATCACAGTGCAGTCGACGGCTCACCGTCACCTCCTTTGGAATGCAAATCCTCGATGGATAATAGCTATAGCTAGCCAGACAGTCTTCGAGTGCGGCCACCTGTGTGGTCCGAGCTTTCCGACCCACAGCGACCCGTCGCGGGGCTTGGTCGAACGCGGCCCGATGCGGCGACACCCAAACCGCCGTTAGTCTCAAAGATGCACCGCGCAGTGTCAACGATTGGATTTCGCGCGCTCGGCGACACCGGACTGTTTCGAAGGCAGCAGCGCACTATGCTGACCGCTGATCCCGTTCTCGCTCGCTGTCCAACTCAAGCGGTCGTCCTCTGCTTGCGCTCGCTTTCCCCGTCGGTTGTCTCATCCTATGATGCCCGCGTTTTTGGCTCCGATGTGCGCCCGTTCCGAATTGGCAAGGAGATCCCCGATATGTCGACGGAAACGAAGACCCCGAGCTCAAATTTTCTGACCGAACTCAGCGATTCGATTCGGACGACGTTCGAAGAGAAGCGCAGTTTGATGAGCTTCGACGAGTACTTCGAAGCCTTCCAAGCCGAGCCTCAGCTGCACAGCCGCAGCATCGCCCAGTACGTGCGCGACATGTTCGACTACTTCGGCGAGGACGTCGTCGACATTGGGGTCCGCAAGCAGCGCCGGTTTCGTCTTTTCGACATGGACTTCCTGGGCGGCAAGAATCGCCTGGTCGGGCACGAGGAGGCGCAGAACGAGATCTACCGAATCCTGAACAACTTCATTCGGGAGCGCCGGATCACTCGTCTGGTCCTCCTACACGGACCGAACGGCTCGGCGAAATCGAGTCTGATCAACTGCATCGTCAGGGGTTTGGAGCACTACAGCCGTCTCGACGAAGGACCGCTGTACCGGTTCAACTGGGTGTTCCCGACTGACAAGCTGATCCGCACGGCGATTGGGTTTGGCAACGAAGGGGAGAAAGCGAGCCGGGAGCCTCGTCTGGAGAGCTACGCTCACCTCGACGAGCTGCAGCTGGACGCCAAGCTGCTCGAGGAGCTCCGTGACAACCCGCTCCTTCTCATCCCACCGAAACAACGCCAAGAACACCTGTTGAAGATCTTCGGAAAGGAGAGCCGCGAGATCAAAGCAAAGGGCGGGAAAGCAGACTTCACGCTGTCAGACTACATTTTCGAGGGGGATCTCTCGCACAAGTCTCGACTGATCTACAACGCGCTGCTCACCTCTTATAGAGGGGATTTCCGAGAAGTGCTCAAACATGTCCAGGTCGAGCGCTTCTACATCTCAAAGAGCTACCGCCAATCTGCGGTGACGGTCGAACCCCAGCTTCGCGTCGACGCCGGCTCTCGGCAGGTCACCGCGGACCGCTCGCTGCAAGCCCTGCCCATCGCCCTGCAGAATCAAACGCTCTTCGAACCCATGGGGGATTTGGTTGACGGCAACCGAGGCATCACCGAGTTCAACGACCTCCTCAAGCGCCACCCCGACCTCAACAAGTACCTCATCGGCACCGTCGAGAAGGGCACAGTGCCCGTCGAACACGCCATCCTCGCCATCGACAGTTTTCTTATCGGCAGCGCCAACGAGAACTTCCTCGAGGCGTTCAAAGGACAACCAGAGTACGCCTCATTCAAAGGCCGTTTGGACCTTGTCCGCATGCCCTACATTCTCAACTACGTGACGGAGCAACGGATCTACGACCAGATGCTCGAAGCGACCGAGCTGCCGATTCACGTCGCGCCGCGCACGACTTATGTGGCGTCGCTGTGGTCGGTATTGACCCGTCTGATGCCGCCGGACGCGAAGCTCTACCCAGAGCTGGTCCGGGATGTCATGACGAGCCTGAGCCCGTTGGAGAAGGCGGAGCTCTACACCCATGGAAAAGTCCCGGACGGGCTCACCGGCGAACAAGCCAGAGAGATGCGGGCCCTCGTCGAGGACATTCACGCCGAGTATCAGTCCTCCCTTGAATACGAAGGGCTCTACGGGATGAGCCCTCGCGAGACCAAGAGCCTGATCTTCAGGGCCGTACAGCGAACCGAGTACGCCTGCCTGAGCCCGCAATCGGTCTTCGAGGAGCTGCGAGAGCTGGTCAAGGACGCGTCCATCCATCCTTTCCTCAGAATCAAATCTGACGGCCAATACCATTCGCCGGCCGAGTTCATCGATGTCGTCAAGCAGAAGTACCTCGATCTCGTGGACGGCGACGTGCGTTCGAGCATGGGACTCGTGGAGGAGGCTTCCTACGAGCGCTACTTCTCGCGCTATGTGTCCATGGTCTCACACCAGATGAAGGGGGAGAGGATTCTCAACCCGGTCACCGGCAAGACCGAAGAGGTCAGCGAGAGCTTCATGCACGAGATGGAGAAGAAGCTCGGCATCAACACCGACAACGTGCGCTTCCGCGATGAGGTGATCAGCGCTGTCGCGGCGTTTCGCATCGACAACCCAGAGGCCGACCTCAAGTACTCCGAGATCTTCCCAGAGCTCTTCATCGCCATCGAGCAGTCCTACTTCAACGAGCGCAAGACGGTGGTGAAGCGCATCGAACGTAACCTCCTGCTCTTCCTCCACGACGGACGTGACGCCCTCGCGAAGGACGACCTCACCCAGGTTGAGACGACCCTAAGCAACATGGAGACCGCCTTCGGCTACTGCAAGGAGTGCGCGAAGGACACCATCATCTACCTGCTGCGCGAGCGCTACTCGGAGTCCGAGCAAGCAAGTCACTGAGGTGCGCGCATTTCTTTCATGGGCCTGGCCGGGTTCACGCCTTCGGTGTTGATGGTTCGGCGCAGCTCGATGGGGGCAACCCTGGTGGGGACGGCCGCCGGCTCCAGCATCGGCGCAACGCCCTCGGCCGGTTCATCCTGGCCGGTGCGCTGGGGGGTGTGCGCGCCTGTCCCTCCGGGTGTGTATTGAATTCGGATGCCCACCGACCGCAAGGTCTGGTCGTCGGCCGTCGGTGCGGTGGCCCCTACCTGGTCGGTGGTCGGAGGAGTGACTGGTTCAGGCGACAGCTCCACGATCTTGAGGTCCGTCCAGGTTTCGATCTCCTTGACCAGACAGTCCATCGTCGCCGCATCTCCGTTGTCGATGCGGGTGACCGAATCCACCGAGGCTTCGGCGGAGAGCCGTACGGTGAATTCGTGAGTGAGCGCCTGGGTAGGGATCTCGGTCCCTTTGTGGAAGCAAGTCAGGAACTGGGCCTCGGACTCCCGCAGGGCCTTTGACAGGCTGGACGGGTCGACCGCTCTGCCCTTTTGCGTGAGCATCGCTCGCACTCTCGGCGAGGACATCCGTGGCGTGGGCTGACTGGTCTTGGAGGTCGACTTCTCGCCGAACTCCATCGTCCCGAGCGCATCGAGGTTGTGGAAATCCCCCCCCGAAGGGGACCAGGACGCGTGCCGAGTCTGCTTGTTGCCGTCAGTCTCCTGATAGTCGACTCGGAAGAAATTGACCCGCCAGGTGTCTCCGACCTTCGGTGATGCGTTCGCGAGCTTGATCCGTTCGATGGCGTTGGGTGTGTTCGAGAGGTTCTGGAAGGGGATCTTCACCTCGACGGTGTATCCAGTGTCGTCGAGGGTGTTGTCGTCGCTGTTGAGCGAGCCACGGCGATCGACCTTGGCCTCGAGGCCGACAAAGGTCGTGTTCATGGCGATCTTCCACGCTGGAGTGCGGTGGGTCTCGAAGTACGCGTCGAAGAGGGGCGTTTGACCGTTCTCGCCGTCGCCTGGGCTGAGCTGCAGTTCCCAGTAGGTGCCGTTGTCGTTGTCTGGGTTGAGGTAGATCTCGACGCAGTCCTGCTCCCAGAGCGTGTCGTCTCTCTTGGTGAAGCGGGTGCGGATGTCCTTGTCGCGAACGTCGAAGCCGAGGTAGAGCGCCTCTGCGGTGTAGATGGCCTTCGCGGTGGTCGCGAAGTCGACTGGCTTGCCATCTCCTGCGGCCGTGAAAGATTGAGTCCGCCCGGCAATTCGCCAGGCCGGGTCGGTCAGCAGTCCGTCCATGACGGGGGCCTCGTCGAGGTCGACGAGCGGGACGACGAGGTTCTTGTCGTTCTTTGTGGAGGTTTGGCCAACCTCGAG
>Ga0100381_1001482_pt1 | contig 22041 bp, 22 predicted proteins | sample CryGeymeta201505_FD_80416 | JGI IMG/M metagenome (GOLD analysis project Ga0100381, IMG submission 80416) | Groundwater microbial communities from Crystal Geyser aquifers in Utah, USA - Crystal Geyser metaG 2015-05 | ecosystem: Environmental > Aquatic > Deep subsurface > Groundwater | place: USA...
CCCACCTTGGCCTTGAACTCGGGGGTGTGGACCTTCCGCTTCTTTGCTTCGCTCATTGCGTATATCTCCATGTAATAGCGCACAGCTTAAACTATTGTCTTGAAAATGGGGTCCACTATAGATAGCAGGTGATGCGTAAGTTGAAAAATGAGATTGATGGATTATTCAAACGGATGGATGCATGGCTCGATGGGCGGAGGAATGTGGATTTGAACATTGGTCGGCACTGGTGGTTATCTTGCTGGTGGTGGTGATTAACAACCGGAACAAGGAATGATCGCGTGTTCAATACCTACCGGTGAAGCGCGCTGTTCACCCTGAAATGAAAACCATGCCGGGTAGCCTGTGCTCTAAAACCCGACTAACTTGGGAAACCTAGACAATGAAAACCAACACACTCACGCCGGAACTGCTGCACAAGATGGATGCCTATTGGCGCGCCGCCAACTATCTGTCGGTCGGCCAGATTTATCTTTACGACAATCCTTTGCTCAAAAAACCGTTGAAGCTGGAACACGTCAAGCCCAGATTGCTGGGGCACTGGGGAACCACGCCGGGACTGAATTTTGTATATGTCCACCTCAACCGGATCATCCGCCAATACGACCTGAGCATCGTCAATGTCACCGGCCCCGGGCACGGCGGGCCGGGCCTGGTGGCCAATACGTATCTTGAGGGGACTTACAGCGAGGTGTATCCAAATATTTCCCAGGATGAAGCGGGGATGAAGAAGTTGTTCACCCAGTTTTCCTTTCCCGGCGGCATCCCCAGCCACGTTGCACCGGAAACCCCGGGCTCGATCAACGAAGGCGGCGAACTCGGCTATGCCCTGTCGCATGCCTATGGTGCCGCGTTCGACAATCCCGATCTGCTGGTGGCCTGCGTGGTGGGCGATGGCGAGGCAGAAACCGGCCCGATGGCGACCAGCTGGCACTCGAACAAATTCCTCAACCCGGTTCATGACGGTGCCGTGCTGCCCATTCTGCATTTGAACGGCTACAAGATCGCCGGCCCCACCGTGCTGGCGCGCATCCCTCGCGAGGAACTGGAAGCGCTGTTCTGCGGCTATGGATACACGCCGTATTTCGTCGAGGGCGACGACCCCGAGGCGATGCATCAGCTGATGGCCGCGACCCTCGATACGGTGGTTGCCGAGATCCAGCGCATCCAGCGCGACGCCCGGGTCAACGGATTCAGCGTGCGCCCGCGCTGGCCGATGATCATCCTGCGCTCGCTGAAGGGCTGGACCGGCCCAACATCCGTGGATGGCAAACCGGTCGAAGGGACCTTTCGCGCGCACCAGGTGCCGGTGACGAACTTCGTCGAGGAACCCACGCACATCAAGATTCTTGAACAGTGGATGAAGCGTTACCGGCCCGAAGAATTATTCGATGACCAGGGCCGGCTGATGCCGGAGCTGGCCGAACTGGCGCCGACAGGCGAGCGGCGCATGGGCGCCAACCCGCACGCCAATGGCGGCATGCTGCTGCGCGATCTGCGCATGCCGGACTTCCGCGACTATGCGGTCAAGGTGCCGAAGCCCGGCGAGGCCATAGCCGAAGCGACACGCACCCAGGGCGAGTTCATGCGCGACGTGATGAAGCTCAACGCCGAGGCACGCAACTTCCGCATTTTCAGCCCGGACGAAACCGCGTCGAATCGCTGGGGTGCGCTGTTCGAAGTGACGAATCGCTGTTCGACGGCGGAGATTTACCCCGGCGACGAGCGTGTCGCGCCCGATGGCCGGGTCATGGAGATGTTGAGCGAGCATCAATGCCAGGGCTGGCTCGAAGGCTATCTGCTGACCGGGCGACATGGCTTCTTCTCCTGCTATGAAGCCTTCATCCACATTGTCGATTCGATGTTCAACCAGCACGCCAAATGGCTCGACGTGACGCGCGACATTGCGTGGCGCCGGCCGATTGCCTCGTTGAACTATTTGCTGTCGTCGCATGTGTGGCGGCAGGACCACAATGGCTTCAGCCATCAGGATCCGGGGTTCATCGACGTGGTGGCAAACAAGAAGGCCGAAGTCATCCGCGTCTACCTTCCGCCCGATGCCAACACCCTGCTGTGGGTCACCGACCATTGCCTGCGCAGCCACAATGATGTCAATGTCATCATCGCCGGCAAGCAGCCGGAACTGCAATGGCTGGACATGGATGCGGCGATCAAGCACTGCACTGCCGGGCTAGGGATATGGAAATGGGCCAGCAACGACGAAGGAAGCGACCCCGATGTGGTCATGGCCTGCTGCGGTGACGTGCCGACGCTGGAGACACTGGCTGCGGTCAAGATTCTGCGGCAGCATTTTCCGGACCTGAAAATCCGCGTCATCAATGTTGTCGACCTGATGGCCCTGCAGCCGCAGAACGAGCACCCGCACGGCATCTCAGACAAGGACTTCGACGTCCTTTTCACCAAGGACAAGCCTATCATTTTTGCCTTCCATGGCTACCCCTGGCTGATCCACCGGCTGACTTACCGCCGCACCAACCACCTCAACCTCCACGTCCGCGGCTACAAGGAAAACGGCACCACCACGACGCCTTTCGACATGACCGTACTGAACGATCTGGATCGCTTTCATTTGGCCGGCGACGTGATCGACCGGGTGCCGAGCCTGGGTTCACGCGCCGCCTACGCCAAACAGCATCTGCGCGACAAGCTGCTCGATCACAAGGCCTATATTGAAAAGCACGGTGAGGACATGCCGGAGATCCGCGACTGGAAATGGAAAGGATGACACCGCGATGGCGCTGCGATTGATCGAAATGGTGGTGCAGGAAAAGGATGGCGAGGAAGTCCGCGAGCTTCTCAAGGAACACAAGGTGCTCGAACACCGGCACCTCCGATTGCCGGACGGGGAAGTGCTGGTGCGGATTTTGTTGGACGCGGAACAGAGCGAGGCGGTGCTGGATCTGCTGGGAGAACGCTACGCCGGCAAAGAGGGAAACCGGGTGCTGGTTCTGGCTGTCGAGGCGACCTTGCCGCGCGACGACCCGGAGCCGGTCGACTCGGCCGAGCCGTCCGCGCCGGAGGAAAAGTCTCCTGAGCGGATCGGCCGGGAGGAATTGTACGAAGACATCAAGGATGCCGCGCGGTGTTCACGCGTCTATCTGACGATGGTTGTCTTGTCCACCATCGTGGCGACCGTTGGTCTGTATTACAACAGTGTGGCAATCATCATCGGAGCGATGGTGATTGCGCCCTTGCTCGGACCGAACGTTGCGTTGGCGCTCGCGACGGCCCTGGGCGACCTGGCACTGCTTCGGCACGCGCTCCTGACGGCACTGGCCGGGATTGCGACGACGATGGTGTTGTCGGTCATCATCGGTGTGCTGCTGAATGTGGACCCGGCAACGCCCGAAGTCGCGTCGCGCAACGCGGTGGGGCTGGGTGACATCGCGGTGGCATTGGCATCGGGCGCGGCGGGCGCGCTGGCGTTCACGACGGGTGTGTCGGCGACCCTGATCGGCGTGATGGTGGCGGTGGCATTGTTGCCGCCGCTGGTGACATTCGGGTTGCTGCTGGGCGGTGGATATCCCGCGATGGCAATGGGCGCGTTGTCGCTGTTTCTGATGAACCTGGTTTGCGTGAACCTGGCCGGGGTGACGACGTTTCTGGTGCAGGGCATCCGCCCGACGACATGGTGGGAGGAAGATCGCGCCTCGAAGGCCATGCGCATCGCCATCGGGCTGTGGGTGACGTTGTTGGCGGCATTGAGCGGCATGATCCTGTGGCTGGGAAAGACTTGAAAATGCCAGAGAAGAGGACAGTGAATAGCCAATCAACGGGCACCGTGGTCGCGGTGCGCGGCAGCGTCGTGGATATCCATTTCGATGCGCATTTGCCACCCATCTACACCTTGTTGCACGCGATGGAGGGGGGAATCGCCATCGAGGTTCTGGCGCAACTCGACGCGCATCGCGTTCGGGGAATTGCGCTGACCCCCACCCAGGGCCTCGCCCGTGGCATGGCGGTGGAGGACACAGGCGGGCCGTTGAAGGCGCCGGTAGGCAAGGAAATTCTTTCGCGAATGTTCGATGTGTTCGGAAACGTCATGGACCGCCAGGCGGCACCGACGGATGTCCAGTGGCGCACCGTCCATCGGGCCCCGCCGACGCTGGCACGCCGTTCTACAAAATCCGAGATTTTCGAGACGGGGATCAAGCTTATCGATGTGCTGATGCCGCTGGAGCGTGGCGGCAAGGCCGGCCTGTTTGGCGGCGCGGGCGTGGGCAAGACGGTGTTGCTCACCGAGATGATTCACAACATGGTCGGGCAACAGGAAGGGGTGAGCATTTTTTGCGGTATCGGCGAGCGCTGCCGCGAAGGCGAAGAACTCTACCGCGACATGAAAGCAGCAGGTGTGCTGCCGCACATGGTGATGGTGTTCGGCCAGATGAACGAGCCGCCCGGCGCCCGTTTTCGCGTCGGCCATGCTGCGCTGACGATGGCCGAGTATTTTCGCGACGACGAGCATCGCGACGTGCTGCTGCTGATCGACAATATTTTTCGTTTCATCCAGGCGGGCATGGAGGTGTCCGGCCTGATGGGGCAGATGCCGTCGCGCCTGGGCTATCAGCCGACCATGGGCACCGAGCTGGCGCAGTTGGAAGAGCGCATCGCCAATACCGATACCGGCGCGATTACCTCGATCCAGGCGGTGTATGTGCCGGCGGACGATTTCACCGACCCGGCGGCGGTGCATACCTTCTCGCATCTTTCCGCGTCCATCGTGCTGTCGCGCAAACGGGCAAGCGAGGGACTGTATCCGGCCATTGACCCGTTGCAGTCCAGTTCGAAGATGGCCACGCCCGGCGTCATCGGCGAGCGGCACTACGCCCTCGCGCAGAACATCCGGCGCACGCTCGCGCAATACGCGGAACTGAAAGACATCATCGCGATGCTGGGACTGGAACAACTGTCGCCGGAAGACCGCAAGGTGGTTGCCCGCGCCCGGCGCCTGGAGCGCTTTCTCACCCAGCCGTTTTTCACCACCGAGCAGTTCACCGGCCTCAAGGGCAAGCTGGTCAGTCTCGACGACGCGTTGGATGGCTGTGAGCGCATCCTGCGTGACGAGTTCAAGGACTTTCCGGAGAGCGCGCTTTACATGATCGGGACGATAGCCGAAGCGAAGGCGAAGGCAAAAGCCCAGGCCGATTCGAAACCCCAGGAGGAAGTCGAGCATGCAGCCAGCACGCATGAATCTTAAGGTTCTCCTGCCTTTCAAAATCTTCGCTGTGAAAACCGGCGTGTCGCGCATCGTCGCCGAGGCGCGCGAGGGCTCATTCGGACTCCTGCCCCACCGGCTTGACTGCGTGGCGGCGCTCGCGCCGGGGATACTGGTTTTCGAAACCGAGGCGGAAGGTGAGGTTTGCATCGCTGTCGATGAAGGCATTCTGGTCAAGACCGGCACCGATGTGCTGGTCTCGGTGCGCAACGCGATTGGGGGAACAGATCTCGGACAATTGCGTGCGGCGGTCGAACAGGAATTTCTGGATCTGGACGATCAGGAGAAGAGCGTGCGCTCGGTGCTGGCGAAACTGGAAAGCGGATTTATCCGGCGCCTCGCGGCGTTTCATCATGAGTGAAGAACCGGAAATCAAGCCCACGCCGGCCGAGACGGAATTCAGCCATCAGGTGGGCGTCAAGGCGGCACGCAAACTCAGGGCGCAGCAGCATGTCACGCAGACCGTCTGGTCCGGATTGGGCATGATGGGGCTGGTAGGCTGGTCGGTGGCGGTTCCGACGCTGCTCGGCGCTGCGCTCGGGCTTTGGCTCGACAAGAACCATCCGGGCAGCCATTCCTGGACACTCATGCTGCTGGCCATCGGCCTGGGGCTCGGTTGCGTCAATGCCTGGCATTGGGTGGCCAGGGAAGACCAGGAAATTCACGAGCAAGAAAAGGAAAACCATGAATGAACCGCTGAGTCTGGCCTTCGCTTTGGCAGCAGGTATGTTGCTGGGAACATTTTTTTTCGGCGGTCTTTGGTGGACCGTGAACAAGGGCGTTTCGTCCAGACGGCCGACGCTATGGTTCTTCGGCAGCATGCTGCTGCGGACGTGCATTGTCGTGCTCGGGTTCTATTTCATCCTGGGGGACGACTGGAAGCGGCTGCTGGCGGGGCTGATCGGTTTCATCGTTGCGCGCCTCGTCGTGATCAGGCTCACTCGAGTCACGCAACAGCAAAGCCAATTGGTACAAGGGGCCGGTCATGCACCTTAGCCCCGACGAAATCATCTTCTGGCAACACGGGGTATTCAAACTCAACGCCACGATCGCCTACACATGGGGGCTGATGTGCGTGCTGGCGGTCGGTTCAAAACTGGTTACGCGCAAGCTTGCCACGGGTCTGCAACGTTCGCGCTGGCAGAACCTGCTGGAGATCGTCGTCACCGGGATCGAGAAACAAATCAAAGAGGTCGGCCTGAGTCAGCCGCACAAATACCTTGGCTTTCTCGGTACCTTGTTTTTGTTTGTCGCGATGGCGAGCCTGTTCACCATCATTCCAGGCTATGAGCCGCCGACCGGTTCGCTCTCGACCACCGCGGCACTGGCGGTCTGTGTATTCGTGGCGGTGCCGATGTTCGGCATCGAGAAGAGTGGGCTGGGCGAATATCTGAAAGCCTACCTGAAGCCAACGGTCATCATGCTGCCCTTCAATATCATCAGCGAAATTTCGCGCACCCTGGCCCTGGCCGTCCGCCTGTTCGGCAACATGATAAGCGGGACGATGATTCTCGCCATTCTGCTGACCATCACGCCCTTCATTTTTCCGATCGCGATGAGCGCGCTCGGGTTGCTGACCGGCATGGTGCAGGCTTATATCTTCAGTATCCTGGCAGCGGTTTATATCGCTGCTGCCACTAAAGTGCGCAAGCCAAAACCAAAGCCCGAAGCAAAACATTGAAGCACCAACTACGACCAGCAAAGGAGAAATTATGGACAGCATGACTATTATCGCGGTGGCATCCATTGTCACTGCCGGCCTAACCATTGCAATAGGGGTCATTGGACCTTCGCTTGGCGAAGGAAAGGCGGTTGCCACGGCGCTAACCTCGCTGGCGCAGCAGCCCGATGCCTCCGCCACCATCACCCGGACCCTGTTCGTCGGTCTGGCGATGATCGAGTCCACCGCCATCTACTGCTTCGTGGTCTCGATGATACTCATCTTCGCCAACCCGTTCTGGAACAACGTCATCGCTCAAGCAGCAGGCAAGTAAGTCATGCTGATCGACTGGTTTACCGTCGGTGCGCAAGTCGTCAACTTCCTCATTCTGGTGTGGTTGCTGAAGCGCTTTCTTTACAAGCCCATCCTTGACGCCATCGACGCACGTGAGAAGCGGATCGCCAGGGAACTGGCAGACGCTGACGCGAAAAAAGCCGAAGCGCAACAGGAGCGCGACGAGTTCCAGCACAAGAACGAGGCGTTCGAGCAGCAGCGCGCCACGCTCCTGAACAAGGCGACGGCGGAAGCGAAAGCCGAACGCCAACGACTCCTCGACGAAGCGCGGCAAGCGGCCGACGCCTTGAGCGCCAAGCGGCAGGAATCGCTGAGAAACGATGCCCATCACCTGAATCAGGCCATCGGCCGCCGGGCCCAGCAGGAAGTGTTCGCCATTGCCCGAAAGGTGCTGATTGACCTCGCCGGGACAAGCCTGGAAGAACGCATGAGCGAGGTGTTCATTCGCCGCCTGCGGGAGATGGATGAGCCGACGAAAGCAGACTTCGCCGTGGCGCTCAAGTCAGCCGCTGAACCTGCGCGCGTGCGCAGCGCGTTTGACCTGCCTGCAGCGCAACGTGAAGCCATCCGGAACGCACTTAACGAAACCTTCTCGGCTGACATCCATGTCCGGTTCGAGACCGCGCCAGAACTGGTCAGCGGCATTGAACTCACCACGAATGGACGCAAGCTGGCGTGGAGCATCGCGGACTATCTGGCGTCGCTGGAAAACGGCGTCGATGAACTTCTGAATAAGAAGGACAAAGCCGACGCCAACACCAAGACCGGGCAAAGCACCCATGAATAGGGAAGCTGAGAGCCTTCAGACCGTGTTCGACAGCGCGTTCTCTGGAATCAGCCAGGCGCGGGAAGGCTTTTCGCCGCAACTCAGGCCAAAGGAAGTCGGCACGATCACCAGCATCGCCACCGGTATCGCAAAAGTCTCCGGCCTCCCCGGCGTGGGTTTCGATGAGGTGTTGAAGTTTCCCGGCGACATGTATGGCATCGCATTCAACGTCGACGAAGACGAAATCGGCGTCGTTCTGCTGGGGGATTACTGGCACTTGCATGCGGGCGATGAAGTCGAACGCAGGGGGCACGTGGTGGACGTCCCGGCGGGCGACGGATTGATCGGACGGATCATCAATCCCATGGGCCGACCCCTGGACGGCAAGGGTCCGGTGGTTTCTGGCACGCGCCTGCCTGTCGAGCGCCCCGCCCCGCCCATCATGGACCGCGCGCCCGTCACTGTTCCATTGCAAACCGGCATCAAGGTCATCGATGCGCTCATCCCCGTCGGGCGCGGCCAGCGCGAGTTGATTCTGGGTGACCGGCAGACTGGCAAGACCGCGATCGCGCTCGACACGATTCTCAATCAACGCGACCAGAATGTGCTGTGCGTGTATTGCGCCATTGGCCAGCGCGCGTCCGGCGTGGCCAAGGTAATCGCCGCCCTGCGCGAAAATGGCGCGATGGCGTACACCGTCGTGGTCGTCACCGAAGGCAACGATCCGCCCGGCCTTGCCTATATCGCACCCTACGCCGCGACCAGCATCGCGGAGCATTTCATGGAACAGGGCCGCGACGTGCTGGTGGTTTACGACGACCTCACCCATCATGCGCGCGCCTATCGCGAGCTGTCCCTGCTGCTGCGGCGTCCGCCCGGCCGCGAGGCGTTTCCCGGCGACATTTTTTACATCCACTCGCGGCTGCTGGAGCGCGCAACCCACTTGCGCCCGGAGCTCGGCGGCGGATCGCTGACGGCACTGCCGATTATCGAAACCGAGGCGCAGGATATTTCCGCCTACATTCCAACCAACCTGATTTCCATCACCGATGGGCAGATTTACCTCTCGCCGTCGCTGTTCGAACTGGGCGTGCTGCCCGCGGTCGATGTCGGAAAATCCGTTTCGCGCGTCGGCGGCAAGGCGCAGCGCGCCGCCTACCGTACCGTGGCGGGCGACCTCAAGCTCGCCTACGCCCAGTTCGAGGAACTCGAAACGTTTTCCCGCTTTGGCGCCCGGCTGGACGAAGACACTCGCAAGCTCATCGAACATGGGCGTCGCATCCGCGCCTGCCTCAAGCAGCCGGAGTTCGCACCGGTGTCTGTGCCCGCGCAAATCGCCGTGCTGCTGGCGTTGACTGCAGGGCTGTTCGACGGCGTGCCGCTTGACCGGATGATTGATGCCGAAAAAGCCGTGCGCGAGGCGGCGGCTGACATCCCGGATGAGGTGGCCGCGCGATTCGATAGCGCCGACAAGCTGAGCGAGGAGGATCGCAAAACAATACTCGCCATTGCGCGCGAAACACTCGAAGCATTCACGTCCGTGCCAGATGAGACCAGGCTTGAGGCGGGGCCCAAGGCGGCGCTCAAGGAGAAAGCATGAGTGAAACCGCCGTGAGCCTGCGCCGCAAGATCGCCACGGCCAGCGACCTCGAATCCGTGGTGCGCACGATGAAGGCCATGGCCGCGTCGAGCATCGGGCAATACGAGAACGCGGTACGCGCCCTGGATGATTATTATCGGACCGTGCAACTGGGCCTGGCCGCGAGTTTCCGCCAGGCTGCATCCGCTGGTGCATCGACGCCAGTGTCGCAAAAGGAAATCGGGGCGATTGGTGCGGTGGTGTTTGGTTCAGACCAGGGACTGGTTGGACAATTCAACCAGGTCATGGTCGAGTTTGTGATGCAGACGCTGGAAAATTTGCCGGGTGAAAAAACGGTCTGGGCGGTTGGAGAACGCATTCAATCACGCCTGGCGGAGTCCGATCTAAAGCTGGTGGGAGGCTTTGTCTTGCCGAACGCCATTAGCGCGATTACGCCGCTGGTCGGACAGATTCTGATCGAAATGGAAACCCAGCGTGAAAAGGGCGCGATCACGCAGGTTTACCTTTTCCATAACCGCCCCCAGACCGGGGCGATTTACACCCCCGTGAGTCAACGGCTGCTGCCGCTGGACGATCTGTGGCGGCGTGATCTGGCTGCTATCCGCTGGCCGACCCACAATTTGCCCGAGGTCATGAATGACGGGGGACGAACGTTGCTGGCCTTGGTTCGCGAATATCTTTTCGTTTCGCTTTTCAGGGCGTGCGCCGAATCCCTGGCCAGTGAAAACGCCAGCCGCCTGGCTGCGATGCAACGCGCCGAGAAAAACATTGACGAACTTCTGGAGGATCTGAACCGGAGGTTTCACCGCCTGCGCCAGAGCGGTATCGACGAGGAATTGTTCGACGTCGTATCCGGCTTTGAGGCACTGAGCGTAGAAGAGCAATGATGCGCATTGGCATACCCGTGCTTGATCCACCGGCTGACTTACCGCCGCACCAACCACGACAACATCCACGTCCGCGGCTACAAGGAAGAGGGCGCCATCAGCACGCCTTTCGACATGTCGGTGCTCAACGATCTGGACCGCGTCCACCTCGTGATGGATGTCAACGACCAGCTGCCCCAGACTGGCGACAAGGGCATCTATCTCAAGCAACAGCTCAAGGACAAGCTCATCGAGCGCAAGCAGTGCATCGACAAGCACGGCCAGGACATGCCGGAAATCCGAACTGGAAATGGGGTGTTAAGGAAACAGGGATGAAAGGCCCCGCACGCAAATGAGCGGCGTACTTCCCAAAGTCTATCTCGTCCGGCATGGCGAGACCGCCTGGACGCTCAGCGGACAACACACCGGGCGCACCGACATTCCGCTGACCGAACGGGGCGAGCACGCTGCGCGGGAGTTGGGCGCGCGGCTGAAGGGCATGAGCTTCACCAAAGTGCTCACCAGCCCGTTGCAACGGGCACGGCGGACTGGCGAGCTGGCAGGATTCGATGAACGCATGGAGCCCGATCCCGATCTGATGGAATGGGACTACGGCGATTACGAAGGTCGGCGCACGTTAGACATCCGGGCCGAGCGCCCCGGCTGGCGTTTGTTCGAGCACGGTTGCCCGGGCGGGGAGACGCTGGTGGACGTGAGTACGCGCCTGCGGATGATATTTTTCGCTCAATCTGAGTCTCCGCGGGAAACGGATTGCGCGAAAAATATAACAATCAGTGCCGCGTTTGCGCGATCACAACCGCAAGGGTGGCGAAGCGTCTTGCCGCCCGACACCCGCCAGCAAGGTACGAGCCTAACTCAGCCGTTGCGCAAGCGCTTCGGCCTGCTCAGCGAACTTCCCCGGACTCTTTCGTTCCAGTTGAGCCAAGTTGTGTAGTTTCCAGCGAATCCCCGGAAGATGTTCGAGGTGCGCGATTCCCAGCAACGGCCACTTCGGGCGACCGGCGACCAGTGACAGCAAGAAGTCGCGCTCATCCGCATCCAGACCATCTTGCAGTTCTCGTACCATCCGTTCGCGCGCAGCCAGCAAGGCGGATAGTTCAACTGGCTCGGTGGTCATTCCTTTGAAGTTGCGTTCGTACTCCTGCTCGATATTTCGCAGAGCCGGGAACAGCACTTCATGCACCGGCCGGTTATGACTGGCCAGGTAGACCACGAATGCCCGCCGGATGTTGGCGGTGATGCCTTCGTGCGCGAATAGCTGCATCACGTCGAACAGATCGCGTGGATGCTGTCGATCCATGGCGGCGACGAGCTTGCCGCCGTACACGTCTTCCAGCGATACCACCGGAATCTCCAGATCGGCCAGCAAGCTGTCGCGGGCGGTCGGGGTCAAAGTCGAAGTGCGCACGGGGTGGACGGTGCCGCGCATCACGAAATTGACTTCGACCTTCACTTCGATGCCCGCGCGTCGCACCAGCAGCTTGGTTTCGCCGGCCTCGGCCGTCGCGAGCGTGTGGGTTTGAAAACCGCGTGCTCTCAGGCGCTCCGCAGACTGCCGGATGGCTTCATTGATGCGGGCCAGCGCTTCATCACGCGGCAGGCTGTGATCTGGGAACACCAGATCCAGATCGACAGACAGGCGTGGCATGTCACGGATGAACAGATTGATCGCGGTGCCGCCCTTGAGGGCAAACGTGTCGTCCACAAAGACGAGCGGCGCGACTTGGGTCAGCAGGCGTGCCGTGTCAAGATACGTTTGGTTCATGGCTTCAGCACAAGCAGCCCATCGGCGGAGCGGGATACCCAAGCTCGGTCGCTGCCGGTCGGCAGTTGCGCGGCATCCAGCTTGGTGGCCCAGGGCAGGGCGAGTTCGCGTCCGAGCTGCAGGCACAGGCGCACCGTCTTTACGCTGGTGCAGCGCTGCAGCAATTCACGCAGTACATCTGCACGCAGGCCATAAGCACTCTCGGCAAGTTCGCGCGCCTCCTGCAACGGCTGACGCACTCCCACCTCGCTGAGAACTTCCAGCAGCGCTCGTTCTGGTGTCGAGACCCGAGGTGCGCCGTTACGCTTTTCGAACGGTCCTGCATGAAGCGGGTCGGCTGGTGGCTCATCGAACAGGCGCTTGCGGTGGTACTCCGCCGGGAAGCGCTCGGTGAACCAGTCGGGGAGGCGGGCGGTTGTCCAGCCGTAGAGATGCAAAACGGACTGCTGTGATAGATACTGCCGCACACCGTACCAGTCGAGGGCTGACTTGCCGCCGACATGCAGTCCTTCGACGGAGCGCTGCATCAGGATCAGACAGGCATGGAGATCCAGTGTATCGTTAGGGCGGCGGTACACTCCGCGTGCCAAGCGGGAAAGCCAGCCGGCGCGCGCGTAGTGGACGGCCAGGTCCGCGGAGACGCCCAATGCCGCCAGGTCCTCCGACGTCAAGGGGGTTCCCGGTGCCCACTGCCGGTAGAGAGAATTTAGCTTGGTTCTTTCAGTCGTAGCCATGCTACGATATTTACCATCATTTTAAACTATTGCCAAGCTTTATTTGGATGTGATAGTCGTAGTTGTGCTACGATAACGCTAAACAATCCAAAGCTTCGGGCTGTCTGGCTCGCAGCGATAGTTGACGATAGATGAGCTGGAGTAGCCGCCGCGCAAACCGAGTCCATCTCCCGCGCCAGCAAAAGCGCTCGTTTTTCGACGGTAAAAGTGACGGTAAAGTATGATGATGAGAACATAGAAATCTAGTATCCATACGGATTTCAGGCCACCGGAAACAATTGAGTGGGAGTGACAGGGACTATTGACGTCTATTGAAGACTATTGATAACAGTCGAAAAATCAATTATCTATAGCAAAATGGCATATTGATTTTTAAGGCAAACTCGGCCCAGCGTTCTTCTGTTGACGGTATTGAGGAAAGGTCAACGAGCGCCAAACCTGATACCGTCAACCAGATTTTTCGGGCTGACGGTATCAGGGCAAAGGAAGTCGTCAGGAACCACCGCCGGTGGCATCTGTTTCGCGCGTCAAAACATGTGGATTTCAAAACAGCAGACTAGAGAATTGATGTCTCGCAATAGTAGAGCTACAATGAAACACTATTCTAGTTGAACGACAGGTAATGCCTGCCGGTTTTTAAATCAATGGCCACTCCTAACGAAAAGCTGGCGGCTTCTCTCAACGTCCTGAAGAACATTCAGGATCGCGGCATCTTCGCCATCGAAGTGGCGGCTCATCCCGAGCTGACTCGGACGCATCGCGAACGGCTGGTCAGAGCCGGTTTCCTGCGACATGTCATTGGGGGTTGGTGCCTCTCAAGTAATCCGACCGAGGATGCCGGCGATTCCACGACGTGGTACGCCCACATGGAGTCCTTTGTTGCAGCTTACGCCACTGCCAGATTCGGGGCGCAATGGCAGGTTACGCCAGAGTTGTCGCTGCTCAAGCACAGCGGGGACACAGGGGTAAGCAAGCAGATTCAACTCCATGCGCCGCAAGCCAACAATCAGGTCGTCAATCTACCGCATGGCTGTTCCGTTTTCCTCTATCGCGTGCAGGCGGATGCTCTGTCGCAGTTAGCCAATGAGACTGAAAATGGACTGCGTTTGCTGCCGCTCGAAGAAGCCCTGATCAAGGCTGGGCCAGGTTTTTGCTCTCGGCACCCTCTGGCGGCGCAGATCGTTTTTCGGTGCCTGGATGTCACCGTGCTCACGCGCTTGTTGCTCGAAGGCGGAAACAGTGTCGTGGCCGGTCGCTTGGCGGGTGGCCTGATGGCTGTCGGCAGGGCGGATGACGCCCAACAACTGGTGGCCGCAATGCGGGCAGCGGACTACAAGGTTTTCCCGAAGAACCCATTTGGTGAGCAACCGGTCGAGATCGAGGGAAGCCGCAACGAATCTCCCTACGTGCAGCGTATCCGGGCTATGTGGATGAGCATGCGCGAAATGGTCATCACCCTATTTGATGCGGTGCCGCGCCACGAATTTGCCAATGTCCAGCGACTCATTCAGGAGATCGAAGCACGGTACGCGGCGGACGCCTATCATTCCCTCTCGATTGAAGGCTACCGCGTCACCGATGAACTCATTCAACGGGTCAAGGAGGGCGACTGGAATCCTTTGGCAAGCACTCAGGACCAGACTGCCCGGGATGCAATGGCGGCCAAAGGGTATTTCGAGGCCCACAAACGTGTGATCCAACTGATTCGGGAGGCTCTGACGAGTGGCCTACATCCCGGGGAACCCCTGAAGAAAAACTTTGCTCAGTGGCATCTGGCGTTGTTTTCGCCAAGTGTTACGGCCGGCATTCTCAAACCCGCCGATCTTGCCGGCTATCGTAACAGTCAGGTCTTCATCCGCAATGCCTTGCATGTTCCGCTGACCCCGACGGCAGTGCGCGACTGCATGCCTGTGTTGCTGGAATTGATCGCCAGCGAGGAGCACGCCGGTGTTCGTGCTGTACTTGGGCATTTCTTCTTCGTCTTCATCCATCCCTACATGGACGGCAACGGTCGTCTGGGCAGATTTCTAATGAATTATCTGTTGGTGACGGGGGGCTACGTCTGGACCATCGTCACCGTAGAGAGCCGAAGCGAATATCTGGCCGCGCTGGAGCAGGCCAGCACTTATGGCAACATCGAACCGTTTGCCGACCTCATTGTTCATTTGGTCGTCGAACAGACGGTGAGACCCGTTGAGCGAAGGAGTCAGCGCGAGGCCAATGACTGAATCGGATGCATTGGCAGCGTTGCAAAAAGAGAACGCGCGCCTGATTGCCCTTCTGGAGGCCAATGGCATCGAATGGCGCTTGGTGCCCGAAGCAGAGGTGGATCAGCCGTCCCCGATGGAGTTGGAGTCCTCGCGGTTCAGCACCGATGACAAAATTACCCTGTTTCGTCGCCTGTTCCGAGGCCGCACCGACGTCTATCCCATCCGTTGGGAAAGCAAATCAACTGGCAAAACTGGCTACGCCCCTGCCTGCGCCAACGAGTGGCTTGCCGGAGTCTGCGAAAAACCGCGTATCAAGTGTGCTGATTGCAGCAACCGCCTGCTGATCCCGCTGTCTGATGCGGTCATTTACGATCATCTCTCTGGCAAGCGCACCGTCGGCGTCTATCCACTGCTGTCCGACGACACCTGCTATTTTCTCGCCGTCGATTTTGATGAGGCCGAATGGAAAGAGGATGCCCAGGCCTTTTGCCAGTCGTGTCACGAACTGGGTGTGCCGGTTGCCCTCGAAATCTCACGCTCCGGCAACGGCGCTCACGCGTGGGTCTTCTTTTCCGGCAGTGTGTCGGCGCGGGATGCGCGCCGACTGGGCACTGCTATCATCAGCCACACCTGCGCCCGCACACGGCAACTGAAGCTCGAATCCTACGACCGTCTTTTCCCCAATCAGGACACGATGCCCAAAGGTGGGTTCGGCAACCTGATCGCCTTGCCGCTGCAGAAGAAACCGCGCGAAAACGGCTGTAGCGTGTTCGTTGACGCGGCATTGCGTCCACATCAGGACCAGTGGGCGTTTCTTGCCTCTATCCAGCCGATGCCACCTCACGACATCGAGCCGACTATCCTGCTTGCTACCGGGGGCGTGCATCCGCTGGACGTAACCTTCATCGACGAGGAAGATCACAAGGAACCGTGGAAGCGTTCTGCGCCAACCAGCAAACGGCTGGTCGGACCAATGCCGGAAATGCTCACGGTGACGCTGTCCAATCTCATCTATTTCGAGAAGGAGCAACTGCCGCAACCCTTGGCAAACCGTCTGATCCGGCTCGCCGCTTTTCAGAACCCCGAGTTCTACAAGGCGCAGGCGATGCGCTTCACGGTCTGGGACAAGCCCCGCGTGATCGGCTGCGCGGAGAACTACCCGAACCACATCGCGTTGCCACGCGGCTGCCTGGATGCCGCGCAGGAACTGCTGCAGGAAAATGATATCCACTGTGATCTGCGTGATGAGCGATTCGAGGGGCAGCCACTCGACGTGGCCTTCGCCGGAACATTGCGACTTGATCAGGAAGCCGCAGTGGCCGGGATGCTGCATCATGACGCTGGGGTGCTGTGCGCGCCGACCGCCTTCGGCAAGACCGTGACCGCTGCCGCTTTGATCGCCCAGCGTGGCGTCAACACACTGGTGCTGGTGCATCGCACTGAGTTGCTCAAGCAATGGCAGGAACGTCTTCAGTCCTTCCTCGGCGTGGGCAAGGGTGTGGTTGGAACCATCGGTGGCGGCAAGGCCAAGCCGACCGGCAAGATCGACATCGCCGTGATGCAATCCCTGTCGCGTCAGGGCGAGATCAACCCGTTGGTTGAAAATTACGGCCACGTCATCGTCGATGAATGCCACCATGTCGGGGCGGTGTCGTTCGATGCGACCCTGAAACGGGTCAAGGCGAAGTACGTGCTCGGCCTCACCGCTACGCCGATCCGCCGCGATGGCCAGCAGCCGATCATCTTCATGCAGTGCGGGCCGATCCGCCATACGGCAGCCAAGCCGGCGAGTGCGCCGCACGATCTGGAAGTCGTTCCGCATTTGCTGCACAAACGAATCGATCTACCGCAGGAAGCCGGCATTCAAGATATATTCCGCCATCTCGCCAACGATTTGGAGCGCACGGCGGAGATTGCTGCCGAAATCGAGAGCGCCTTCAGCCAAGGCCGGAAAGTGCTGGTGCTGACCGAGCGCACCGAGCACCTGGATGCCATCCTGGCCGCGTTGGCTGGAAAGATGCTATCGCCCTTCGTGCTGCACGGTCGGATGTCGAAAAAGCTGCGTGCCACGTTGATCGCGGAACTCAATGCGCTGTCGCCGGATGTGCCTCGCGTTCTACTTGCCACCGGAAAACTGGTCGGTGAAGGTTTCGACCACCCGCCGCTCGATACACTTGTGCTGGCGATGCCGATTTCCTGGAAGGGCACGCTACAGCAGTATGCGGGCCGGCTGCACCGTGAGTGTGCCACCAAGACCGATGTGCGGATCATCGACTTCGTGGACATGGGGCATCCGGCGCTGGTGCGAATGTGGGAGAAGCGCCAGCGTGGATACAGGGCGATGGGGTATCAGCTCAAGGAGTGACTGGTAGCAGAGCTTGTTCCAGGCTAAATCCATTTGCGATAAACAATCGTTATCTCAATCAGATAGAGGTCGTGTCACCATGAATTTCTCGGATGTTCTCAAAGCATTAAATCAGGCCTCCGCCTTCGAACTCTATAGGATGCGAGCCGCTATCGACCGCGTTCTGGATGGGCCACGCTGGATGGTGGCGATTCAATCCCGCTTGCAAATCGGCCAGCCTATAGAATATTTCGATGCTCAGGCCAACGCTCTGCTGCGCGGGCAAGTCCTTGAGTTACGCCGCAAGCAGGCCGTGATTCTGGACAAAGACGACGGAAAACGTTGGCTCATTTCTTACGCTGCCATCAATATGGATGGCGCCGATGTCCAGATTCGGGAACAGCCGCAACAGGGGTTGGGTCGGAATGAGGTCGCGGTGGGCGAGATGGTGGGGTTTGTTGACCGCAATCAACAGCAGCGTAGCGGGCGTATCGTTCGCCTCAACGACAAGACCGTGACCTTGCAATGCGGGCAACAACAATGGCGGGTGGCTTACTGCTTTCTACATCGCGTGGTCGATTCCGATGTGATTGAGCAGAACGTGCTCGAACTCGATGTTACGCCGCTCGACAGGATGTGAGGTGGTAGTGTCCGTGCGGTCTAGACCGTGCGCTTTGCCGATGTGGTGTATGTCCTGCATGTCTTCCAGAAGAAATCGAAGACAGGCTCAAGACCCCGCAGGACGATGTAAGCCTGATCGCCGAACGCCTCAAGCGCGCCCAAGCGGATTATGAAAGGAGCAGCACACCATGAGCACAATTACCCACGGCAGCACCAACGTTTTCGCAGACCTGGGCTATGCCGATTCCGCCGAACGCCAGACCAAGACGCGCTTGGCTCTGGCCGTCAATGAATTACTGAAAATCAGCAAACTGAAACAGCGTGAAATCGCGGAGTTGCTTGCCATCCCGCAACCCAAAGTCTCAGCCTTGAAAAACTACCGGCTCGATCAGTTCTCTGTCGAACGCCTGATGGAGTTCTTGACGGCGCTCAATCAGGACGTTGAAATCATCATCCGACCGCGTGCCAACTCCGGCGGAGCTGGGCATATTTCTGTCTTGGCGGTGCAGTGACTTTCTTATTGGGTTGACACCAGATCGAGCATCACGCTTCGCTCGAAGCCGTGGCTTGTAATCAAGGGGGGCGCACGCGATTGAAATAAACACCTCGCCTGTAAGCCAATAAACACGGTAATCTCCAACGTATGAGCTTGTAGCTCACCTATTGACGGGACTTGCAGGGCAGTCATCAGAAAATGGGATCGGCTTTCTCATACGGCGCAATGCGCTTCGCTTATTATGCCCTACCACGATTGCGTCTTACGCGCGTTGTGGCCGTTACGATTGTCGATCATGAAGGGCCGCTTTATGGCAAGCGGTTACGATGACCGAAGTTCGGTTCGGTGCCAATTCCAGCCATTCAAATAAATACGAAATCCGCCTCCTGAGCGGCGGGTTGCCGCCAGTAAGCGGTCATTTCTTCTGGCGCCTATTCCTTAACACTTGATATTCAGTGTAGTGTAAAAGGCCGGTTTGAAGCTTGAATCTCTTTAGGGGTGGCCTTTTGCTTTCTGGGGTTCGGGATATCCCGAATTTTTTTGTAATCTGATAGTTACGTGGCCTTCCAAATCGGCTACTTAACCCCGTAACGGGAGTAAACAAATTTACCGAATTCCTGATCCAACTTGGTGAATTTCCAATCGTAGTATGTGCTAGCAGTCTCATCCCCCAATTTCTTACCCATCCAAGTTCCTCCACTTGATCCAAAGAATGATCCCAATTCTGTTGATAATGGAGTTTTACCTATCAAAGTGCCAATAGCCCCGCCCAGCCATGCGCCGGACATGCCGCCGCTTGCTGATGATCCCAGAACCCACTGCGTTGTCCAAAACTCTCTGGAAGACACATCTCCAGCTCCATATCTAGAAACCAGGAACACCTCACTTAAGCCATGGATAATAGGAGAATAGATGCCACCTGTGCGTCCTAAGGAATAGAGTTTTCCCTGCAACCCCTCGCTAGCGTATCGACTTGCCATTAATGAGCCACCAGAGAGCAGCATACCTCCACCTGCCAATGTGGATGAACCATTTTCACCAAACCGAAGCCATGCTTGAGTTGAACTCGTGCTAGAGTTTAGCGCTGTCTGAAGATCATCCCATGCCGCCGGTGCTGAATACACCAGAATTCCAGCCCCATAGCCAGACAAACCCCCTCCCAAAGTGGCTCTTGTCCGAGCGGTTTTAATAAACTGTTGATCAACCTGGTTCAGAGCTTCTTTGGCAGACATCGTATTGTTAATGGAGGTGCGGCCAGTCGAAACATTACCCAATACATGTATCCCATACCCACTCGCATACTGTCGAATTTCTGGATGCACCTCCCGCCGGTTAATCCAGAACTGGGGCTGACCTGTGGAACGCCCTTCCTTTGCCATCTTATCAATTTGAATCTTGAGATCCTTGAGGTGGGTTACTTGCGAGTTAAGTGAATAATCTTTGACCTCAATGCGCCCATATAGCCCCGTTTTATGGCGGATAACCAGGTCAGCATCCGTATTGCCCCATGACCGCTTAAGAACTCGATTCATCGCCTCTAAGTTGAAGCGAGGGTCATTGTGAAACGCACTGGCGTAAAGAAGCTCACGCCTGTATCCCTTGGCTTGGGATTGACTGGTTGACCTTTGTAAGAGTACCGACTTTTCAACACCAGGTATTCGTGGGTCAATGGAATAATTCCCTTCGAAATTATGAAATATCCTGTTCAAACCCCGCTCCCTTAATCGACTCGTTCTGACAATCGCTCTCATGTCATCCAATCGTTGAGCATTGGTCGGTTCGCCTCTAAGACGCTGCTCATGCCAGGTCTTCACCTCCTGATAGGTCATGTTCTTATTTAACCCGGACATGCCGTCACCCCATGCAGGATGGACAAGGGTTAAAGCTATCAGGATGCATAAGTTGAATCGCGGCGCATTCATGGTATTTATTCAGGTAGCTTTTTCGTTGTGGTGGCAAAACCCTTTATCACCTCAAGCTGCTCAACATCATCTAATTCCTCAAAATGCTTTTGATAGACCTTTCGAAACAATTGAGCCACAGCCTCATCCAAGATTCCTTGGTTAATTGGGGCCATATAAGAAATCATGACCTTTCGGAGCGCTATATTTGCATTTTTCTTGGCGATTTTCCTTGCATTCGACAATGGATTATTCAAGTCGATCTTGCTTGAAATCTTCTGTTTCTCTAACTTTTCAAACTCTTCTAAAGGCCGAACATTTTGAATCTTCTCCAAAGCCCATGTTTGATATTTTTTCAACTTTTCTGCATCTCTAGTCTGTCTTGCAGAGCTTGCCTTGGCCATGTTGGCATCAACTTTCTTTTCTAATGCCGCCAACTTTTGCTTGATTTTCTCGTCAGTCAAACCTGTCGAAATGATACGTAAATGAAGATCCATAATCGCTTGTTTTGCCCGAATAATTGCGTACTCCTTCAATGCAACATCAGTTATTGCTTCGTATTTCTCAATTTCCCTTCCAGTACTATCGATATCATTTGAGATTACGCGCACAAGAATAATTTTATTAAGTTTTATAACTAGTTCTTTAGCCTCTTTGTCGTCATACCGGCTTAGAAGTCTTACCGCCTCATCAACATCCACTTTCCCATCAATGGCGAGTTTTACCTTGTCTAAAGCTGATGTTCGTTCAAACTTGGCAATATCGTCTTGCACTTCCTTGCTCCGCTTCAGCAATCTTTCCCCCAACTCATCAGAAGAATCGAAAGGCTTTTTTGAAAGATGAAATTCTGCTGATTTTGCATAATTGAGAAAATTTTCTAGTGGAGCAGTTGGTTTATTTGCCAATATCCAGAGAGAATCAATCTCCCATCTCCTTGGTACGAGACGTGGTAACAAAGCTTCTTGTTCCGAAGGGCTCAATTCATTTACTAATTTTGCGAGTTGCTCGTTAAGTTTTTGAACATCTGCTGCTGCCTTGGGCCATTTGGATTGATCGGCCAATTGTTGCTCTATGGCGTCAATCTCAGCCTTTATATTGGGGCGCAAGTCATATGCAGTTCCTTTCCCAATTGTATGGTTCTGTGGGCCAGCTTGAGCACTAATATTTTTTAGGTCACTGATTACTTTCCAGAACCCGAATATTACTACCGCTAAAATCACCAGTGCTATCGCTGGCATAACTGCTGTGAGCTTCTTCATTCTTGAATTTCCTCATGAGCCTATTCTGCTGAAAACCGTCGCCAAAGTGACCCATTGAAACACCAAGCCAACGCTGAATCATACACCCCCAGTGTCAGACTAGTTGTCGCCTCAAAAAATTAACTTTGAGGTGTGGAGGCAACAGTGGGAATACGTTATTCAGAAGCATTTATCGAGCAGGCGTTATTCAAGGTATATTCACGTGGCA
>Ga0100381_1001508_pt1 | contig 21820 bp, 32 predicted proteins | sample CryGeymeta201505_FD_80416 | JGI IMG/M metagenome (GOLD analysis project Ga0100381, IMG submission 80416) | Groundwater microbial communities from Crystal Geyser aquifers in Utah, USA - Crystal Geyser metaG 2015-05 | ecosystem: Environmental > Aquatic > Deep subsurface > Groundwater | place: USA...
CAAAGGCGTTGCAACCAGAGGACACCAGATCAGCTTTGGTACATTCGGACTAAAGTCACTGGAGCCCAGTTTTATAACCTCTCGCCAGATCGAGGCAGCGCGTATTGCACTGACCCGTTATATGAAGAGAGAAGGTAAAGTTTGGATTCGGATTTTCCCGGACAAACCAATTACGAAGAAGCCTGCAGAAGTGCGGATGGGTAAAGGTAAAGGTGCTCCAGAATATTGGGTTGCTTGTATTAAACCAGGAACCATCATGTTCGAGGCGGAAGGTGTACCAATGGAAATTGCAAAAGAAGCATTACGCTTAGCTGCACAAAAACTTCCAGTAGCTACACGGTTTGTTGTAAAACACGATTACGTAGGAGAGTAAGAATATGAAATTCCAAGAAATAAAAGACTTGACCACGGAGGAAATCGTTGCCAAGCTCAGAGAGGAAAGAACTCTCTATACTAAAATGAAATTCAACCATGCGGTGTCGCCACTGGAAAACCCAATGACGTTAAAAGCGTCTCGTAGAGTTATCGCGCGCTACCTCACGGAATTAAATGCGAGGAAGAATGGCTGAGATACAGACTAACATGGAAAGAAACGTAAGAAAAGAGATCGTCGGAAAGGTGGTTAGCAATAAGATGGACAAATCCATTATTGTGACCGTGGAGCGCAAAATGAAGCATCCAAAGTATCCGAAATTCGTAAAGAAGACCTCCAAGTTCTATGCTCATGACGAGAAGAACGAGTGCAATATCAACGACGTAGTGAAGTTGATGGAAACCCGTCCTTTGAGCAAAAGCAAAAGATGGAGACTTGTTGAAATTATTGAAAGAGCTAAATAAGATAGAGAACGATGGTACAGCAAGAATCAAGACTCAGAGTAGCTGATAACAGCGGAGCAAAGGAAGTTCTTTGCATTCGTGTTCTCGGAGGTTCTGGTAAGCGTTATGCTTCTCTCGGAGATAAAATCGTCGTGACTGTAAAAGACGCGATGCCTTCAGGAGGTATTAAAAAAGGAACCGTAGCGAAAGCCGTAGTAGTGCGCACAAAAAAAGAAGTGAGAAGACAAGATGGATCTTATATCCGTTTCGATGACAACTCCTGTGTTTTGTTGAACGCAAACGACGAGCCAAGAGCAACACGTATTTTTGGCCCTGTGGCTAGAGAGTTGCGTGAAAGACAATTTATGAAGATTGTTTCATTGGCTCCCGAAGTATTGTAATCATAGACGATAAAGAAAAAAGAGGTGAAGCTGAATATAAAAAAGGGCGATAAAGTGAAAGTCATTGCTGGAGAATCCAAAGGCAAAGAGGGACGCGTATTATCGGTTAGCCCAAAAGAACAAAGAGCAAAAGTTGAAGGTTTGAATTTGGTAAAACGCCATACCAAACCAAATGCTCAAAACCCAAATGGTGGAATTATCGAAAAAGAAGCACCAATTCATATCTCAAACCTCATGTTGGTTGACGGAAAAGGAAATCCTACCCGCATCAAACGTGACCGTGTTGAAGGAAAATTGGCTCGTGTTTCTAAAAAATCAGGGGAGGTAATCAAATGATCGCACCAAGATTAAGAGAACAATATGAAACTTCCATCAAACAAGCGATGATGGAAAAATTCAATTACAAGAATGTAATGGAAGTTCCAAAAATCACTAAGATTTGTTTAAATCAAGGTGTTGGAGCAGCAACCGCAGATAAGAAGTTGGTAGACAATGCTGTGTCAGAAATGACCATGATTGCTGGACAAAAAGCTGTCCCTACTAAATCTCGACTAGCGATTTCTAACTTCAAATTACGTGAAGACATGCCAATCGGTTCAAGAGTGACTCTTCGTGCTGAACGTATGTATGAATTTTTAGATCGTTTAATCTCTACTTCCTTGCCACGTGTTCGTGACTTCCAAGGATTGAAAGTAAAAGGTTTCGACGGACGTGGTAATTATACCATGGGTGTTACGGAACAAATTATTTTTCCTGAGATAAACATCGATAAAACGCCACGTATTACCGGTATGGATATTACTTTTGTGACTTCGGCCAAAAATGACGTTGAGTGCCTTGAGCTTCTCAAATTGTTTGGAATGCCGTTTCAAAACCAAGATAACAAATAAGCATGGCTAAAGAATCAATGAAAGCAAGGCAACGTAAGAGAGAAAAACTCGTTGCCCATTTCGCTGACAAGAGAGCACAAATGAAAGCGGATGGAGACTATGATGGTCTTCAAAAGTTGCCAAGAAATGCATCTCCAGTTAGATTAAGAAACAGATGTAAAATTACAGGAAAACCACGCGGATATATCCGTCAGTTTGGTGTTTGCCGTAATATGTTCAGACAGATGGCTCTCGATGGAAAAATCCCGGGAGTAACCAAAGCAAGCTGGTAATCTGTTGGATATCGATTTGAAGTAAAAACATTATTTAAAAGAAAAAGACAAATGACTGATCCAATTGCAGACTTTCTCACACGATTGAGAAATGCGATCAAAGCGAATCACCGTATCGTTGAAATTCCTGCTTCTAACTTGAAGAAGGCTATGACGAAGGTGCTTTTCGAAAAAGGCTATATCCTCAGCTACAAATTCGCTGAAGAAGGCCCACAAGGTGTGATTAAAATCGCCTTGAAATATCACCCGGTTTCAAAAACTCCGGCAATTCGTTCTCTAAAAAGAGTTTCTCGTCCAGGACTACGTCAGTATTCCGGTTCCGATACGCTACCACGCGTAATCAATGGAATGGGTATCGCTATTGTATCTACCTCAAAAGGGGTGATGAGCGATAAAGAAGCACGTCAGATGAACGTAGGCGGAGAAGTTTTATGCTATGTTTATTAATCGATAGGAGGAAGAAGAATGTCTAGAATAGGAAAAAACCCGATTAATATCCCAGCTGGGGTAGAAATAAACATTGACGAGAATAATCTCGTGACCGTAAAAGGTCCTAAAGGTACGCTTTCACAAAAAGTGGATAGTGATCTTACATTAACTATCGAAGAAGGTATTTTAACCTTGGTTCGCCCAACCGAACAGAAACGTCATAAAGCCATGCACGGACTGTATCGTTCACTCATCAATAATATGATTGAAGGGGTAGCCAATGGATACAAAACTCAACAAGAATTGGTAGGGGTAGGTTTCAAAGCCACCAACCAAGGTCAAATTCTTGATCTAAGCTTAGGTTTCTCACACGGTATTTTGATGGAAATTCCTAAAGAAGTATCTGTTACTACAGAAACTGTCAAAGGTAAAAATCCATTAATCGTTTTGGAAAGTATCGACAAACAGTTGATCGGCCAAGTAGCGGCGAAAATTAGATCACTCAGAAAACCTGAGCCATACAAAGGAAAAGGTATTCGTTTCGTAGGAGAAGTAATTAGAAGAAAAGCGGGTAAATCTGCTGGTAAAAAGTAATTAGGCCATGATTAGAAATAAAACATTTAAAAGAAAAAAGATCAAGGCAAGAGTTAGAGGTAAGGTTAGTGGTACCGCTACTTGCCCACGCTTGAGCGTATTCCGCAGCAACAAGCAAATTTATGCCCAGCTGATAGATGACCTAAGTGGTCGTACCCTGGTAGCCGCAAATAGCCGCATCGAAGCAATCGATAAAGCAGACGGAACCAAAGTTGATAAGTCCTTCAAAGTGGGACAAGAGCTTGCGGCGAAAGCAACCCAAGCTGGAATTACCAAAGTGGTTTTCGACCGTAATGGTTACTTGTATCACGGACGTGTTAAACAACTTGCCGAAGGTGCAAGAGATGGAGGATTAACTTTCTAAGCGAATTACAATGGCAACTGCAAACGTAAAAAGAGTAAAACAAAGCGACCTCGAGCTCAAAGAGCGCGTGGTAGGTATACAACGGGTAGCGAAGGTTACCAAAGGAGGTCGTACCTTCAGCTTCTCCGCTATTGTAGTGGTAGGAGATGGTAATGGCATCGTTGGTTATGGATTGGGCAAAGCCGGAGAAGTAATCGATGCAATTCAAAAAGGAATTGAAGATGCGAAGAAGAACCTCATTAAAGTGCCAATTATCAACGGTACTGTTCCTCACGAACAATACGGTAAATACGGTGGTGGCCGTGTGTTCTTGAAACCAGCTTCTCATGGTACCGGTGTAATTGCCGGTGGTGCGATGCGTGCGGTTCTTGAATCAGCAGGTGTACACGACGTATTGGCAAAATCTAAAGGCTCGTCTAATCCACATAACGTGGTAAAAGCAACCATCGACGCTCTTGTGAGCATGCGTGATGCTTGGACCGTTGCGGAACATAGAGGAGTGAAGTTGAGCAAAGTTTTTAATGGATAAGGTGATGGCGAAAGTTAGAGTAACACAGGTAAAAAGCACCATTGACCGGTCTGTAAGACAAAAGGCAACAATGGAAGCATTAGGCTTGAAAAAAATGAATCATACAGTGGAGCATGAAGCCACTCCTCAAATTTTAGGTATGATCAATAAAGTGAATCACCTGGTTAAAGTTGAAAATATCTAAGGTATGAATCTGAGTAATCTGAAACCTGCAAAAGGTTCAATTAAAAATAATAAAAGAGTTGGTCGTGGCCAAGGTTCTGGTCGTGGTGGTACATCCACCCGTGGACATAAAGGAGCTCAATCTAGATCTGGATATTCTGTAAAGGCAGGTTTTGAAGGAGGTCAAATGCCACTTCAACGTCGTGTTCCTAAAGGAGGATTTAAAAATCCTTTCCGTGTGGAATATATCGGAATTAACTTGGACAAATTGCAAGAGCTTATCGATACCTACAAAATGGAAACTGTCGATATCGCAACATTGCATGCAAACAAAGTGATCAAAAAATCGGACAAAGTGAAGATTCTTGGTCGCGGTGAATTGAAATCCAAAGTAAACATCAAGGTTCACGCTTTCACCGCTACTGCAAAAGAAGCGATAGAGAAGGTTGGAGGAACCGCCGAAACCATCTAAAATGAAAAAATTCATCCAAACCCTTAGCAATATCTGGAAGATTGAAGATCTCAGAACACGTATTGTAAATACGATGATGTTACTTCTAATCTACCGCTTGGGAACCTTCGTGGTACTCCCAGGCATTGATCCGAATATGCTGGAGCAACTTCAAAGTCAAGGAAGCCAGGGAATCTTTGGTTTGATTAACATGTTTGCGGGTGGAGCCTTCTCTAGGGCTTCCATCTTTGCACTTGGTATCATGCCTTATATTTCTGCATCTATCGTTATTCAATTATTAACGGTGGCTGTACCTGCCTTCCAAAAGATGCAAAAAGAGGGAGAAGATGGTCGCCGCAAGATGAATCAAATCACGCGGGTATTGACCATTTTAATCACTCTGGTTCAAGGAATCGGGTATATCATTAACCTACGTAACGAGTCTGGAGCTGCTATCATCGACGATGGTTTTGGTTTTGTGGCTAGTGCAGTAGTGATATTGATTGCTGGTACCATGTTTACCATGTGGCTGGGCGAACGGATTACAGATAAGGGATTGGGTAACGGTATATCGCTCATCATCATGGTGGGGATTGTTGCACGCTTGCCTTACGGACTTGCCGCTGAATTTGATTACCGTTTAGGTGATGCAGGGGGTGGTTTGGTTGTTTTCCTTTTGGAAATTGTAGCCTGGCTTGCTGTTATTCTCGCCGTTATTGCTCTGGTCCAAGGAACACGTAAGATTCCTGTACAATACGCAAAACGCGTGGTTGGAAACCGCATGACAAGTGGAGCAAGAAGCTATTTGCCAATGAAAGTAAATGCGGCCGGTGTAATGCCGATCATCTTTGCTCAAGCGTTGCTTTTTATTCCTGGAACAATCGGTCAATTTCTTCCGGAGACGAGTACGACGGCTGCAGGAATTGTGCAGAGCTTCATGAACCCAACTTCATTAGCCTATACGCTAACGACTGCTATTCTGATTATCCTCTTCACCTATTTCTATACGGCGATTACCTATTCGCCAAACCAGATTGCTGAAGAACTAAAAAGAAATGGCGGATTTGTACCGGGTGTAAAACCTGGAAAACAAACGGCTGAGTTCATTGATAATATCTTATCACGTATTACCCTTCCTGGATCATTCTTCCTGGCATTGGTAGCAATTGTTCCTTCTATCGCTATGCTATTCAGTATTAATAATGAATTTGCACAGTTCTATGGAGGTACCTCATTGCTTATCATGGTTGGGGTGGTATTGGATACTTTGCAGCAAATTGAAAGTCACCTGTTGATGAGACAGTATGATGGACTGCTTCAAGGAGGCGCTAAAATTAAAGGAAGAGTTCCTGCTGGATCAGGAGCTGCAATATAATTTGTTAATAATAAACTAAAATAGTAATTTCGCATCCCCAAAATCAATACGACAACGAGTGGCAAAACAACCCAGCATTAAACAAGACGGTACGATTACAGAGGCGCTTTCGAATGCCATGTTCCGAGTAGTACTTGAGAACGGACATGAAATCATAGCAACGATTTCTGGAAAGATGAGAATGCACTATATAAAGATCCTACCAGGAGATAGAGTAGCTGTGGAAATGTCACCATACGATTTGACTAGGGGTAGGATTACATACCGATATAAATAAGGCAAGGCGATGAAAGTTAGACCATCTGTAAAGAAAAGATCCGTTGATTGTAAAATCGTACGCCGTCATGGCAAGTTGTACGTGATCAACAAAAAGAATCCTAAATTTAAACAAAGACAAGGTTAAGAGATAATTATGGCAAGGATTGCTGGTATTGATTTACCGAAAAATAAACGCGGAGTAATCGGACTCACCTATATATTTGGTGTAGGTCCTGCAAATGCTGCACGCATTTTGACGGCTTGTGGCATCGACCACAATAAGAAAGTTCAAGAATGGGACGATGATGAGCAAACAGCCATCCGTAACTTCATCACGGAAAACATCCGCGTTGAAGGAGAGCTTCGTTCAGAAACTCAACTTAACATCAAACGTCTTTTAGATATTGGATGTTACCGTGGACTAAGACATAGAAGAGGTCTTCCGGTAAGAGGTCAACGTACAAGCACAAACGCACGTACTCGTAAAGGAAAGAGAAAAACTGTAGCAGGTAAGAAAAAAGCTACGAAATAATCTGAATTGATAATGGCTACAGCAAAGAAATCAAACAAAAAAAGAGTAGTGAATGTTGAAGCACTTGGACAAGTACATATCCAGGCGACTTTTAACAATATCATCATCTCCGTTACCAATCAAGTAGGTCAGGTAATCTCCTGGTCATCTGCTGGTAAAATGGGATTCAGAGGATCCAAGAAAAACACTCCATACGCAGCACAAACTGCAGCACACGATTGTGGCAAAGTTGCTTACGATCTAGGCTTAAGAAAAGTTGACGTATTTGTAAAAGGACCAGGATCAGGACGTGAGTCTGCAATCCGTAACCTACAAACCATTGGATTGGAAGTAATGTCTATTAAAGATATCACTCCACTCCCTCATAATGGATGTAGACCGTCTAAAAGAAGAAGAATTTAAGGCTTTCAGAATAAGAAGAAATGGCAAGATATACTGGCCCCAAATCGAAAATTGCGCGTAGATTCAAAGAACCAATCTTTGGACCTGACAAGGCTCTCGATAAGAAGAATTATGCTCCGGGACAACACGGACAAACTCGTAAGAGAAAGAAACAATCTGAATACGCCATTCAGTTGATGGAAAAGCAAAAAGCGAAGTACACCTATGGTGTGTTGGAAAAACAATTCCGTAACACCTTTAAAAAAGCTGCACGTAAAACTGGAGTTACAGGTGAAAACTTACTCCGTTTGCTTGAGTCTCGCTTAGACAATACCGTATTCCGTTTAGGAATTGCTCCTACACGTGATGGTGCACGTCAGTTGGTTAGTCACAGACATATTACCGTTAACGGTGATGTGGTGAATATTCCTTCTTACGAATTGCGTCCAGGTGATGTTGTTGAGATTCGTGAAAAGTCTAAATCATTGGAAGTAATCGCTGATTCACTTTCACGTGGTGTAAAACGTTTCAACTGGCTTGACTGGAATACAAATGATTTAAAAGGAACCTTTGTAGGATATCCTGAGCGTGAGCAAATCCCTGAGAACATCAAGGAACAACTCATCGTCGAACTCTACTCTAAATAATCCACTCCTTAATCCGATTAATCCATGGCAATACTTGCTTTTCAGAAACCCGATAAGGTAATCATGCATAAAGAAACTGACTTCTTTGGTCAGTTTGAATTCCGTCCCCTGGAAAAAGGTTATGGGGTAACCATTGGTAACGCCCTTAGAAGAATTTTACTTTCTTCACTCGAAGGATATGCCATCACCTCCATCAAAATTCCTGGTGTGGAACATGAGTTTTCTACCATCAAAGGGGTAGTGGAAGATGTGGTTGAGCTTATTCTAAACCTCAAGCAGGTACGTTTCAAGAAAGTTGGTGATGTGGCGGACAACGAAAAAATCTTCGTTTCCATCAAAGGAAGAGAACAATTCACCGCTGGTGATATCTCTCGCTTCACTGCCGCTTTTGAAGTTCTAAACCCAGATTTGGTTATCTGTAACATGGAGCCATTTGTTAATTTCGAAATAGAATTGACAATCAATAAGGGTAGAGGATACGTTCCGGCAGAAGAAAATAAGGTTAAAGATTCTGTAATTAGTGTTATTCCAATTGACTCGATCTATACGCCTAGCAAAGATGTGAAATACCACGTAGAGGATGACCGTGTTGAGGAAAAAAAAGAATACGAGAAACTACTGCTAGAAGTTGCTACTGATGGATCAATCCATCCAGAAGATGCTTTGAAGGAAGCTGCCCGTATCTTGATTCAACATTTTATGTTGTTCTCAGATGAGAAGATCACCTTGGATAACCAAGTGAAGTCTGCTCCAGCTGAAGTAGATGAGAATATGTTGCATATGCGCAAATTGCTCAAAACTTCATTGGCCGACCTCGATCTATCAGTACGTGCATACAACTGCTTGAAAGCTGCTGAGATTAAAACTCTTGGTGAACTTGTAAGTTATGATATTGCGGACCTTTTGAAATTCAGAAACTTCGGTAAAAAATCGTTGACTGAATTAGAAGAATTGGTACGTGAAAAAGGATTGACCTTCGGAATGGATGTCGCTAAGTACAATTTAGACGAAGATTAAGAAGGCTACATTTAGGAATTTATTGAAATGAGACACGGAAAGAAATTTAATCACCTCGGAAGAACCGCTTCACACAGAAAAGCGATGCTATCCAATATGGCTTCTTCTTTGATTCTACACAAAAGAATCACAACAACCTTAGCGAAAGCAAAAGAGTTGAGAAAGTATATTGAGCCAATGATTACTAAAGCGAAAGACAATACGACGCATAACCGTCGTACTGTATTTAGCTATCTAGCAAACAAAGAAGCTGTGACCCTTTTATTCGGTGAAGTAGCTGAGAAAGTGGCGAACCGTCCAGGTGGTTATACCCGCATCTTGAAATTGGTTAACCGCTATGGTGACAATGCTGAAATGGCAATCATCGAATTGGTAGACTACAATTAATTGATGTTGGCTGCGAAAGGCGAGAAAAAAGCCGGTGCTACCAAAACACGTAGAAGTCGTCGTGGATCTGGTGCTGCAAAACCTAAAGCTGATGCCCCTATTGCAGAAGCTGAAGTGGTAGAAGAAGTAAAAGCTACTGAAGTAGTTGCAGAAGCGGAAGTAGTAGAGGAAACTCCAGCTGCTAAAGCAGAAGACACTACAGAAGAGAAAAAAGACTAAGTCTTTAATCCAACTATACAGAAACCCTGGTACGTTCGCGTATCAGGGTTTTTTGCTTTGGAAAGGGCATAGGGCTCAGAGCGCAGGGCATCCACCGTCGCTTCCTACGTCAGCTTTGGCGGACGGAGAAGGGCATAGAGCAGAAGGGTGGAGCGGAGAATATAATGTCTAAAGTTTGCCTTCCGACCGCGTGAGCCGTAGCTGATCCCGATGGCTATGCGGGAGAAGCGAAGGATCAGCGAAACGAAGTGGAGCCGAGGGAAAAGGCAGCTCAACTAAAATTGCAGGTAAACGGCCAGTTTATTTGCAATCTCCTCATCAATAACCCCCGTTTTAATCAAATCCTCTACATTTTTAAACGCTCCATGTTCCTCCCTATAGCGCACAATTACCTTGGCTTTATACCGAATATAAGGGTGGCGCTCAAGTTCTCCCTGAGTGGCGGTATTTATAGCTATCCTTTTTATGGATGATGGATCAATTTGAGTCTTTAGTTTCAAGGTCTCAATCTGTGCTTCACGTAATCCGCGGATTTCTCGGAATTGGGAGGTATCAACAAATCCTCCTAGCCATTCTCTATAACGTAAGACCTTTGATGCGGTATACGCTCCAATTCCTCGTATGCCAACAAGTTGTATGGAGTCGCAGGTATTGAGGAGAAGCTGAATCTTGGTTTCAGGATAGGTGCTGTGTTCTGCTGGTTCAACTTGCTTTTTCGGCGACTCAAAAGAAGTAGTGATTTGAATCCAGGGTTCAAGATCCTCAAACATCTCATCACCCATAAAGAAGAGCTTTTGAAGATCAGCAGCTTTGCGGAACTGTGCTCCAGCGTTTCTGTAATTAACCCATGCAGCGGCTTGTTTGGGACTTAAGCCTAATTTGACAAGTGAATCCTCGCTAACGGTATTGGGTTCGAAATAGAAGCCTCCATATGATTTCTGAGCCCGTTTATAAGGTTTGGCTTGGGTGGACGATTCGAGTATACGTAATCCTTCTGCCCATTCATCTTGGGAGAGTTGAATAGGTGAACTCGGAAACAAATAGGGGATGGCCATCCGGAATCCCAATAAACAAAAAAGGATGCTGGCCAAAACCAGCATCCCTCTCTTTTCCTTTGCCGAGAAGGAAAAATGTTCCCTCAGCAAAAGTTGTAAGTGCTTTTTCATGGCATGATTAATTCATCGCCACGATACGCTCTACGTTGTAGTCTCCATTGTCCAACTTCATTTTTACTTCCTTGAAGGCCGTGATGGTTTCATTCACGTCGTCAATGGTATGCACCGCAGTTGGAATTAGGCGAAGCAAGATGATTCCTTTCGGTATCACCGGATACACGACTATTGAGCAGAATATATCGTAGTTTTCACGAAGATCCTGAGTCAAAGCGGTAGCCTCTGGGATGGTTCCATTCAAGATCACTGGCGTTACCGGTGTGGTGGTTGTACCAAGATTGAATCCCGCATCACGTAGTCCACCTTGTAGGGCTTTTACGATTTTCCAAAGGTTGGCCTTTAGCTCAGGGTTAGTTTTCAATAATTCAAGACGTTTCAAGGCTCCGACAACCAAAGGCATTGGCAATGATTTCGCGAAGATTTGAGAACGCATATTATAGCGCAGGTGTTTGGTCACCATTTTATTGGAAGCGATAAAGCCACCAATCATCGCCATCGACTTCGCAAATGTTCCAAAGTAGATATCGATTTGGTCAATAACGCCTTGCTCTTCATGTGTTCCTGCTCCGGTAGCACCCATGGTACCAAATCCGTGTGCATCATCCACAAAAAGACGGAAGTTGTATTTGCCTTTCAGCGCAACAATGTCTTTCAAGTTTCCTTCAGCGCCTGACATACCGAATACGCCTTCAGTAATCACTAAGATTGCTCCTCCAGTTTCTTCAGCCATCTTCGTAGCACGTCTTAATTGTGTATCCAAGTTTGCAATATCATTGTGGGCATAAACAAAACGTTTTCCCATATGCAAGCGAACACCATCAACAATACAGGCATGTGATTCAGCATCATACACAATGATATCATGGCGATCTACCAAACAATCAATGGCCGAAAGCATTCCTTGGTATCCATAATTCACCAAAACGGCATCCTCCATCCCAACAAATTCGCCAAGTTGTGATTCCAGTTTCTCATGCAGGTCGCTATTCCCTGACATCATGCGAGCACCCATTGGTAGCGCTAGTCCGTATTCTTTCGCTCCTTCGGCATCTGCTTTGCGCACCTCAGGGTGGTTAGCCAGTCCGAGGTAATTATTCAAACTCCAAATGAGTTTGGTTTCACCACGAAACTTCATGCGGTTGGATATTTCCCCTTCTAATTTAGGAAACATGTAATAGCCGTGCGCATCATCAGCATGCATGCCTAATGGGCCCGGACGAGTAGGTAATTTATCGAAAAGATCTATCATGTTTTAGACTTTGTCGCAAAGTAAACATTCTGTGAACACAAATTAACTAATCTAACTCATGTTTCTTTAAGAGATTTGGGTTAACGCAAGAATTTGACGGAATTATGACAATTCAATCACATGCCTTTTTTTTGGGATTGGCCTGTATCTTTTTAATGGCCTTATTCGTTTTACCCCTGGCAAGTTCTTTGCCTCAGTATTTCATGTTTTTCAAGAAATTAAAATGTATTTTTGCGGGCTAATGCGCAGTAAACTTTCGCTTATATCTCTTCTTCTTGTGCTTTCTCTCGGGATTGGTGCTTGCAGCTCTTATAATAAACTGCTGAAAAGTAACGATCTGGAGAAGAAGTATACCGCCGCTTTGGCCTATTATAAGAAGAAAGACTACGACAAAGCAGGACAGCTATTTGACGAGTTGCTCGTCGCCTTTAAAGGGGATGAACGCTTTCAAGAAATCTATTTTTATTATTCCTATTGCAAGTATGGCAGTGGTGAGCTGATCATGGCGAGCTACCATTTCAAGAACTTTTATGAGTCGTTTCCGACAAGTGAAAAGGCAGAAGAGGCGCTGTATATGCATGTGTATTGCGATTACCTTGAGTCCTATCCCTATTTTTTAGACCCGAGTGTAACGCGCATGGCAATGGATAATTTGCAGTTGTTTGTCAATATCTATCCGGCAAGTCCTCACGTTGAGGAATGCAATAAGTATATGGATGATTTGCGAAGCAGGTTGCGCATGAAGTCATTGGAGTCAGCCAAATTGTATTTAAAAATGCAAGACTACCAAGCAGCTATACTTGCTTTCAATAATACCATCAAAGACTATCCAGAGCTAGAAAATAAAGATGAGATCGAGTCTACCCTGATTCGCTGTCAACTCAAATTAGCGGAGAATAGTGTGGATTCGAAAAAAGCAGAACGCTTCCGTGATGTGAAACCCATGGTAGAAGACTTTCAACGCCGCTATGGTATTTCGAATAAATATTATCCTCTGGTTCAATCCTATTATGCTAAATCAATCGAAGGATTAAATGAGGTAGCATTAGGCGGTGGATATGCACATTTGGACCGCGGTCAATATGCACGTGCCGCTGAGACGTTTAAAGCCCAGCGCAATCAGGAAGGGGTCAATAATAACGATCAATTGCAGTATTTGGTCGTGCGTTCTTTCTTCAAAGCAGCTAAGGCGAAGAAGGATAATTCTTATTACCAGAAGGCAATAGATGAAGCAAATGCTTTTTTAGCTGAATATGGAGAGAAGAACACCTACTCAAATAAGGTGAAAAACTATAAAAAGAAAGCCGAAAAGGCATTGATATAAAGACACTCATGGGAAACATCGTAAATAACTCACAGAACATTCCGGACACTACTGTACCGAGAGACCTTCCGAAATTGGAAATTGGAACTGAAAACTTGTACGAAAGTTTGGCAATCATTTCAAAACGTGCCAACCAAATCAGCGTGCAAATGAAAGAAGAGCTTCATTCAAAATTGGCCGAGTTCGCAACCGACAACGACAATTTGGAAGAGGTATTTGAAAATAGAGAGCAAATTGAGATCGCTTCTTTCTATGAAAGATTACCGAAGCCAACCCTAATCGCTACCCAAGAATTCCTCGACGGAAAAGTTTATTTCAGAAATCCTGCGAAAGAGAATGCTGAGCAATAAGAAGATATTGCTGGGAGTAAGTGGCAGTATTGCTGCTTATAAATCAGCTCTTCTTATTCGGCTGCTGGTTAAAGAAGGAGCGGAGGTGAAGGTGGTAATGACCCCTTCTGCGCAAGAATTTATCACTCCTTTAACCTTGGCCACTCTTTCCAAAAACCCCGTATTGAGCGAGTTTATTCACGCCAATGAAGGAACTTGGAATAACCATGTGGAGCTCGGTCTTTGGGCCGACCTCTACATCATAGCACCCGCAACGGGTGCTACCTTGTCTAAAATGGCAAGCGGACAAAGCGATAACCTGCTTTTAGCTACCTATCTTTCTGCCAGATGCCCAGTATGGTTTGCCCCAGCGATGGACCTCGATATGTGGACGCATCCATCTACCCAAGCCAATGTGAAACGCCTTCGCGAGTATGGTAATACCCTCATTGAACCTGGTAATGGTGAATTGGCAAGCGGACTGGAAGGTCTGGGTCGAATGGCGGAACCTGAAGAAATTCTTGAAAAGGTCAGAATGCATTTTGGAGATGCTTTGAGCTTGCAAGGGAAAAAAGCCTTGGTTACAGCTGGACCTACCTATGAAAACCTGGATCCCGTGCGTTTTATCGGGAACTATTCCTCTGGAAAAATGGGCTTTGCAATTGCAGAAGCACTGGCTCAACAAGGAGCCGAGGTTACCCTCGTTTCTGGTCCTACACATTTGAAAACCAATCACGCTTCTATTCATCGCATCAATATTGTTTCGGCGGAAGACATGCTGAGTACCTGCACAGAATTATCCCCTACCCAAGATGTGGTGGTGATGTCGGCTGCAGTGGCAGATTACCGTCCGGAGAATATTGCGCAACAAAAGATTAAGAAGAAAGACGTGCTCTTTCTCCTGAGATTGACCAAAACTACCGATGTTTTAAAACAACTGGGGGCCAATAAACCCAAGAATCAGATTCTTGTTGGGTTTGCACTGGAAACGGAAAATGAACTTAAAAATGCGAAAGAGAAACTCAAGAATAAAAATCTTGACTTCATCGTATTGAATAGCATGAACGACAAGGGTGCCGGCTTCAGTAGTGACCAAAATAAAATCACCATCATCGACAAGAAAAATAAGGCGAGCTCGTTTCCTTTAAAGAATAAAAGCGAAGTAGCACAAGATATTGTCGCGAAAATTGTAGAATTGACAAATGCGTAAGATACTAGCACTTCTTTTTGTCATCTGTGCATCATGGGCCTCGGCTCAGGATTTTAATGCACGGGTTACGGTCAACCATACTCAGATAAGTACCCAAAATATTCAAGTGTTCAAGAATATGGAAACCTCCATACTTGAATTCATCAATAACAAGAAGTGGGTAGACTTTAAAATCGATGCAAATGAGCGTATTGATTTGAACATGGTATTGAATATTACCAAGTTTGATAATAACTCCACCTTTTCGGCTTCCTTACTCATCAATGCTTCGCGTCCGGTTTTTGGGAGCACCTACAATACGGTGGTATTGAATCATGAGGACAATGATTTTGATTTCACCTATGTGAATTTCCAGCAAATGAATTTCAATGAGCAAACCTTTAGTGATAATTTCACTTCGGTCATTGGATTCTATATTGAAATTGTTTTGGGTATGACCCTCGATACCTATTCTCCAATGGGAGGCTCAACCTATTTTGCTAAAGCCAACAGTGTATTGATCGCCGCGCAAAGTGCGGGTCAACCAGGATGGAATGCCCAAGATGGAGCGAGCAATAAGAACCGGTATTATTTGATGGATGACTTAACCAGTGATCGTTTCCGGGAAATGCGCAATGCCATGTATCTTTATCATCGCAAAGGTTTAGATTTCATGAGTAAAGATTTGGAGACGGGAAGAAATGAGATTACCAATGCCATCAAGGAAATTCAAAAGGTGGCGAAGATTCAACCCAATTCCATGTGGCTGAAGGTGTTTTTCAATTCCAAGTCGAACGAGCTCGTTTCAATCTATTCAACCGCACTCACCAGTGATAAGAATAAGATTGTTGAGATTCTCACTCAAATAGATCCTGCCAATACCACAAAATGGCAGCAGATTAAAACCGGATAAAAGGCTTTCTCTTTTCCTTACTTCACGTATTTTTGGACTGTGCTGAAATCACTGAGTATTAAAAATTATGCCCTGATTCGCGATCTTCAACTGTCGTTTGATAGAGGACTGCTCATTGTTACTGGAGAAACCGGTGCAGGGAAGTCTATCATACTTGGGGCATTGGGCTTGGTGCTTGGCGAGCGTGCAGAAAGTAATGTGGTGGAAGGACATGATGGCAAATGTGTGGTTGAAGCCGCTTTCGATATCAGTGCCCATAAGCTGGAAAAGTTTTTTGATGAACATGACCTCGACTATGAGGTAAACTGTATTCTCCGCCGAGAAATTTCTAAACAAGGGAAGTCGAGGGCGTTTGTAAACGATACGCCGGTAAGTTTGATTCAGCTCAAAGACTTGGGAGAGATTTTGGTTGATATACATTCCCAACATGAAACCCTTTCTTTAAAAGACCGACGCTATCAGATTCAGCTACTTGATAATTTTGCTGGAAATGAGGACTTGTTGAAAGACTATCGTCAAGCATTGCGTAATGATAAAGCGCTGCAAAAACAATGGAAAGACCTATTGGAGCAAGAAGCTATATGGAAGGCAGAGTATGATTTTCTCTCTTTTCAGCTGAAGGAACTTCAAGAGGCCAACTTGAAGGCTGGTGAGGAAGGTCTATTGGAAGAAGAGCAGCAGACATTGGAACACGCGTCGGATATTGCCAAAACGGCATTTGAAGGTTCAGAGGGGATACGGAATGGAGAACAAGCCGCCTACCAGCAATTAAAAGACATTGAAAATGCACTGCGCACACAAGTCGCCTATGATGCACGCTTTGCTGACCTGCTGGAACGGCTGAAGTCAGTGAATATCGAATTAGACGATATTGCGGGTGAGCTGGAGAAAATTTCAGACACGACACATGCAGATGATAGCCGACTTGAGCAAATTAACGAACGCCAAAGTTTACTGTTCACTTTGCAGAAGAAACATCAATGTGCTACGAGTGAAGAACTCATTGAGAAACGCAATGATTTAGAAGATAAAACAGCTCGGGTAGAATCATTAGAGCAAGATAAATCGGCATTGGAACAGGCGTGTAATGAAGCTACTGACAAGCTGAATCAGTCCGCCACGGTACTTCGTGCCGCCCGACAAAAAGCATTGCCTGGCTTACTCAGTAAACTAAAAGGTCTTTTATCGGATGCAGGTATGCCTCATGCTCAGGTTGAGATGCGTATCGAAGCCTTGGAACATGGAACCGAGGATGGTCCGGATCAGGTGAATATGCTTTTCAGCTCTAACCCTGGGTCACCGCTACAAGCATTAAACAAGGTGGCTTCTGGAGGTGAATTGTCGCGCGTGATGCTCTGCTTTAAATCGATTTTGGCCGCATCAAAAGCGCTTCCTACTTTAATCTTTGATGAGATTGATACCGGGATTTCTGGAGAGGTAGCAGCAAAAGTTGGACGCATGATGAAGCAGATGGCACAAGGTCATCAAGTAATCAGCATCACACATTTACCTCAGATTGCGGGCATGGGCGATGGACATTATTTGGTGTACAAAGAGGTAGAGGATGGACATAGTCAAACCTTTATGCGACCACTTTCTCATCAAGAACGTATCAATGAATTAGCGAGGATGTTGAGTGGAGACAAGTTGTCGGAATCAGCATTGGCCAATGCGAAGGAATTACTGGCTCAATGATGATGGCGCGTATACGTCCGGAGAATAAAAAGCTGAGATTGAATCTGATGCCGAGCATGCATTTTTGGCTCGTGCCGGTGGTAGTCATCCTTGAACTCATGCTTTTCTTGGCGATGGTGATATCAGGTATTGATGCATTGAGTCCAGAACCAATGGCACTGTTTGAGTGGGGAGCCAATCAACGTTCAGCAGTGATGGAAGGCGAATTATGGCGCTTACTCACAGCGGTGTTTATTCATCACGGTATTTTCCATCTCGTTGTAAATCTTATTGGGTTTTGGCTGGCGGGTCGCATATTAGAGCCCTTAATTGGCTGGAAAAATAGTGGACTATTGCTCCTTTTTTGTGGGGTAGTATCGAGCGTGTCTTCTTTTTTTTGGCATCCTTATATGCTCAGCGTTGGCGCCTCAGGTATGGTGTATGGATTGATTGGTGCAATACCGGTGTTCTTGTTCACAAGGCCAAGTTATTTTAAAGAACTCGTTCCACACTTGTTCTTGCTTTTTGTGCTCTTCATCGTTCAATGGGTATTTAGTAGTTTCAGTCATCATGTCGACCACGCTGCTCATATTGGTGGAGCACTGGCTGGATTTTTTGCTAGCATTTTGATACGAATTGGTGGTAGTTATCCTTCGGCGGCAACGCCTATTCGCGGGGTCTTAGGCTTCTTTAGTTTACTAGTTATGAGCAGTGTCCTTGTACTGGGTAAACAACTTTCAAATCCATTGGCCAGCTATCAAAAGGTGTCAAAGGTATTTTTTTATGAAGTCTATCAGGCCAATCATGCCTGGTTGAGTCCAAAAGATTCACTTGCCTTTAAATTGGGTATTGAGCATTTGAACAGGGCAGACGAGGCGCTATCGAAGGCTGACCTTAGCGATATGCCGAGTGTATTACAAGTGCGAATTCAGCAGATGGAGCTATATACTTCGCTGAAGAAAAAACAGTTGAGCTATTATATAGATTACCTGAAAGAGGATGGGAGCTTTTCTATGGATATCTATCGGGGAAATCAAGAAGCGTTGAAAGTATTAGAGTTGGATATTATGCAACAAAAAAGGATTCCTCAAGAATAAACTCGAGGGATCCAATATCTCCATTTGACGCTGCTGTGTATACTCCTTGCAAAAGAAGGATAGTTCCTTTACCTCCCTAGGACAGCAAATACCGTTTGAGGTTGACTCGCGTCAGCTAAATTCAATTAATAGGCTTTTGCCAAAGCAATAAGTCGTGCTTTGACTTCAGCATTTACCGGAGCCAAAGGCAAACGAACATCGGTGCCACAGATTCCAAGATGATTCAGAATTTCTTTAATACCACCCGGACTGCCATCGGCAAAGATTTCATTCATCATATCCAAGAGACCATAATGTAGTTCGCGGGCCGCTTTGAAGTTCCCCCCAAGTCCCATGCGCACCATTTCTGAGAAATTGCGAGGATAAGCATTGGCCATAACTGAAATTACCCCATCCATACCCGTGCTTAAAAAAGGAAGGGTGAGGGCATCATCACCCGAAAGGACATAAAACCCTTTCGGGCGATGGCGGATAATCTCCATGCATTGCTCAAAATTCCCACTGGCCTCTTTCATGGCGATAATATTGCTATGCTCCGCCAAGGCAAGGGTAGTGCTAGCTGTCATATTCGAGCCTGTTCTTCCTGGGACGTTATACAATATTACAGGAAGAGGAGAAGCATCTGCAACAGCGGTATAGTGCGCTTTGATGCCCGCTTGGTTGGGTTTATTATAATACGGACTAACCGATAGTACAGCAGATATGCCATCGAAATTGAAAGACTTTAAACCCGAAATCAGTTCGTGCGTATTGTTCCCTCCCAAGCCGGCTATTACTGGAATTGCACCGCTATTTTCTTCTAAAACAGTATCGAAAATCTGACGTTTTTCATCTGAATTCAGTGTAGCTGTTTCGCCAGTCGTTCCCATAACCACCAGATACTCGATTTGATTATCGATAAGATGACGGGTTAATTTTCTCAATGCCGGGAAGTCAACACTTGCATCCGAATTAAATGGGGTGACCATCGCCACTCCTGTGCCATATAAATTTATCATGGGTTCAATTGTTTGAGGTAATGACTGCTAAGCTTTACCAGGTTGTTTAAATCAGTATTGGATTGGGTATCAATCATAAAGTCGAAGCAATCCGTATATTCTTGAAGGTAAGGGCCAATTCGAAATCCCGCATTGCTCTGTGCTGCAAAATGCAAGAAAAGGAGGTTTTCTTCCGTAAATGCACCAATCAGAATATCTAGGTTTAGGTTATTGAATTTTTGAAGGATAGACTCTTGGGCAAGATTCTTCCAATCGGTTTCCTTCTTTTTGAAATAATCAAAGCCAGGCTTAAAGACCAATTTCTCTGGAAATTCTTTGCTCGGGAAATATCCCAGAACAGATACCAAGGCACCTTGCTCAACCAGTTCCGCTCTGAATTTCTCCAGTATGAATCGTGCATTCGGGTCTTCCGCTTCAAAGAGAATTCCAATACGAGTTCCCTGCGCAACAGCACTGAGCTTTCGCACTCTATTTGCGTTCAACTTCGATTGTTGCCGGATGGCTCTTTTAGCAAAAAATTTCTTCAAGGCCACAAAGGTAGGATTTAAGGATGAGATGTGAGAGGGTGAGACATTCGATTTGAGACTTTGAGTTTGTATGACGAAATCCTTATTCGAGTTGAATAAAAATTTCGGAACTTGCGGGCATGCAAAGCAAGGCGAAAAGTATTGAGGACTATTTAGGGGAATTACCTGAAGATCGTCAAGTAGCAATGGCGAAGTTGAGGCAAACTATTCTTGACAATCTTCCTTCAAAGTTCCAAGAAAGAATGAGTTATGGTATGATTGGTTATGTGGTGCCACATGAGGTATATCCTGCTGGCTATCATTGCGATACTAAATTGCCCTTGCCATTTATGAATATTGCGTCACAGAAAAATTTTGTGGCCTTATATCATATGGGAATCTATGCAAACCCTGATTTACTCAATTGGTTTGTAACGGAATATCCCAAGCATGTGTCGAGCAAGTTGGATATGGGTAAAAGTTGCATTCGCTTCAAGAAGGTAGAGCAAATCCCCTATGATTTGATCGCAGAACTCGTCCGCAAAATGACGGCCGACGAATGGATTCAACTCTATGAGGCAAATTACAAACGATAGATTTGTCGATACGTGGTGCCGTCGCACTTCGACTGGCAGTTTCATTTAGGTTAGCCCAGAAAATCCTACAGGGTAAGCAGACTAACATACGTATCCAATTGCTCTTCAGAGTTATAAAGCCCTCCTTGAGCAATACCATTGTACCCAGCCGCCGATATACAGGACAGCAAGAGCAGGGTAAACAATGCTTCTTTCATTTGTCTATAGTTTTGGTTTCGGGTTGAATGGAAATTTTATTGAATTTTAATGCAGTTGCAAGAGCGAAAATTCGAGATTGCGAGGTTTCGAGACAACCAGATTGTCAGACTTCCAGACTGCCAGACAAGAATAGTAATAGAACTTTCAGCAGGCTGGTCTGTGTCCTGCCGACCTTCTCCCAAAGTTTAATTGTCGATTAGTCGATAAGTCGCCAAGTCGATTAGTCATTTAGTCTACATTAGGTGTTTTTAACGAATGAAAAGGTTTGCCTTCTTATTGCTACTGAATGTTATTGCTTCGTTTAGTTTCGGTCAGGTGAAATGTAATTTCCAAGAACCTTGTTCCTTAGTGATGCCAATTGGGGATTCTAGTGCATGGCAAATAGGTACGGCAACGACTCCATTTTTTTCGAGTAAGTGGACTCTTGCTAAAGGGATCGTTACTGATTCTAGTGGGATGTATGGCATAAATCGTCACGACTCTTTTGATGTGCATATTTCTAATGGAGCTGGCGTGTCTGTTTTATTTCAGTTTGAACACCTCTTTGATACGGACTCGCTTTCTGATGGAGGCTATGTGGAAGTGTCGTATGACGAAGGAAAGACTTGGAAAGATGTTAGGGAGCCAGATACCGTTTTTATGCCTGTTGAATTGTATACGTTTTCTGCCGGATTTAGTCCCTTGCCAAATGGTAAGCTTGGTTTTAGTGGTAATTCTAAAGAGGTTATTCATGAGTCTCCGCAATTATACCACTCCGTCGTGATATGGCGGAATGGTGTTAGATATTGCCTGTAAAACTACAGGATATGACACATTTAGAATTCTTTACAAAATTTGGAACCGAGGAACAA
>Ga0100381_1001523_pt1 | contig 21719 bp, 32 predicted proteins | sample CryGeymeta201505_FD_80416 | JGI IMG/M metagenome (GOLD analysis project Ga0100381, IMG submission 80416) | Groundwater microbial communities from Crystal Geyser aquifers in Utah, USA - Crystal Geyser metaG 2015-05 | ecosystem: Environmental > Aquatic > Deep subsurface > Groundwater | place: USA...
GCATATTTCGTCTATCTCTAACTCTGTTTTTGCATTTTTTATGCTACTATCAAGCCTGTAATATTCTACCCTAAAGTCATAACATAATTGTCTTATCTTACGCATTACACTATCATCATATAAACCTATTAAAGCATTCTGTATCTTATAATCAGGCACCACTTGCTGTCTCATTGTAAAACTTAGAACTGACATCTCTTCTGTTCTCTTCTTCTTATATTCTTGTAATGTCATTATCCAAATGCCTTTACATTTAAAAAGATATCTTGAACGCTCATATTATTTGCACCCCCTGCCCTAAAAACAAAAGTTTTATCTACTGTCGATTTTAATATAGCAGTTAACATAAATATCGATGTGTCAGTCCGCTGTAAGTTACCTATGTCGTAATTAATGCTCGAGCCTACTTGTCCATAAGTATTAATGACATAGGGATCTATTGGTATCCTCCAATTTTGTGTAAAATAAACAACTCCACCAGAATTATTGGTGCGTATATAGAGATGTTGATTAGTGGTTGCATCAGCGAATAATACCCTAAACTTAAGCTCTATATAACAATGGGCATTCGCTGGTGCAAAAAAAGAAATACCAGTCAAGTCAGTAGCTGTTAAATTTACAGTTATTATATCTAAGAATGCATTTGTCTCCTTAAATAAGGTTGGCATCATCACTGGATTCAAACCTGCATCAAACCCCAATACTTTACCGCTCTCAGGAGTAACAAGTTTCTCGTTCCATTTTGCGTTTTCATATTTCTGTAATATATAATCGTTTGCACCCATTACCAAGTCGCCATAGGTGTGCGTTTCCACACATTTGTTGCTACACATACATATAAGTAATCGTTGTCTTGTGCTATTTCTCCTACTGTACCTGTTGCTGTTGCACTTGCAGGTACAGATGACCAAGACATCAATGTTGTTGGTAATTGTGCTGATGCTACTTTACCCCCACTATCAAGTCCACAATATCCGTTTACAGCATTTTTGTTAGCTGCATTCTCGGCTGTAAAACCTAAACTTGCTTGCTTGCTGTTTATCTGTGTCTGTATCGCCGAAGTAACACCTACTAAATACGACAACTCTGTTGAGCTTACAGTTGAAACGGCTACTTTACCAGAGGCATCGCTCACCAATGCTTTGCTTGCAGTTAAGTTTGATGTTGCTATAGTGGTCGCTCCACCAGTTATGGTTGCTTGTTTGGCGTTCAACTGAGTTTGTATAGCACTCGTAACTCCGTCAATAAACCCTAACTCTGTACTTGAGACCGCACCGATCGATGTAGTTGCAGGTAAGTTTACTGTACCAGTAAAATTTGGGGAAGCTAATGGTGCTTTAAGTCCTAATGCTGTGTCTAGGCCTGTGATATTTGATGTGCCAAGAACAACTGCGCCTGTTAAACCTGCTACCGATGTAACTGCGTCTGTATTGTCTATTTTTTCCCAAGTTGTACCATTGCTTACAATCCAGTCACCTACTTTCCAATCTGTAATCCCGTCAATATTGGTTGCACCTGCAGTTGATACAACGTAATAGTATCCCTTATTCCCAGATGCTGCCGTTGCAATTGTCGGAGTATTCGTTGAAGCATTCCAACTGCCTTGATAGTTCATAGACCCGACCACCGATGACGGCAATTGAGAAGCAGTAACTTTACTGTCAGCTCCTAAAGTTGCCACGCCGTTTGCTGCACCCTTTTCTGTGTTATCTATTTTTGCATTTAATCCCGCTTGGAGTGCGTTTATATCAGATATTTCGAGAAGGCGTAATGCTGGTTGGCTGGCTCCGTCTATGATTATTACTTTGCCTGCTGAAACACTTCCTAAAATCCTATACTGAAAATCAGGTCCCGCAACCTCTTGTATCAGTTGTAAATCATTTAAAGCCATTTTACCATCCTTTTGTTATTATCCAACGTCCCCAAGAGTCAGTTGCGTAACATATATATACATAATCGTTATCAAAGCTCATCTGTCCAGGAATACCCGGAAAATTTCTCATTACTGGAGGATCAATCCATTCAAATTTGAGTTGATTCATTATTATTTTCCCATCAAGATTAATATTTATTTCATTTGTTGATACTTCAAGGGTTACTTCGTTTTTATTAAAATTAACAGTTTTTTCACCCGAATGGTGATCAACACTAATTTGGTTTTGTACAACATCTAACTCTACTGAATTGTTGATCGCAAGTATTTCAATCATCTTAACCCTTGTCTTATTTCAATATCAGATACTACTAGTGTATTTATGTAATTTAGTGAATCAATCATCACGATTGAATAATAATATTTACCTGGTGTAATGTTTGTATCAGTAGATGTTAGTACTATCTCACTTTTACCGTTTTCAGCATCAACATGAGTTGATATTGTTTTTTCTAAAATTACAGATGAACTTTCTTCTTTATCCTTTTTTATGATAAATACCAAGGTTATACCGGTTAAGTCAATAGCTACACCTTTATTTGACATACTAATTGGAATTACAACATCATCCTTACGGTAAATATGTTCTAACATCTTACTTCCTATAAATGTAAATAACTGTATCCAACTTCTTTACTTCATTATAGCGTATAGTATTAGTTTCTAATATCCATATCGAATACCCATCCATAATTTTGTCAGTTTCTTCATTAATCATTGTAGAATCATCTACCCATTCAACTGGTTCTCTCCAGTAAACCGGATTAAATTTTACAACAATACTATCAATTGGCTTCTGATCTTTAGCGTTATCCTTTTTCCAGGTTACCTCCACATGTTTACTAGCAACATCATAGGCTGATTGGAACAAAGAACATCCAGACAAAAACATAATTGTTAAAAACAATACTGTAATTTGCAACCCACCTCCCCCTAGCTCCCTCCTTAATAAGGAGTGGGGGGTGATTGTTGGGGTGGTTCTTAAACCCTGCTTACGTGTCGCTTTCATCTTTATCATCCTCAATTATTTCGTCATTAATATTTTTATGAGATTCCCTATTTCTATTTTGTGGTAGAGACAATTCATTAATTGCCTCTGCTTGAGTGGTTCTTTTTTCTTCTAACCTTTGGCTGAATTTTACTCTGGCGTCTTGCTGAACACTTTCAATAAAACCTTCAACTAATTCAGTTCCAGCAATATTATTCTTTTTCTTATAATATCTCAAAGCAAATATCACTATTGTTGAAAGTATCATTACAAGCAACAAATAAATTAATAAAGGGTCTGATAACACTAATTGAACTGAATCCATCACTTCGCCTCATATTTTACTAAAATTGTATCTTTTCTTATGTTAAATCTTTTACTTAAGCCCAAACTTAAATCAATTCGATTATTATATTTCATCCGGTCTGTTACCGTTACTACAACCGAATCTGTTTTTTTCTTGTTATAGATAGTTATCGTAGAATTCAATTGATAATCATTACTAGCTACAGTATAATTCCATTCATTATATATTTTACCGTTTGCCATCCTTCTACCATTAAATTTGCTATGATAAACCGTTGCCAATTTCTTTTCTAACACCTCTTGTCTTATTCCCCCTTTATAAAGGGGGGCAGGGTGGATTTTGTCTTGGTTAGTTTCATAACTATAATCCCCAGTAACCTCAACCACATATTTTGCTTTATTCATAATCAACCTATTTGTAGTTCCCTTCCACAATGCAATTCTATTATCCCTATTCCCCCCAATTAATACCCAATTACCATTTTCATAGCTAACCACAAAATCAATATGTCCTCTTCCGGCTCCATAATCATAAACTATTATATCACCTGGTTTGGGCTGACATTCATTATTTAAAACTTGCTTCAGAGTATATTTTATTTCTGCTTTCTTGAAAGATAATGCCATAGCACTCCATATTTTTGGATATATAGCATCCCCCTGCTTTAGCATATCACTTGCTGACATGGCACACCAGGGCTCTCTTTTTAAACCAAAATTTTGATTGACACTATCTATATATCTTTTCATATCTGAATTACTACCTATTGGGGATTCCACTACCGTTCCCAGTTTCCCCATCATTAACCGGAGGTGCTTGGGGTACTTGCTTTTCTGAATCGATCTTACTTTCAATATTATCGAGTCTTGCCTCAATTCTTTGACTTGCTTCATTTCCGAAACTGTCAGGTATGTACTTTTCTCCAACACTGATACCAACATAAAAGAAAAAAGCAATAACAAGCATAAGAACGCTAAGAGCAACAGGGTTTTTACTGATTCTCGCAAAACTATCTCCTGGTGTTAATTTCCAATCATAATAAATCATCATCAAAATGCCTAAATTGGCAACAAAAAAACCTGCCGGCAACAAGAATAATATAGTCTTTAAGTAATAAAACCATAATGTAAGCAACAATAAAATTGCTGCAGAGCTTAAGAACCAATTTAATCTACTATGATTGAATGATTCTAAGTATTTTTCGTCAAATACTTCTTTATTCTGTAAAGACAATTCATGAATTGTATCTAACATTCGATTACTTTCTTTTACTGTTTCTGCCAAGTCCTTAATCAATTCTTCATTTTGAATTTCTTTTTCTTCTGGTGTAAACTGTTTTATCAACTTGTTTATTCCATTTTCAATAGAAGATAATACCTGTTTAGAAGTTCTCATGTCATCCATGATTATGACCTCAATATTTTAAATAATTTTTCATTGAAAAATAGCCCTATTTGGTCGATTTCTTCATCAGTCAATTGCTTTGCTTCAACTGATGCCTCTTTTACTGATTTAGATACCACTATTCCATTTTGTAGTATTACGTGTTTATCCTCAGCATCGTATTTAATTACAGCTTTTGAAGACTCTACTTGTTCCAGTAAATTACTTAATAAATTTTGTACACTATTTACCATTTTTTACCTCTTTTTCCCCCATTCTTATTCCCCCTTTATAAAGGGGGGCAGGGGGGATTTTGTATTTTTTCTTATAAAAGCCCCACTGAACTCGTATAGCAGGGCTTATTTTATTAACATTTAGGACGAAAATCTATAATTCACTTCTCAAATTATTATTGTATTCACGTTGGACTAATAATCCTTCAACTTTTGTATTCAAATTACTATAATGCGTCCACAATGAGCTTACTTCGTTATAAAGCTCTTCAATCCGCTCCATTACTACCTTGTTTTTTTCGTCTTGCCTTATCACAAATTCATGTGTCTTTTCAACTGTAAGCATTATTGCATCTAACTTCTTTTCTATGTCTTTCTTTAAATCATCCAAATCCTTAGATACTATTGCTTCTGCCTTTTTTAATTTGTCTTCTTTAGCACTTTCATTTTTTTTGTATAGATAAAATAAAAAAGCAAAAAATCCAGCAATTATAAATAGCGAATAATCCTTTATTACTTCTATCCACGCTTCACTCATTACAGTATAATGCCGCTAATTCTTGAAAGTGATGTATTGTCTAATACTGCCAAATCAACGTCAAGCTCCATAAGTGTTTGATATTTTGTTCCTACCAAACCTAAGTCTTTTACATCCATACCTTTGTTTGTTGCAAATGTTACATCAGTTTCTTCACCAAATCTGATTAAATAAAGTGAAGTACATTGGGCGGTTGAAGTACCTTCATCTTCGTCAAGAGGAATAATTAAACCGCTTGCATCTGCTGTATATCCTGCGTCAATTATTGGAACATTGAAGAATGTATTTACAGTATGTTCACTGCCGTAAATATCCTTTACATTAGAAGTTGATAAATAACCTCTACCAATTGATGCCAATCTTGCAATTAATAAGCTGTTAGCTAATAATATACTAGGTCTTACAGCACTTACTTTGGCGGTCAATAATTCAATAAATTTATCTTGCTGTTTTCTTTCGGTATTGCCATTACCGGTAGGTAAGAGACCACCATTTATTGTATCAAATATAGTTTTCAACGTTAATGCAGTTGCTTGCTCTTTTAGTCCGCTAAATTTACTAGCACTGCTTGCGTCATTAATTACAGAATTCATAAAGTAACGACCCATTGATTTAGCAAAATTTACTAAATCCCTTTCTCTTTGTGAACCAATATCAATGCCTCTTCTTTCATAAGCAATGTCGGTTTCTACCAAATCACCATAAATTTTTAGTGCAATATTTGCAAATACTGGGGTATTATCTTTTGCTGTATATCCGGTTGATATACTACGATTAGCACCAGCAGTCATATTTGTGTCAGTTTTACGTGGTGTGTCTGCATTTCCCCTCATTTCGTAGAATTGAGCGAAATTTGCAATTGGAAGTGAAGCCATGAATTCAGCCAAAGCTAATTGTCTAATTGCTTCGGATGTCGATTCACCACTGGCTCGAATTTGATTTAGTAACATAATTTACCTCTATTTATTAGTTTGAAATGCTTCTCTTGCTTCTTTTACAAGCGATGCTCTATCAAATGTCTTAGCATCACTATTTTTTGTATTATTGTTGTTACCTTCAGGTATATCTGCTTTAAATTTTTGCTCTGGGATTGCGTTCAATAATTCTATCTGATCATCATAATTGTCTGATAACCTTTTTTCCCATTTCTTTTTACCTTCTTCATCCTTTGGTGATATTTTACCTTTTTCTATTGCTTCCATAATAGCTTTATCAACTTTTTGTTTAGTTTGCTGCTTTTTTTCGTCTTCAATTCTTTTAAGTAAATCAGCATTTGTTTTTTTCTGATTGTTTAAATCTTCTTGAACTGATTGCAATAACTTTAGAATCTCTTCATTAGCTTTATCACCCGTAGTACTTCCTGGTATATTAGTTGGCGGCACTGTAGTTGGTGGAACAGTTGCATTTTGATCAGGAGCTTCTGGAATTAATGATTGCTCTAGTTCCCTCCTTTCATCTTCCGATAATTCATCATACTTTTTATTCTTACCTTTCAAAAAGTTCGCTATTTTTTCTAAAAAAGTCATAAGCCCTTCGTTTATATCAAACATTACTCTACAAAAATATTCCTAACACAATATAGAATCTGTATATATGCGTATTTGCACAATTTTTTTTTGTTTTTAACATTACTTTTGGAAAGTATGTTTAAAAAGTAAGAAATTTCCCTATCCTCCGACCACCCCTATCCCCTCCTTACTAAGGAGGGGAACTAAAGGGGAGGTGGAGGGGAACTAAAGGGGGATTAAAAGGTGATTTATGTTTAAATTTAATGAAGTAGAGCCATTCTTGATTGTTGCTGTAGCACAGGTATTGAGAGAAAATACAGAATTGTTTTCTACGTGCCGATTGCAGACCTTAGATATTATTAATAGATATGTACTATTAGATGAAAGCGTGGCATTTCCTCACAAGTTGCTTTTGCCTGCAGCTTGGATTATTAGCTATATCTATGTTAATACTGCCTCTGCTATAGAGAAAGATGAGCAAACACGATATTTGAACCTATATAACGAAGCAATTAACATCTTAGAAAAGGATAAATTTATAAGTAAAGCAACTTCCAGCATTGGAACCATTGACGGAACATGGATATGACAACCTTAAGAGAATCAATGGAAATCCTTGATAGTATTTTAAAAAAGAATGCTAGTTCTTTGGGCTTAAAAAAAGAACAAATTACACAGGGGAAATATGGAAAAGCTCCTGAAACTGCACCTGGCTTAGATTATTTTATTAATATTCAATCGTTTCAAAAGAAAGTTGGTGGCATTGCTACTATTACTTTCTTTTATAATACTACACATCCCGATCATTTGGAAGCAACTTTAAAATCTATTGAGGGGATTATGTCATTAATTGTTGTTTTGGATGATAATCAAATTCTACCACCAAAATTTATAGCCGAATTTGACCGTATGTATAGCAACATTGCAACTTCTTTTCTTGAATTTTCATTCTCTTTCGTTTGGGGTAAATAATGAATAAAGTAAAAGCTAATCCTTTGTCAAGAAATCAAAGAATGAAAATTGGTAAATATGCCGATAATAACCCCAATGCTACAATGGTTGATATAACAAAGGAATTTAAGTGTACTTACAACCAAGTTGTTTTTTCATTGAAACTTTATAGAGCCGGGAAACTGCATATCAACAAACCCAAGAATAGGAAGAAAAATGTTGAAGTTATTATTACTGAAAGACCACCGGAAGATATTATTTCTAACCAATTTCATAGAAGTTTAGCCGAATTAGAAGCCGATCAACAAATTAATGTAAGTGATAGAATAATTATGCTTGATAAACTAATTTCTATGAGAAAAACTTTACAGCAAATAAACCTTGAAAATCACATCAAAAAGACTGATGCCGGAATAATTGCTAATATTATTCGTAAGTTCAAACCCGATGCTGGCGATGATGACATTATTAAAATTTACAAGGAGGCAGTAGAATTATGGAAAATGGCATAAAGAAAACACCTCCCCCTAGCCCCCTCCTTAATAAGGAGGGGCTAGGGGAGGTTAAGCCTTTCTCTTCTTTAGAACATTCTTTTACTGCTTTTGAGCATGAAGTTGAGCTTAAGTTATTACATCAAAAAGCAGTGCCGTTTAAGAATAATTCTGTATCCGATATTAAAGTAAGGGTTAATCGTGCAATTAAAGACTATTGGTTTTTTGATAAACTTTACTTCCCACCTGAATTATATTCTGATGGATTTTCGCAACCTGGTTATTTCCATAAGAAAATATATGATGCTTGGAATGCACCTGGTGTCCAAATTATTCTTGGTCCACGTAAGCACGGTAAAACTGCAACATCAAAAAAACTTATGGTTTGGGATATACTCAATGGTAATCTCAAATTTGGTGCTACACTTTCAGCTACTTTACCAACCTCTAGGAATATCCTAGATGATATTAGAGAGTTCTTTTCAAACCCAAGAATTGAAAATGATTTTAAACCTGAAATACTAGAATCGAATAGAGACCAAATTACTCTAAGAGTTCCTGGTTTAAATAATCTTTGTAGAATAGTTGCTCTATCGGAAGGAAGGTCTGCACGTGGTGCAACTTTCCAATTTATAAGACCTCAAAAAATCGTTTGTGATGATTTGGAAACAAGGCAATCCCCATTGAATGAGGAACAAACCACAGCACGAATTAAGATATTGCAAGAAACTTACCAATCAATGAGTTTGGATGGTGTACTCTTAGTAAATGCAAATAACTTTGATGAAAGGTGCGCTACAAATCGTTTACTAAATGAACAAAAAGAAGGCATTTTGCCTGAATATTGGAAGATACATCTATATAAAGCGTGGGCTGATAATAAGCCATTATGGGAAGAAAGGTATCCTGCAAAATCTGAAGATGAATTAAAACAAATGCTAAAAGTAAGCGATCATTCCGAATGGTATGCCGATTTCCAGCAAGAACCAACACCACCCGATGGTTTTATTTTCAAAAGATTATCCCCACTGCCTATTTACAAGGAAATTCCAAGCGGTGCAAAAGGTATTCTTTACTGCGACCCAAACCTATCCAAAAAAGGTAGAGGCGATACTACGGCTATTGTTAGCTTAGTTTATTCAGCAACTACAAGTAAATATTATATCCAAGACTTTGTTTGTAGGTCTTTTAGCGATTCTAATGATTTGTTAAATTCAATTCTAACGTTGAAGAAAAGCAATATCAAATTTGTAGCTTTCGACGGGAACGTTTCGCAAGAATCAACTTGGACAAATAATGTCCGGAATTGGTGTAGGGTGAATAACCAACCATTCCCTCCTGTTATGTACAAAAGATACCACGTAGATGATTTAGCAAAAAATGCTCAAATGGTCTGGAATAATGGATTAATCTATTTACCTGAAAATATGCTAATTTCAGAAGAAGGGAAATCATTCCTCAATCAAATGTTTGCTTTTGCTGGCAAAAAGTCTAATAAAAAGGATGATGCACCAGATGCTTTAGTTTGTGCTTTTGAATTTATTCATGAAAGGCATTTAATTAAATCCGTAAGTACAAAAAATACACTTACTTCAATAACAGATTTTTTTAATTTTTAATTACACCACCCACTAACCCCAATCCCACCTGCCCCCATACCACCCCTAACCCCCCGACCACTCCTATCCCCTCCTTACTAAGGAGGGGAACCAAAAGGGAGGTGAAGGGGGAACTAAAGGGGGATTTTAAGGGGGAACTAAAGGGGAGGTGAATGGGAATAAAAGGGGAGGTTTTGAGAGGTTATAAATGGCAGAAATAATTTATCCAGATATAAGCAAGGTTTTATCTTTGCTAAAAAATTCTGACAACAGAGATGATGATTCAAGAAATCCCGTTGAATTATATCGCTTACTTAGAAAAATTCCAGACATTAACCCACGTGTTAGTGGTCATATTTTAACACGAAATACGGCGGTATCATCTTTTGGGTGGTCAATTGTTGGGCTGGATAATAGCAGTAAGAATATTATCCCGGAAACAACTGTACGTTTGCAAAAAGCTATTAATACTTTAATTAGCCGGCATGCCTTAACGCATATCTATGGCAATCAAGTATATGAATTAGAGTGGGAATTAATCAATAATACTCATACTCCGAAAGTGATTATTCCTAATTATGAGATTTATCACTGCTTCAACAATAAATTTTATCTTAGACATAACGATAAATCTACTTTGTTAAATCAAGACACTACACGTTTATTAGACTACTCTGCTACTTCAAATGTGAACGGTGGTATTATGAGGAATATTCTAATCACCGAAATTTTACGTTTAGATGCAACCAAAGAGCAAGCCAATTTTATTAAAAAATTGAAAGGTATTTTGCAGATAATTAACAAAGGGGGTGATGATGACGCTACTATTGCAGCTCAAGCTGCACAAACTGCCATTCAAGAGAATTACCTTGTCACTTCTGATTTAATTGAATTTAAACTCAATTCTATAGCATCATCGCATGGTCCATTCAAGGATGTAATTGAAGCCCTTAATGCTGATATTAGCATAGCTTTTTTGGGCCAAGCTAATACAACAGAACTACCCAACAATGGTGGTAGCAGAGCAGCACTTCAAGTGATGAAATTGGTAAGTGCCGACATTCATTACAACGATATTGTCCATTTTGAAGATTTTATAAATAATCAATTGCTTAAATATGATTATCAGTTGAATTTTGGTATGGATAAAGAAGTTCCTTATAAGTTTCAAATTAATTTAATTGAAGAAACTGATAGAGAAAGTGCTGCAATTGCTGTAACAGAAATGCTTAAGACCGGATTAACTTTCAAGAAGTCCGAAATTTACGGACTACTGCAAATGTCAATACCAGAACCAACTGATGATGTAATTAAGTTAGAAACTGCAGGAGTGTAAATCAATTATGAATGACGGTAAAAACAAGAATCCCCCTACTCGCAAGCGAGTTGCCCCCTTATTAAGGCGGACAAAGGGGGATTTCTTATCTAAAGGGAGGGTAAAATGTATTTATCTGAGCGTATAGCATATCGTGCAATCGAATTAATCAATCAGCAAATTGCTGATGGTATTGATATTGATGGTAAGAAATACAAGTATTCCGAATCACCTTTTTTAATGCCATATTCATCCAAAGTAGTGGCGAAATTTGGGAAAGATAAAAAGGGTAAATTGTATAATATAATCAATAAGAACGGTAAAAGGTGGCTTATAATAACGAAAGGGTATAAATCCTACAGAGAGGCATTTAATAGAGCTACAGATTCTGATTTTTTGCAATGGACAGGGAATTTATTGTCATCAATTGATATTATTAATTCTGATTCAGATTCTGCAGAAATTGGCTTTACTAATCAAAAAGCTGCACAAATAGCATATTATCTTAATGTATCCGGTGCCGGACGTGGTAGGAAATTATGGAAATTCTTTGGACTTACTAAGGAGAATATTGATAAATTGATGGACTTAGAGCAAATTAGCGAAACGGAAATCAAACCAATAATTGACAATTTATTGAACCAAGTTCCCATAAAATAAAAAATCCCCCTTATCAAAGGGGGATAAAGGGGGATGTAAAATTTTGGCACCCCTTTTCATCATATCAAACTATAACTTCTTACCATCATTCGTATATCTTCAAACAACAAATTACCTGCTACTAACTTTTCATTAACCCAAGTAATATGGTCGCCAACAACTTTTTTTTACTCTATTTCAAAAACTATATCAGCACCGTTCTTATTTTCACTTTTCAGCCGTTCAAATTGTTGCTTAAAACCAGCATAATCAATTGCAGAGGCAATTACTGCACTATCAAACGGCTCATTGCAGCTTACGCAATCACGAAGCCGTGTATCACGCTTATATACGCTTATACCGGTCTTGGTGCCACACTTGCAACAAACCAAATAAACCGCTTTTATTTCTGTAATATTTACTATTGATATTGTTTTCATTTCCCTATTCCTAATGCTGATTTAATTATTTCACCTGCTACTTGCTGGACTATGGGTAGAGCTGCAGAACCAAAACGCCCAAGCATTGTTTTAGTTTTTGCCCATACTTCATTATCCCTAATGTTATCAAGATATTCGTATCCAGCCCAAGTAATACGATTTACAGTTACTTGTACAGTTCCATTTGTCAAAAATCTATACTGACCGTCCAACAAATTCGATTCTATAAGTAATACTATATGTTTTTTGTATATTTGTTCAAATCCTTGCCCATATTCAGTAGCAAACATAGTTTTCAAATCATCAATTATTTCGCTCCCTTCTTGCTCAAGCATTATTAACCTTATTAAATTCAAATCTCTTTTCATTTCCCTATCCCTAATAATTTGCTTAATTTAAACCCACTTAAAAAGTCAATAACATCTGGATTTTTAAAATCCTCATTTCCTTCAATGTCTTTTTTGCAATCTTCAATAAAGGATTCCGGTATTTCTTGTCTTTCTAAAGCTGCAAATAATCCGAGTAAATAATCTGGTCTATTTGGATCGAAATCATTTATTTCTTCTTTAATCCATTTTAAATATTCATCCATTATAATTTTCCCCAATTCTTTTTAATTTTCAAATTTTCTACCGCTTCTGTTACATATTTTGGGTCATGGTAAAAATAACCCTTTATTGTTCCAGCATCTTTAGTAATAACATATCCTCTGTAACCAACAAATACATATTGCATGCAACCCTTGCGTTCCTGTTTGTAGTATTCCTTAGCATTCCTTACTACACTTTGGGCTTCTTTTATATATTCTTCTTGGTTAAGCCCAAATTTTGGAGCATGTTTCCTCGTATCCTGGTTAATATCAGTTTCGCTATATTTAAGTTCAGAGTTCTTTATATTTTCAATTACTTTTGGTTCTATTACCACCACCCATCTATGTCGGCAATTATAACCACCACAAAAATAAAGCACTGGTAAGCGTTGCTGATTGTCCATCAATTCTATTTCTTCTATTGTATAGACTTTGCCAACTCTCGACTTACAAAAATCTCTCGATAATGCACCTGTTGGACCTTCATATCTTAACTGATTAATACCACGTTTTTTTGCATTTTCTATTACTTTAGCTCTATTGTTCGCAATTAATAAAGTATTAAGGATGGTTTCACCTCTTGATTTCACGTTGGAACTAATACTATCCATCACTTTGAGTGCTTTATCTGTATTATCGTCTTGTATTAAGGATAGCATTTCACGTAATTTCAAGGTATTTAACTTTAAATTACCTTTATCAAATACGTTTACTGATCTTTTTTCGATTGCCGATATTACATTATCATTAGATTTTGCTCTTTTTGTATAGAGATTCAAAAACAAATCATTACCAACTTTTTCTAACGATCTAATGTCAGATTCAAACTTCTTTTTCCCTGTTTTTTTTAGAGATTTCCACTCCTGGATTAAATCCCTTAATTCTTCCAAAAATCTTTTAGAATTGGTTGAAGCTAATAATCGTAATTTTTTTATTCTTTCTTCCATATCAGAGCTCCAACAATATGGATTTCATTTTTTGTTCATTATAGTGTAATTTATATGTTAGTTTACTCTCTTCATAATATCTGGTGCCACAACAGCGACATACTACAAGTCTTGTATCGTAATTATTAGAGATTAGCCATTTACCATCTTTCAATCTCTTTTCTCTAAAAACCCTGATTATATGAAATTTATCACCAGCACATATCTCACACATCACTTTGCACCTCTCTATTAATTAAATTTAAGATTTCCACATTCTCAGAGTGAAATACATCAAAGGAAGGAAACATCTGTGCGGATTGGTACAGATAATGGATTGTTGAGTAATGTCTGTTCAAGTATTTAGCCAACTTACCAAATTTCACATTGTACAGATCAAAAGCTATTACTACAAAGTGCCTCCTGGCTTCTGCTATATATGCTAATCTTGAATTATCATCAAGATTACAATCAAGCTCGTAGTATTTTTTAATAATTTCTTGTAAATAATCTAGCTTATCCATTTTTTACCCAATAGTGTTGCTACTACATCTTCTATTCTACAACCCAATGATTCTTTTCGCATATCAATAGTTCCCCGTGGTGCATAATATTTACATTTGTCTAGTTCTATCAGCATTTTTTCCATATATACCACCCAGCTTGCTTCTACACCATTATTGTCTTTTACCATTTTTTCACCAATCTTTACTGGATTGCTTACTTTGTACTTTTGGCTTAATTCATTTTCATAAATAGTTGCTTCGGTTTTTGCGTTTGGATTTTCCGAAATAGGTAGTGATAAATAACAAGTTTCTTTTTCTGTTTTTTTAGGCTTCAAACCTTCAACCTTGTTTATTTTATTCTCTACCTTGTCTATTATCTTTTGTACATCTTTTGCTGCCTCCTGCAATCCTATTTCTTTGTTCCAAAATCTATGGCTTATTTCTCTCCACTGTCTGCTATATTTCTCAACTTCATCTAATGGAAGAAATTTTTTCCACCGGCTCATTTTATTATCTAAATATACATCATCTTCTATTTTGATTAAATCCCTAACTTCACTGCCTTTTAATCCAGTCGCTGCAACCAAAGCATCCCGTTTATTAAAACTTTCGTAGATGTCAATCTTTACTCTTTCCAGAAATTTGGCTGCCCCCGTCCAGTCAAAAATACGCACCCTCGGGAGGTCCACCCGAAGGTCGTCTAAATTTATATTTTGGTCAAACTTAGCTCCCTTATTTATTTTGTATTTAGCTATTTGGCACAAAATTTGATTGTACCGCTTAAATTCAGCTATTTTTTCAGACATTTTTTTCTCCCTTTGGCGGTTAGATTCTAAGTAATCTATTTCAATCAATTCGACTGAATTGTAATCTTTTATTACCGCTGATATTTCTGTTAAACCTATCGTTTTTGCTGCTTTTAATCTTCTGTGACCGGCTATACATACATAATTTTTTTTGTTATCACTCAATATTAATTCATTATTCACTATCAGTGCATTACAAAGTAATATCGGTTGTAATATCCCGAATTTACGTACAGATTCTATAAAATTAATGTCTATTTCTGTTTCATATACTTCACCCTGTAGCGGGTGCTCTTTAATATTTTCAATTGATATTTCTAATTTCTCAAGCATTTATTTTCCTTTTTATTTTTTCATTAAATCAAAGTAACTTTTCCTAACCCCCTTCACCTCAATCCCCCTAACCCCCCTTCCACCCCTAACCCCTCCGACCACCCCTATCCCCTCCTTACTAAGGAGGGGAAACCTAAGTGGAGGTGGGAACTTAAAGGAGGATGTTTTATAACACGTTCAGTGGAATAAATGTAACAGCTGGTTGTGTCTTTATCATTACTGCATTCCTGATTATATCCGCATGCTTATAATCAGCATCACCTAATAGTTTCTTGAGTGCGGCAGAAGCTCCGAAAGTTCTCTTTTCTGTAACCATTACCGAATAAGTATCCCCGAATATCCCCTTTAGTGACTCTATTTTTTCTGGGGCAACTGTATAAGAGTTTGTTTTCTTCAAAACAGCGGCTCCCTTCGTTGTAATTACTTTTTCCTGTGTTTTATTCAGGTTAAAGTGTTCATGGAATAACTCTTTGATTTCTTCCAATTCAGCTTTTAGGGCTGTCATTGCATCTTGAATAGTTAGGGCTCTTTCTATTCTTTCTGCAAAATCAACTTTTGCTATTTTTGCTACTGTTACTTTGTTAGCAGCTGTGTCTGTAGTACTTTTCATTATTTCCTCCGAAATAAATAATTGATTGGAAATGAGGAGTCCTCTTCCTCGTTAAATAAAAAATCTTCGTTAATTACTTTATATTTTTTGCCGGACTTCGATACATAATAAGAGCCGACTGGATATTTTTTCAAAAAATTTACTTTTTCTGGATTTTTAGTTTCAATCTTTGGTTTTGCTTGCCTTGCTTCCTTGCTGTAACCTTTTTTCTCATCTAATTCAAACCATTTTTTCAGTGTCAAATAAACGTTTGTATATTTTTGTGTCAATGGCTTGTAATTCTCCATCTTGGATAACTGATCAATAATTTGTTCTGCAGAATAATTGACTAAAAGCCGTTGAATATCTACATCTGAAAGTTGCTTCCTCAATTTACAAACATTATCACAGTATTCCAGATGCTGCCTAATCATAATGATTTCCGCTTCATCCTTAATTGTTGTCATTAGTTTAATCCCTCCCCAAATAATTCTATATTTATTTTTCCTCCGTTCGATAATGCTAAGAACATTTGTGAGAACCGCTGTATTAAATAATTTGCTTCTTCTGGTCTTAAATATTCGTAATGAAAAATAGCTTTATTTTTTGCATACTTTTTTAAGTCTCCTTCTATCATAAATTTATGTGATGTCGGATTAATCCAGGTTTCGTACATCCATCTGAAAATATTAGATGGGATTCGTATATTTTGGGATAAAGAGTTAACTACAATAGTTTTTACATCGTTACCGCTCTTGATTTTACCATCTTCATCCTTCCACATTAATTGTTCGAAATTGCAGTAAACTACTGCGCAATAGAACTGGTAATACCTGAGTAGTTTTATTTGTGATTGAGTGGCTCTAACGGGGGTTCCCTTTTTTTTCCAATTACAATATTCAATAGCAACTTCAAGCTCTTCCGGCATACAATCTTTGTAGTTCTTCTGAAATAAATCCCATACAATACCATCCCTAACCTGCTTAATTTCATCAGCATCATCTCTAAATCTTGGTACAACGAGATTGCGGGCAGCATTATAAAGTGCTTTGTTGAGTGCTTTACATCCATCTTTGTCCCCATTAATAAGGGGATAAATAGCTTGCGTGTTGGGGGATTCTTCCTTCGCTTTAAGTTTAATTGTATCATTCATTATTGCCTCCTAATCGTGGTCTGCCACGCTTACCTTTGGGTGGTGCATCTGGCATAGCTTCGCTATACACTCGTGCTATATCTGTTATTCCTGCTTTTCGGAATGCCTTCTTATATTCATTATTCAGAATTATCTCATTCTCTTTTTTCATCCTTCTGGCTACAAGTAACTTTTCTTCAAGTTTTGTCAGTTTTGCAAAGTCAGGATTATCCATTAGCTTTATTTTTATCTCCTGAATTGTACGTTTGAAAGTGTCTTCTACATTGGATAATTGGGCGGATTTACGCTCCAATGGTATAATCACATCTAAATCCTCTTGTCTAATATCTGTTTGTTCTGTTAGTACCAGGTCGAGTGTACCGTCTGCTTTTGGCATAATATAGGACATCTTAACTCCTTTATATATTTTTATAAATCTTGTAGAAATTGGAGATCACTATCCAATTCCATCTTATTTTCTTTTTGTATTACTACTGTTTCCTCTGCTATTTTTGTTTGTCCTTTTTTTGCTATTAATTCATATCTTGGCACTGTGTTTATCACTTCGTAAGTTCCTTCTATTGCTTTCATTTCTTTACGTACCTGTATGGCTCTTTCTCTTGATGGCTTAATCTCTGCTACTTCCCTTACCATTGTATCTTTGCATATATTTATATATTCTACTCCATGTCTGTTTTTTGCAAATAATGCTGCATAGTTGCCTGCTTGATACTTCGAATCTATCATATTTGGTATAAATACAATTGTTATTTTCTCACCCTCGTATGCTGCAATTCTGGAATCTAAGAACAAATATTCCCTTCCATCTACCTTGCAATTTACTCTGCCTGGATATGCCTTTACTTCACGACTTACTATCGGTGTTATCACATCCATCTGGGACAACCAATACATTGATAGTGCAAACTTGCTCTCATCTATTACTATCCCAGTTCCTGCATTATCGTGACCTCCGTAATATTTCCACACATTTTCCACTGTTGGTCTTAGGCCTGTTCTTTTCTCAAAACCCTTAAACATACCAGGGCGACTTGCCTGAAGATACTCACCTGACAGATACTTTATTATACTATTAGTATAATTTTCTTCACTGTATATCTGCAAAGGTTGCTTTGGTGTATTCGATACCCGTAGTTGTACCGGGTCACGACCACCGCCCTGATAAGTCAGGGGAAAATACCAACTGTCGTGCCTTTTTATGTCCTGAAACATGCGTTCCAATCGTGCTTTGAATGGCGATCGTGGGATATTTGGTAAATTCCTGGCAATTGGGCTCTTTGCTCTTGGAAACAACTCATGGAACCAATCTCCACTATTATCTCTGTACCATGCAAGTGTTTCATCCCCATAAAGTGAGTTAATTACACTATCTAATTTTAAATTTCTCATTGACCGTGAGTTTTCAAGTCCAATTGTGGCAGGTAATCCATATTTAATAGCATTACGGATAATCATCATTGCCACCGTTACACTTGTTACTTCTCCTGGCATATAGTCCAGAAACATTCCTGTGATACCGTCTATCATATACAAGCCCTTTGGTAAGGCGCCCTTGTATCCCACTTTATCCGCATCATAAACAAAGGAATCACCTATATGATCATCCAAAAACCAAATTCTACCAGCGCCAAAACCTTCACCGATTACACCAGCATCCTGCATTACTTCCAGCCAGTCATATTCAACTGTTACTCCTCTTATCAATGCTATATTCGTTTTCTTCCATTTATTTTGCCACTGCACTTGCCATGATGGGTAACGCAAAGCGTATCCAGTGTATTCTTTCGTGCGTCCCATTATTCTTCTTTTGTAAAAGTATTCTGCCATTTTTATATAGTTTGGGAATTTCTCTCCCCACACGCTATTAAATAATTCCATGCAAGCCTTTTGAACTGAATTTAGAATATAATTCCGACTTGCCTGACTCAGGTATATCTCCAGTGATAGTTTGACTACTTTCATTTCTTCATCAATAGATACTATTCTACTGCTATTTACATCCGTCCTAATTTTACGGGTTCGGTTCTCATTCGACTCCTTTAGTTGAATCCCAAACAACGTCAATACTTCTGGATCGAACAATTTAATCGGTCTCCCACCATTGCTTACTTGCTTGACAAAGAAATTGCCAATACCTTTCCTTTTTGTTATAGCTCTTCGAGATATGCCCGCAGTTATAGCTATATCATCGCAGGTAAGGAGATTATCCGACGACTGCGCGGCTAAAACGTTCATTGATTTCTTTCCTTTCGTTTACTTTTATTAATACCTTGTCGATTACTTTAGGCGTTCTGTATTTACGCACAGCGTTCGATACAGCTTGAGGCGTTATTTGTAGTTCACGAGCTACCTCGGTAAAGATACCCTTGTAAGGTGCTTTGGAAAAATCAATTTTAAATTTTTCTGACATAATATTTTACCTTATATTTGTTTTTTTAAACTTTATTTAAACTTAATTAAAACTTGGATTAAATTGAATGGAGTACTTATAGAGTAGTAAAAAAGCAAATAAATAATATACTTTTGGTGTTGTATGTGGGGGGAACTCCATACAACACTGTGTGGTTATTACAAATAGAAATGTGAAATATGATCCAGAGAAGAAAATAAAAGGTATTGGGGAATACGGGCAATTATTTTCAAACTCTCTTTTATATTTAGAATCAAAGTTCAACATCCTATTTTTAACCTCACTATTATTTTTTTGTCTTAAACTTAAATACAATTTAATTACAATGCGAAAATAATACATTTTGCGTTATCATGCAAGGACTATTTTCAAATATTTGAAGTTTTTTATAAAAATTATGGAAAATATGAAAAATATTAGTGTCGAGAATATATTGAACCGTTTAAAATCAGCATTTGTTTGTAAAACAGATACTGATTTGGCTAAATATTTAGGTATTAATCAATCAAGATTATCAACTTGGAGGTCAAGAGGTACTATTGATATATTATATATCTTGGAAAATATTGATGATGATATTAATTTGAATTGGCTATTTTATGGCGAAGGTGAACCGGTATCAGAAAAGAAAAAAGAAGGCGACAAAGAAGAAATACTTTTACTCCGTGAAAAAATAAAAGAAAAAGATGAGCAAATAAAAAAACAAGAAATCCAAAAGGAGGTACTACAGGAAACGATAATGAAAATGACATTTTATGACCACAACGGAGAAGAAGAAGTGCCAGAAATGTATGTTAGGGAAGTTGCAGAAAATAGCGTTAATTATAAATAGAAATTAAACGGCGTTCCTACTTTATTGGTTCCAAAAGTACCAAAACCCGCTATTGCATCGTTCCTACTTTATTGGTTCCAAAAGTACCAAAAGTATGTACCAAAAGTACCAAAAGTACCAAAAGTCTTGATGTCAGGAAAACGACTAAAAAAACCGCAGAGTAGCACGAACACTACAAAGTGTGTGAAAGTATTATAATACTGTTATATACGTTTATAGGTGAAATATGAGGCAGAAAAGAAATAAAGTAGGAACGGCAGTAAAAAAGGCCCGCACCACCACCGACTCTAAGAATTCATTATTTTAGGAATTAACAATATATTTGTTAATTACAAAGATAGGCAATTATATTTTTTCACAAATAAGAATTCTGTACTTCTTATCAATTAGTCTTGTAGCAAATAAGTATTTATTACCTCCATCTTTTATTTTCAATTTTATTTTCAATGAAGCTACAGTATCCGGAAAGTTGCGAATTGTTAAGTTAGCTTTACCATCAATTAGGTTTTTCCTTAGAAACTTTGCATCTGGTTTAACTATATCCTCAAGCTGGAATCTCCTGCCAGGGAAATCTTCAATTAATGCGTCAGATGTGAATAAATGAGAATTAACCTCAAGTTTCTCCAAATTAAATTTAGAAGCAAACTCCGCAAAAAAACCTAATTTCATTATTGAAGAGTCTGGTTCGTAAATATATAATTTTGGATAAGAATATTGAATCGTTGTTGCTAAGTTGCAGAATTTAATAAGCTGAGATTTATTATTTTTTAATAAAACTGCTGTATATGATACAATATCAGGATTTTTGAAATCGAAATAATAGAGTATTTCCTTAAGTTCACCATCTACCGAAACAAGCAAAATTTCATTTATATTGGGCAATTGATTTTGGACATATTTAATGTCAAGAAAAGGTGAAGTTTTTAACAAAAACTTATCCGTTAAACCTTCAATTTTATCGAAAATAAGTGTTATATTTGGTTCGGAATCTTCTAGTTTAAATACTTTTTTACCATCATTTCTCCTTGACGGATCGCAATATATCAAATTCACCCTACTTCTAAGAGAACTCAGATATTTTATGGAATCCATATTGATAAAAGAGACATTTTTGACTTCCAAATATTTGAAATTCCACATCACTGCTTCAAAAAGTTCAATATTTTCCTCAATGTATATTATCTCATCTGAAGATTGAGAGAAAAAATAAGTATCAATGCCAAATCCTCCAGTCATATCAATTACTTGCGA
>Ga0100381_1001531_pt1 | contig 21676 bp, 20 predicted proteins | sample CryGeymeta201505_FD_80416 | JGI IMG/M metagenome (GOLD analysis project Ga0100381, IMG submission 80416) | Groundwater microbial communities from Crystal Geyser aquifers in Utah, USA - Crystal Geyser metaG 2015-05 | ecosystem: Environmental > Aquatic > Deep subsurface > Groundwater | place: USA...
ACAACGCCTTCTTCGATTTGCACTTTACCGTCAACAACAGGGCGGTAAGGCGTTTCGATGAAGCCCATGCCATTGATCTTAGCATGCACACAAAGTGATGAAATCAATCCGATATTCGGTCCCTCAGGAGTTTCGATGGTACATAAACGCCCGTAATGGGTATAATGCACGTCACGAACCTCAAATCCAGCTCTTTCACGGGAAAGTCCACCAGGTCCGAGTGCCGACATTCTTCTTTTGTGGGTAATCTCGGCTAATGGATTGGTTTGATCCATAAACTGTGACAACTGGTTGGTACCAAAGAAGGAATTGATTACCGAAGATAACGTTCTCGCGTTAATCAAATCTGTCGGAGTGAACACTTCATTATCACGAATGTTCATACGCTCACGGATGGTACGAGCCATACGGGCAAGTCCGACACCGAATTGCGAATAAAGTTGTTCTCCAACCGTACGAACACGACGGTTAGAAAGGTGATCGATATCATCGACGTCCTGACGGCTATTCGATAATTCAATCAAATATTTTATGATGGCGATGATGTCATCTTTGGTCAACACGCGAGTGTCCATGGAGATATCCATTTCCAATTTGCGGTTGATACGATAACGTCCAACTTCACCGAGGTCATAACGTTTGTCGGAGAAGAATAGACGCTCGATAATACCACGAGCAGTTTCCTCATCAGGTGGATCAGTGTTCCGAAGCTGACGGTAGATATGTTCTACGGCCTCTTTTCCTGAGTTAGAAGTATCTTTTTGAAGCGTATTATGGATGATTGCGAAATCATTGCTAGCGTTTTCATCTTTATTCAAGATGATTGTTTTAACGCCGGCTTCAAGAATCATTTCGGTATTATTCTCATCCAAAACGATATCACGTTCTACGATTACTTCGTTACGTTCAATCGAAACTACCTCGCCGGTATCCTCGTCTACGAAATCTTCCACCCAAGTTTTAAGAACTCTGGCGGCGAGACGACGTCCGACTAATTTTTTAAGTCCGCTTTTCGAAACCTTTGCTTCTTCCGCTAGGTCGAAGATGTCAAGGATATCTTTATCGCTTTCGAAACCGATTGAACGAAGCAATGTAGTTACCGGGAATTTCTTCTTACGGTCGATGTACGCATACATCACATTGTTTACGTCGGTTGCGAACTCAATCCATGATCCTTTAAAAGGAATGATACGAGCAGAATAGAGTTTGGTACCATTGGTATGGTACGATTGACCAAAGAATACCCCTGGAGAACGGTGCAATTGCGAAACGATTACTCGTTCAGCACCGTTGATACAAAAAGTTCCTTTAGGTGTCATGTAAGGAATGGTACCGAGGTACACGTCCTGTACAATAGTTTCAAAATCTTCATGCTCCTTATCGTTGCACGACAGGCGGAGTTTTGCTTTGAGGGGAACACTATACGTTAATCCACGTTCAATACACTCATGAATGGTATATCGAGGCGGATCTACGAAGTAGTCCAGAAATTCAAGTACGAAGATGTTTCTGGTGTCTGAAATAGGAAAGTTCTCCTGAAATACTTTATAAAGTCCTTCGTTTTCACGATTTTCAGAAGAGGTTTCGAGCTGAAAGAACTCTTTGAATGACTGCAGCTGCACGTCCAGAAAGTCGGGATAATCGAGTGCACTCTTAACGGTGGCGAAGCTGATTCTTTCGTTTATGTTGTTTTGGGTCACCAATTTAGTAGGTATTTAATTGATCAATTAAGAAAGGAAGAAGCCACATCGGCTTTTAAACAGGAACAAGACCCTCGGTTTTCACCGGGGTCTTGGGAATCAGTTTGGTTGTGTAAATTACTTTACTTCAACGTCAGCTCCAGCTTCTACAAGCTTAGCTTTGATAGATTCAGCTTCTTCTTTTGAAACTTTCTCTTTGATAGGTTTTGGAGCGGTATCAACCAGTTCTTTGGCTTCTTTCAAACCTAGTCCAGTGATATCTTTCACCGCTTTAACTACGTTCAATTTAGATCCACCTGCGCTGGTAAGGATAACGTCGAATTCACTTTGAGCAGCGGCTTCGTCGCCACCACCTGCTGCTGGACCAGCTACTGCTACTGCTGCTGCAGCTGCAGGCTCGATGCCATACTCGTCTTTAAGAATTGTAGCGAGCTCATTAACTTCTTTAATTGTAAGGTTAACTAACTGTTCCGCAAAAGCTTTCAAATCTGCCATTTGATTGTGTATTTAAAATTGTGTTGTTCTTTAAAAATGAAATTAAATTAAGCTTCCCTTTCGGAAAGAGTTTTTACAATGCCTGAAATTTTGTTTCCGCCTGATTTAAGCTGACCAATAACTGTAGACATTGGAGATTGCAATAGCGTGATAACCTCTCCGATCATCTCTTCTTTCGACTTGATTACTAATAAAGCCGCTAGAGACTCGTCGCCAAGGAAGATGTCAGAATCAATATAAGCTGCTTTAAGGGCTGGCTTAGCATTCTTTTTTCTGAAGTCCTTGATGACTTTCGCTGGAGTTTTGGCATCCTCACTAAACATGAGTGAAGAAGAACCTTTAAGGGCACCTACAAAGCTGCTATAGTCACGTCCTGATTGTTCAATTGCTTTCTTAATCAAGGTGTTTTTAGCCACTTGCATCACGATGCCTTTTTTGAAAAGTTCTCTTCTCAAGCTATTGACACTGTTTGCTGACAAGTCAGAGCAATCAGCCAAGTACACAAAATTGTACTGGGCGATTTTCTCCGCCAGGTCATTCACGATTACTTCTTTTTCCGTTTTGTTCATGATTAAATTCCTGGAATGGATTTCGCGTCAATACTAATACCCGGACTCATGGTGCTTGAAAGGTAAATACTTTTAAAGTAGGTTCCTTTTGCCGCAGCAGGCTTGAGTTTAGAGAGTGTTTGTATTAGCTCTACTGTGTTGTCATACAATTGTTCGGGTGAGAAGGAAGCTTTCCCGACAGATGCATGGATGATACCAGTTTTGTCAACTTTAAAGTCGATTTTACCCGCTTTCACCTCTTTCACAGCTTTGCCTATTTCTAGTGTAACAGTTCCTGATTTTGGATTTGGCATCAAGTTACGAGGGCCTAGGACTTTACCTAAACGACCTAACTTCGCCATAACAGCTGGCATGGTGATGATGATATCAACATCCGTCCATCCACCTTGGATCTTTTCGATATACTCGTCGAGACCTACATAATCAGCACCGGCTTCTTTTGCTTCTTCTTCTTTGTCTGGAGTACACAATACCAATACGCGAATGGTTTTACCCGTTCCGTGTGGCAACGTAGCAATGCCACGAACCATTTGGTTTGCTTTTCTTGGGTCTACGCCCAAACGTACATCCACATCAACAGAAGCGTCGAACTTCACAGTGGTGATATCTTTTACGATGCTGCTAGCTTCAGTCAAGGTATAAACCTTGCTGGCATCGAAATTTTCTTCAATAGCTTTTCTTTTCTTGCTGACTGCCATTTCTACAACTATTTACTTGCTGGAGCATCTCCAGTCACGTTCAATCCCATACTGCGCGCTGTACCAGCTACCATTTGCATCGCAGATTCTACGGTGAAGCAGTTTAGGTCAGGCATTTTGTCTTCGGCTACAGTGCGGATTTGATCCCAGCTTACTGACCCGACTTTCTTACGGTTTGATTCTGCAGAGCCTTTCTTCACTTTGGTCATTTCCAATAGCGTTGCGGCCACTGGAGGAGTTTTAATGATAAAGTCAAATGACTTATCTGTGTAAACCGTAATAACCACAGGAAGTATTTTCCCTGGTTTGTCTTGGGTTCTCCCGTTAAACTGTTTGCAGAACTCCATAATGTTAACGCCCTTTGCACCAAGTGCCGGACCAATTGGAGGTGCTGGGTTGGCTGCGCCACCTTTAACCTGCAGTTTAACGTACCCGAAAATTTCCTTAGCCATTTTATGTGTACTTAAATCGTGTTATTATTCTTTTTCTACCTGTACATAGTTCAGTTCTAACGGAGTTTTTCTTCCGAAGATCTTCACCATAACTTTCAATTTTTTCTTCTCCTCATGAACTTCTTCAATCACTCCGCTAAATCCGCTGAATGGTCCGTCGTTCACTTTTACGGTTTCGCCAATGATGAATGGTTCCATCATGGTTTCACCTCTTTCAGTTTGTTCGTCAACCGTTCCGAGGATACGATTCACTTCACTCACACGAAGTGGAGTAGGCTGATCTTTTGGTCCTAAGAATCCAACTACACCATTAATACTTGTGATGATAGATGGAACTTCTCCCGTTAGATGTGCATGGATGAGGATATAGCCCGGAAAGAAACTTCTTTCCTTAGAAGTTTTTTTACCATTTTTAATCTGGTAAACTTTCTCCATCGGAATGAGTACTTCCGGAACATAGTCACTTAGTCCAGCTTTCGTCAGTTCGTTTTCGATATAGGTTTTCACCTTTTTCTCTTGACCACTGATAGCACGCACTACGTACCATTTATATTCCAGTTTCTTCTCCACAGCCATTAATTAAATAGCTTATAAATGAATTCCAAAATATTCTGGAAACCTAAATCCATGATATAAATCGCAACGGCGAAAATCAAAGTAGCTATGAGTACAATGATGGTGCTGCTACGCAATTCTTCCCAAGATGGCCAAGTGACTTTATTCACAAGCTCATCGTATGAAGACAGAAAATATGCTTTTACCTTTTCCATTGTTTGTGCACGGGTACCTGGGCTCGAACCAAGATCGACGGTTTTGGAGACCGTAATTCTACCATTGAACTATACCCGTTTTTATTTTGCCGTTAATTGACAAAAAATCAACCCCGATTAATAACCGGGATTGATTCTATATAACTTAGTTATGTAGTGATTACTTGGTAATCTCTGTAACCTGACCCGCTCCGATGGTTCTTCCACCTTCACGCATTGCGAAACGTAGTCCTTTTTCAAGGGCGATTTCGTTGATCAATGTTACATTGATTGTGATATTATCACCTGGCATTACCATTTCAGTTCCTTCTGGAAGAGTAATCTCTCCAGTTACGTCCGTGGTACGGAAGTAGAACTGTGGACGGTATTTGTTAAAGAATGGAGTGTGACGTCCACCTTCTTCTTTGCTAAGGATATAGCACTCACCTTTAAATTCAGTATGAGGAGTTACCGATCCTGGCTTACAGATAACCATACCACGTTTGATATCAGCTTTCTCAATACCACGAAGCAATAAACCAGCGTTGTCACCAGCTTCTCCACGATTCAAAATCTTACGGAACATTTCGATTCCAGTTACAGTAGAGGTTAATTTTTCAGCACCCATACCGATGATTTCTACTGGATCTCCAGAGTTGATTACTCCTCTTTCGATACGTCCTGTTGCAACTGTTCCACGACCAGTGATAGAGAATACGTCCTCTACTGGCATCAAGAATGGTTGGTCAATCAAACGTGGAGGAAGTGGAATCCAGCTATCAACTGCATCCATCAAAGCTTGAACAGTTTCTACCCATTGTGGTTCTCCATTCAAAGCACCCAAAGCAGAACCTTGGATTACTGGAATATTGTCTCCATCAAATTCGTAGAAGCTTAGTAGCTCACGGATGTCCATTTCAACAAGTTCGAGCAATTCAGGATCATCTACCATGTCGGCTTTGTTCATGAATACTACGATTTGAGGTACACCTACTTGGCGGGCAAGAAGGATATGCTCACGTGTTTGTGGCATTGCACCATCAGTTGCAGCTACAACCAAGATAGCTCCGTCCATCTGGGCGGCACCAGTAACCATGTTCTTTACGTAATCCGCGTGACCTGGACAGTCAACGTGAGCGTAGTGACGGTTAGCAGTGGTATACTCAACGTGAGCGGTGTTGATAGTGATACCTCTTTCTTTTTCTTCAGGAGCTGAGTCAATCGATTCGAATGACTTTGCTTCGGATAATCCGCTATCAGAAAGTACTTTCGTGATGGCGGCTGTTAGGGTAGTTTTACCGTGGTCAACGTGGCCAATAGTACCAATGTTAACGTGGGGTTTCGAACGGTCGAAATTCTCTTTTGCCATTATATTTCTCGTTAATAAATAATTAAAACTAATTTAAGTTTTGAGCCAACCGCGGGACTCGAACCCGCGACCCCTTCCTTACCATGGAAGTGCTCTACCAGCTGAGCTAGGTCGGCTTAAGCACATTTTGGTTGCTATCTTCAGGTTTCCCTTTCAGAAGCAACTAAAATGCAGGATTTTCACCTGCCACAAAACATACTAACCGAAATTAGTATGTTTCATGTAATCTGAGCGGGAGACGAGGTTCGAACTCGCGACCTACAGCTTGGAAGGCTGTCGCTCTACCAGCTGAGCTACTCCCGCGTTAACATAATCTGAGCCGAAACTCAGACAATGCCTGGTGGTGGGGGGAGCAGGATTCGAACCTGCGAAGCTCTCGCAACGGATTTACAGTCCGTCCCATTTGGCCGCTCTGGAATCCCCCCAGAAACGTTCATTAAATTAGAGAAAAAAAGAGCCGCCTATCGGATTCGAACCAACGACCTACTGATTACAAATCAGTTGCTCTACCAACTGAGCTAAGGCGGCTTTGCTGTCTCTAAAGAACAGTCCTCAAAACCGTGGTGGATTTGAGGACTGCAAAAGTATCTCTTTTTTGCAAATCTGCAAACAGTCTGAGAAAAAAATTTTATACGGCTAATGACTTCTCTTTATACCTCTTCAATTGAACCTTCAAGCTTTCAAAGGCTAAGTCTATGGCGCATTCAAAGGTTCGGCACTGTTCAGAGCAGAATAAGGTCTGCTGTGAGACATTCAATTTCACTTCTAGAAGTTTGTTTTCATTGGTACTTACATTCTCTACACGGAGGTAAATATTGGCGTCGACAATCCCATCATAAAAGGTCGTCAACTTATTAATGCGCTTGGTGATGTAGTCAATCAATTTTTGATCGGCAGTAAAATGGATGGATTGAATGTTAATTTCCATAAGCTTTAATAAATTTAGGTTAAGACTTGGGATGGGCCTTGCGGTAAACCTCCTTCAAACGCTCTATTGAATTGTGTGTGTACACCTGAGTAGCCGCTAAATTACTGTGTCCCAATAATTCTTTAATGGCATTCAATTCTGCGCCATTATCCAATAAGTGGGTAGCATAACTGTGTCGTAATATGTGTGGGCTTCTTTTCTTTAAGGTGCTAACAGTGCCTAAATGCGATTTAACAATTGAATAAATGAGTTTGGGGTAGGCTGGGAGTCCTTTATTAGTTAAAAGGAGCTCAGGCGCTATGAATCCTTCCCTTTGTTTTTTATTTAAATACTCCCTTATTAAGGCAACGAGTCCATTCGTGATTGGAATGATGCGCTCCTTATTCCTTTTTCCTAGTACTTTGATGGTAGCAGAATGTAAGTTTAAATCGCCTTCTTTGAGTCCAAGACTTTCTGATAAACGAATCCCTGTGCCATAAAGCAATTCTATAACCAAATAATCTCTCCATTGAGCAAATGAATCATCCGCTTCTGGTTTGTTCACCAATAAACTTTCCATCTTGGCCTGCTCCACAAAGACGGGAAGACGCTTGGGTGTTTTTGGAGACACAACTTTCTTCATCGGATTCTCATGCAGGAGCCCTTGTTGAATGCTGTACTTGAAAAAAGACTTAAGGGTGGATATTTTACGGTTAACGCTGCGCGATTGAATGCCATCATTCATTAGGTCTGCTACAAAGCTGCGGACCATCTGAGCGGTAATGCCCAATGCATCATCAATCTCGTATATGCGCTGGATATAAGTATGGAACTGCGTTAAATCGTTCCGATACGCGGTAAGGGTGTGAGAAGAATATTTTTTCTCCCGCTCCAGGTAATTTAGAAAATCATTAAAAAAGAAATCTGTACCCATACCGTGAAGGTAAAGATACAGATTTCAATATATATTCTAAGAAATAAAAGAGAATCTTATTCTCCTTTAGTCTGCACGTGCTGCTTGTAGCGAGCTTTGATTATTTCAAGTCTTTTCTTAACAGATGGCTTAACAAAAGCTTGTCTTGCTCTGAGTTCTTTCAATACGCCAGTTTTTTCGTATTTCTTCTTGAATTTCTTCAGTGCTTTTTCAAGCGACTCGTTTTCTTTTACGTTAACTATAATCATCGTTTATCTGAATGGGCTGCAAATATAAGAATTGGTTTTGAAATAATGCAAGAGGTGTGTGAAAAATGTGAATTTAGTCCACGGTCGACGGACCGCAGTCCACAGAGAATTGTTCAGTAGCTTAGTTGTTTGAGCAGATGAGGAGTAAGGAGTAAAAAAAAACAGCATACCTAAGTACACTGCTTTATTATACTTTTAACCATCGACTATGGTCTATGGACCATGGTCTTAATAGCCGTGGTCCGTGGTCCGTGGACTGTCGACTATGGACTATTTCAGAATAGAACGTGCAATAACCAGTTTCTGAATCTCAGAAGTCCCTTCTCCAATGGTACACAATTTCGAATCGCGGTAGAATTTCTCAACAGGGAAGTCTTTGGTATATCCATAACCACCAAATATCTGTATGGCATCGGTGCTCACGCGAACCGCCACCTCACTGGTATAATACTTTGCCATGGCTGAAACCTTGGTAACTGGTTGCCCATTATTTTTAAGGTGTGCAGCTTCCATAGTCAAAAGCTCACCAGCTTCGATTTGCATCTTCATATCAGCCAACTTGAATCCGATGGCCTGGAAGTTTGAAATTGCTTGTCCGAACTGCTCGCGCTCCTTAGAGTATTGCAAAGCAGCCTCAAAGGCTCCATAGGCAATACCCAAGCCGAGCGACGCAATAGAGATACGGCCTCCATCAAGGACTTTCATCGCTTGAATAAAGCCATCGCCTACATTTCCTAAAACATTGGCTTTAGGTACGCGACAGTCTTCAAAGATCATTTCTGCGGTCTCGCTCGCGCGCATGCCTAATTTATTTTCTTTTTTACCTCCTTTGAATCCAGGAGTTCCTCGCTCAACAACAATAGCCGTGATACCATGTGAATCAAGTAATTCACCAGTACGCACAAGTACCACTGCAATATCCCCGCTGATACCATGGGTAATCCAGTTTTTACTTCCGTTTAGGATATAATCATCGCCGTCTTCTTTCGCTACACACTGCATTCGCATCGCATCAGAACCGGTATTGGCTTCGGTAAGTCCCCATGCGCCAATCCATTCGCCGCTTGCCAACTTAGGCAACCAACGCTGCTTTTGTTCTTCCGAAGCGAATTGCAAAATATGACCGGTACACAAGGAATTATGTGCGGCCATGGAAAGTGCTATTGATGAATCAACTTTGGCCAATTCCACGATTGCTGTGACATATTCTAAATACCCAAATCCTGATCCTCCATAAGTTTCAGGAACAAGCACGCCAAGCAAACCGAGCTCACCCAATTGATGCATTACATCTTTTGGGAAGAATTGGTTTTCATCCCAATCCATCATGTTAGGGCGGATATGCTTATCTGCGAAGTCTTGGATCATCTGACGAATCATCACTTGATTTTCCGTCTCTTGAAAATTCATTGCTGAGGTAGTACTGGCTGTCGACATAATTCTAATGTCCGCAAAAATAGCAGAATGTTTTTAATAACGAAGTTTCTTTAGAGGAAGGGTTCTGGGTTCTGTGTTATGGGTTAGATGAAGGGGTTCTGTGTAACGGGGCATTGGATTTTGTATAATGGCTCTAACCCCTGATCGCGTGCCCAAAACTGAGACGACGAGCCAAAAAAAAAGACAGCGAAAACGATTCGTTCCCACTGTCTCTATACGCTGATCAACAAGTAATGATACCAAGACCTTAATTTGGTACCGCTATGCATGCCCTTGTTGGTGGCACTGAATAACTGACGATTGAGGCCTCAAAAATGTTGCATGGACCTTAGCGTGAGCCAAGAATACCGCCTCGATTATCGTCGGTATGCGGCTGCTGATAACGGTCGCAATCTACCTCAATGGTTAGGGGCTTGCTCGGCTCTTCAAAGGCGCCATCATACAAGTTAATGCCTTTGTCCGCGTAAACCTGTTGCATATAATAGGCCCAAATTGGCATCGACATTTCAGAGCCTCCACCCAAGCGGAGGGTATTAAAATGGACAGCACGGTGGTCGTTGCCTACCCATCCTCCTGAAACTAAATTAGGCGTTACTCCAATAAACCAGCCGTCAGACTGATTATTCGTCGTTCCAGTTTTCGCAGCAATTGGATTGGTGAGGTTATACATATAGCGCAAACGTGCAGCAGTGCCATAGGTAGCACGTTCCATCATTTTTATCATAACATAGGCCGTTTGCTCCGACATGGCTTGCTGGGTCTCCGGAACGGAAGAATAAACCACCACACCATTTTTATCTTCTATACGCTTAATATAAAACGGACGAACAAACACACCTTTATTGGCAAATGTTCCGAAAGCACCAATCATTTCATAAACCGAAAGGCTCATGGTTCCTAAGCAAATGGATGGATAGGCTTCTAAGGTGCCTTTAATTCCCATTTTTCTAGCAAGGCTAATGACATTTTCCGGACCATTAGGGCCAAGTTGCTTCATGAGGTAGGCTGTTACACTATTCACCGATAAGGCCAAGGCTTTCCTCAACTGCATGGTGCCGCCATATTTATTGTCGGCATTTCTTGGTGACCAATTATCATAGTCTTCAAACACCACCTGTTCATTTGGTGCCTCAAAACAAGGGGAGTAGCCGTTATCAACTGCCAAGCTATATACGAAAGGTTTGAAGGTGGAGCCCACTTGTCGCGTACTGTTCAGGTTCACATGGTCGTACTTAAAATAGCGGTGGTTTATGCCGCCAACCCAAGCTTTAATCTCTCCAGTATGTGGATCGAATGACATGAAGCCCGTTTGTAAAAAGTATTGGTAGTACTTGATAGAATCTAGCGGACTCATCATGGTGTCTTTTTCCTGACGGGTGTTGTCCCATGTAAAAACGCTCATCTCAACTGGGGTATTGAAAACTTTCTCAATTTCTTTTTCTGAAAAGTCAGCCGCTTTCATGGCTTGGTAGCGAGGTGATTTCTCCATCGCGTCTTCTATTATAATGGTATGCTCGCCCCAAGGTTCCTTGCCTTTCCAATGGGCGAAGAATTTCTTTTGATGACTCGATAAATGCTTTTGAACAGCGAGTTCTGCATATTTCTGCATGCGACTGTCTAATGTTACATAAATCTTGAGTCCGTCGCGGTAAAGATCATAATCGTTTTCCTTGCACCAGCTATTAAGCTCTTGGCGCAATTGTTCTCGGAAATAGGTCGCTGTTCCTTCGTTATGGTCTTCCTGCTCGAAGTGTAAATCCGTTACGACTGCATACAAGGAATCTTTTTGAGTCTCTGTGATGAATCCGTTTCTTTCCATTTGATGGAAAACCACGTTGCGACGACCTAAATTGTTCTCCGAAAGTTCTTCGTACCGTTCTTTATTGCCTTTGTCTGAATCCACTGGATTGTACAAACGTGGATTTTTGGCCATACCTACTAAGGAGGCCGCTTGATCTAATGTTAATTTATTGGGTGTGGTTTTGAAGTAAATCTTGGAGGCTGAACTTATTCCAACTGCCTGATGAAGAAAATCAAAGCGATTGAAATACATGGAAATAATCTCTTCTTTGGTATAACGACGCTCCAATTGTACAGCAATAACCCACTCTTTGAGCTTTTGCTTGATGCGGTCTAGGATATTGCTCGATGGAACCTCAGTAAAAAGCATCTTGGCTAATTGCTGGGTTACAGTACTCCCGCCACCTGCTTGTCCGAATTTAGCAATAGCACGCATAAGCGATTTGAAATCGATGCCAGAATGGTCATAAAAGCGCTCATCTTCTGTAGCAATCAATGCATTGACAAGGTGAGGAGATAGCTGGTGAAATTTTACAGGGGTTCTGTTCTCGACATAAAATTTGCCCAGTACCGCGTCGTCTGAACTAATAATTTCGGTTGCTACATTATTCTTTGGGTTCTCCAATTCCTTTACATCAGGTAGCTTTCCAAAGAGGCCATTACTGATTAAAATAAAGAAGAGAAAGGCAAGGAAGATAGCACCGAAAAAGAGTCCCCAGAACCAGAGAAGGAGCCGGGTGAATCTGCTTTTTTTGGATTTGGTCATTTTTGGATATAGTAAGTTGACGTAAATTTTAGAAATCCTTCGAGGTCCGAATTTACAATCATCAGTCCAAGATTTTTAGGATCACCCACTAAAAATTCTGCGCCAGGGGCTGCTAAACTTTTAATAAACTTGGGGTCAGACTTCACGATAGCCATATATTTATCAGCACTTTCGCGGTCTTTGAACTCTTTTATGACAAGAAGCTGGCGTTCGCCCACCAACATTTCTTCAATGGAAAAGCTCTGGCCTACCATCTGTTTTGCATTAAAGTCAGAGAAACGGGCTTTCACCTGATTCATGGAGATGTTCTTGCTCGCCGGTAATAGCATAAAAAAATAATGCTTGTTTCCTGGCACATAGGCATAGGGCACATCCGTTACCTCCTCAATCCCTGATTTGTTCTGTGCCTTGACATACGCATTTAGGATTTGCTGCGCTTCCAATGCCTCTGCCGTGGTGGGATAATTGGCTACTAGGTTTTTCAATAAGAGGATGCAACGACTTACGCTGTCCATTCTTCCATAGCTTAAAGCCTCTAAAAGATCAAATTTAGGCTGAAGGGGAGTGCCGAAATAGGTTTTGTCGAATGCTCGTTTATCTCGAATGACTCCAGAAAAATTTGATACTTTATAGGAATTATAGGCTTGTTGGTATGCAGCGATTATTTTTGGGTCGATGCCTTCTTCTTTCGACTCCATCTGTGAAGGGTCTTGGGTTAAATACTTGGCATAAGGACTATCTGAAAATTCTGTAATGAGCCGCGCTTTATGCTTGTTTGCCTCATCCGTGAGGTTTTGATCTGAATTAATCTTGTATAGATAGTATAAGGCCTTAGGGATCATGTCGCCCTTTGGGTATTTGGTCAAATAGGATTTAAACGCTTTTTCCGATTCAACGAGTTCGCCCAATTGTTCATAATAGATTTCTCCGACTTTCAGATAAGCAGCAGCCATTCGGTCTTTTGCTGATTTTTTTGCCTCTGGAGAAAAGGGAATATCTTGGATATATTGCTGACGAACAAGCCCTGCAGAGTCCTGAGGGATCTCTGGTTTTTTAGTCGGGTCTTCTTCTTCTGGCTCTCCCTCGTCTTCGCCATTCGAAGGTGGCGCATTACTGGCCTCCAATGCCTTAAATTGCCAATTGTCGACATTGGCTCTTTGTCCGTATTTGGTAGAAAACTCGTTAAAACCACGGGCAACTTGAATGGGGTCTTCGAAATAGAATCCAGACCCAATATTGTTCTGTGCGTTGAATGGATTTTGAGGTATGTTAGGATTGCCGAAATTTTGTGGGCTTTCTTTTTTCTTTTTCTCCTCGTCTTCTCTCCGTTTCTTTTCATCCTTTATGGCCTTGTCAATCAGGTTGTCGATATCCTTAATTGGCAATTCTGCCACTTTCAATAAGCTGTCTTCTTTGCGTATGAGAATCAGGTTTTTAATCAGTTCACTCAGTACCTCTTGCTTGGCTTTTAGTTTGTCGTAGTCCTCAAAATCGGGCTTCAAGAAAAATACGGCACTGTCGTAATAGAGCTGGGCGTTTTTATAATCCGGACGTGAAAAGTAAATATCAGCGAGCTCCAAAAAGCAAAGCGCCTTTTGATCACCATTGCCTTTATTGTTTTGGTTTGACTGACGGAAATAGTCAACCGCTACATTCATGTCACCTTCTTTTTTCTCAATCAGGCCAAGTTCATAATAAATCTGAGCGAAGTAGCTGATGTTTTTATCATCACGCAGCATGCTCTTCAAATATTTTTTGGCCGACTTCACCTCGCTTGGGTTATTGGGGTTATAGTTTCTGGCCAAGTTGATTTTAGCATTGAAGGCCATTTCATAAGGAGGCGTTCCTTTGGTTACTGCCTTATAATGTTTTCTGGCTTTGTTGCGTTCGCCTTGTTTATCATACAGCTGCCCTAGGATATAATGATACCGAGCCTTGGTATAGGAACCTTTAGCAAGAGGCATTGCTTTTTCTAAAGCGATAGATGCGGCTTTATATTTTTCAACTCGGATATAGACATAGGCACTCACCTCATGTAGTCGAGTTTTGAGCTTCTCTGGAAATTTCGGGTCGTTATTGAGGAGTCCGATGATCGCCTCCGCATCTGCAGCCTTTCCAAGCAACACATAGGACTTTATAATCCAAAGGGTGGCTTCATAAGATATTTTCGACCCTTTAAACTGCGAGTTTAGAAATTGAAAAGTTTCAATCGCAGCAAAATAATCGCCTTTGAAAAAGTATGCTTTGCCCATCATAAAATAGGCGTCATCCACCCATTTACTAATCGGACGTTCCGCAATAACCCGGGATGCTTTTTTGATGACCTCATCCATATTGCCCGACTGACTTTTGCGGTTGTCTTCGCTGCCATAGGGGAATACATCCAACACTTCCGAATAATCATCGACATGTGCTTTTTCTAAACTATACCTGGTTTCTTCGAGCTTTTGCTCTCCGTTGAAGTATACGTTGTAGTGGGCCACCATATTTTGGTAGCTTCGATTGAGAAATGTGTCTCTGTTCTTATCGCAGGATGAAACACCAACGAGGAGAATGAGTGCTATAAATATTCTTGCGGCAATAGTCGCTTTCAAAAGGATTCCTTATTTAATACAATAACTTTGAAGCAGCGAAATTATTATTTAATAAGCAATAATCTTGATTGATTACAGAAATGGAACAGAAAAAACGACTTATTCACCGACTTCGCAATAAATATAGGCTGGTAATAATGAATGATGCCACCTTTGAGGAGAAGGCTTCACTCACGTTAACGAAGCTGAATGTATTCATGTTATTTAGTAGCATTTTGGTGCTTTTTTTCGGATTAAGTACTCTTTTATTAGGCTTTACTTCACTAAGAGAATATTTACCAGGGCAGATTAGCAAAGATCAAACGCAGCTTTTGATAGAGCTATCCTATAAGCTTGATTCGATGGAAAACGTGATTCAGGCAAATGAATTGATGATGCAGAATAGCATGCGGATTTTGGAAGATCAACCGGATACGAGTTTGGGCCAAGAGGGTGGTGATAGCTTAGTTGGCGCAGTGATCTTAGATCCAAGTCAGGAAGAGTTGGCCTTGCGAGAGAAGATGAATAGCAAAAAAGATTATTCTTTGGAAGCTGGCAGAGCGCAGACAGGAAATGCCTTGTTTGCACCTTTCTTTACTCCATTAAGTGGGATGGTTTCTGCCAAGTTTGATCCAGTGATTGATCATTTGGCAACTGATATTGTCTCGAAAGACGACCAAACGGTAAAATCGGTTTTGGAAGGAACAGTAGTGCTTTCTTCCTGGACACCAGAAACAGGTCATGTACTTGCAGTTCAACATGCGAACAACCTTTTATCCATCTATAAACACAATTCGGTATTGTTGAAAAAAGTGGGTAATTTTGTGGATGCGGGCGAAGCGATTGCCATGGTGGGTAATTCTGGCGAGTTTACAAGCGGTCCGCATTTGCATTTTGAGCTTTGGCATAATGGTATTGCGCTGAATGCAGAAGATTATATGGTATTTAAATAAAGGGGCATGTTCAATAATAAAGATACGAGTTCAAAAAAGGGAAAAGGATTAGACGGAGTAGGGCAAGATCTCAACCTCATCGGAGTAGGAACATCCATCAATGGAGATATTAACTCCGCTGGTGATTTGCGTATCGATGGCACCGTAAAGGGGAGTGTTACTTCAAAAGCTCGGTTGGTCTTAGGTCCAAATGGGAAGATTGAAGGCGATATTCATGCTCAGAATGCCGATATTCAAGGGAGCGTTAAGGGAAAACTCTTTATCGGTGAAATATTATTCCTGAAGAGTACCGCCCAAATTGAAGGCGATATTGTAACCAATAAACTGGTGGTAGAAAGCGGTGCCGAATTCAACGGTAACTGCGTGATGAAGTCAAATTCGCGCATGGGGGACGATAAATTCTCGAATGAAATCAGAAAACCCAAAGCCGAACAAGCCACCCTTTGATTTTTTAAAACTCTGGTCACTCACCCTGCCGCTTATTATTTCGGTGGGTGTTTTGGGGCTATTGGGGCACCTTTTAGACAATGCCCTAGATTTTAATTTTCCATTGTTCTTATTGCTTGGTATTTTTGCCGGTCTGGTAGCGGCAGTCATTCAAATTCTCCGCACCTTAAATAAAAAGTAACATGACCTTTGGGAAATTCACCTTGCGCCTTGCAGCCTTTTCAGGAATTATTGCTGTGGCCTTGCAGCTTATCTTTACTAAAACCGATTTACTCCCCACTTCCTTATGGTGGGCCTTTGGTTTTATGGTACTCATTACGCTGATCATTTATTATATCTCCGTCTTTTCTTTGAAGATGAATACGAAGAATTCCATGAGTCTGATCTTCGGTTCCATGTTTTTTCGACTTTTTTCATCCCTGTTTTTTGTCATTTCCTATCTGGTAATCACGGGTTCTAGAGACATTCCTTATGTCGTTGGATTTATGCTTCTATATCTTTTATTTCAAGTGTTTGAAATTTATCATTTAGTAGCTAACTTGCGCCCCGATTTAAAAAAGTAGTCAATCCTTCATGAGGCACGTAAAATCAGGCATTCGCGGTTTTTGGAGAGTGAAAAATTTCGCCTTTCTTCTCGCATTTATGACGTTTACATGGACTTTTGCTAACCCAGCAGACCATGAAAACGGACATGATACAATTCAACATGGTGAAGAAATGCATCATGATGGATTAGAACACGAAACACATGGAGGAGAAGAAGAGGAGGGTTTTACCACCGCTACCATGAGTAAAACCATCTTGCATCACATTAGCGATGCACATGAGTGGCATTTCTTTACCATTGGTGAAACGCATTATAGCTTGCCTTTGCCTGTGATTGTGTATTCTGAGGCTTATGGGCTTGATGTGTTCATGTCAAGCAGCTTCGATCATCATACCCATACGTATAAGACCTATGCTGAAGAGCATGGTCATATCGTTCTATTAGATGAGGCAGGTGAGCCATTATTGGTTCAGCAAGAAGTGAAGGAGGATGATGTGGTTGTTGGTACTGAGTTAGTTCCCGCATCAGTTCTTGATTTGTCGATTACCAAGAACGTCGCTTCGATGTTGGTGTCGTTTATTATCATACTACTCCTGTTTACTTCGGTAGCGAAAGCATACAAAACCCGCCCGGGTCAAGCACCTAAAGGATTACAGTCTTTTATGGAGCCATTGATTTTGTTTGTTCGCGACGAAATTGCGAAGCCAAACATGGGGCATCATTATTTGAGATTTACCCCGTACTTATTGTCGCTCTTCTTCTTTATTTGGGTGAACAATATGCTAGGACTTTTACCAGGAGCGGCTAACGTAACTGGAAATATCGCGTTTACCATGGTATTGGCATTGCTCTCTTTGATCATCACCAATGTGAATGGAAACAAATCTTACTGGAGTCATATTTTATGGCCTCCGGGAATTCCTCTTCCGGTTAAGTTCATTCTTATCCCAGTAGAGATTATCTCGATCTTCACTAAACCATTTGCCCTGATGATTCGTTTGTTCGCTAATATGACTGCGGGCCACATTATCATCATGAGTATTTTGGGCCTCATCTTCCTTTTCTCTGAAAACGGAACCAATGCAGGTGCAGGCTTTGGAGTATCCTTGGCTTCGGTGCCATTTGCCATCTTCCTCTATACCTTAGAGTTGTTGGTTGCTGCCATCCAAGCATTTATCTTTACCATGTTAACGGCCTTGTTTATTGGACAAGCCATGCCGGAAGAACATCACTAATAGCAAATAATCAATCACAATTAATACATAGACCTATGTTGTTACAAACTATCTTATTAGAAGTAGTGAAGTATGGACCTATCGGTGCCGGTATCGGTGCTGGTTTAGTAGCCCTTGGGGTAGGATTGGGTATCGGAAAAATCGGTGCGGGTGCAGTAGAATCTATTGCGCGTCAGCCTGAGGCTTCTGGAGACATCCGGACTACTGCGATCATCCTTGCTGCCTTCATCGAAGGTGTGGCCCTTTTCGGTGCGGTGATCTGCTTCCTTGCAATGGGTAACTAATAAAGAAAATTTACAGGTTGCTTCCTTCGGTTTCGAGGGAAGCGACTTGTTATGTCCAAAACACTTTAAAAGAAGAAAATGGAGTTATTAACCCCTGCCTTAGGCTTATTCTTCTGGACCTTAGTTGTTTTCTTAATTATCCTTTTCATGCTCAAGAAATTGGCATGGAAACCGATTCTTAAGGCAATTAAAGACCGTGAAGATTCCATCGAAGAGGCTTTGAAATCTGCAGAGAGTGCGCGTTCAGAAATGAGCCAGCTTCAAAGTGGTATTGCCGAAGCGAAGAAGGAAGCCGCAGCTGAGCGTGACCGTATCATGAAAGAGGCGACCGAGATGAAAAATAGCATTCTCGATCAAGCCAAGAAAGATGCACAAAGCGAAGCCCGTCGTATTGTGGATGATGCACGTGATGCCATCTTAAAAGAAAAAGCCGCTGCTATGGCTGATATTAAATCGCAAGTAGCTTCTTTATCTATCGAGATTGCTGAAAAAGTGCTCGCGAAGAAGTTCGAGGATCAAGGCGAGCAAAATGCGCTCGTTGAAGAATATTTGAAAACCGTATCGCTCTAAGCTATGTCAGAAATCAGAATCGCATCCAGATATGCCAAGTCGCTTATTGAACTAGCGAATGAACAGCAAGCCGTTGAGGCGATTTATGCTGATATGGATCTTTTTGCTAAAACGTGCAAAGTCAATAGAGACTTAGTCGTAATGCTAAAAAGCCCAATCATTCGTGGTGATAAGAAGCGCCAGGTAATTGAGGCGAGCTTTACTGGATTCAACAAGCTAACTACCTTATTTGTCAATACCGTGATTCGCAAAGGGCGTGAAGCCTTCTTGCCACTGATTGCCAAAGAAGTAATTCGCATGTACAATGAGCAGCACAATATTGCGTCTGCCATAGTAACCACGGCTGCGGCAGTGGATGCGAACGTATTAGCGGATATCCAAAAGACACTGGAAAGCAAAACCGGAAAGAAAATCGTTCTCGAAATGGAAGTGGACCCGAGCCTTATCGGTGGACTTGTCGTTCGTATGGGTGATAGTCTTTACGATGCCAGTATCGCTAAGCAATTGAAAAACATTAAAAAAGAACTCGTTTTAAATTAAAAAATATATGGCTAATATTAGACCTGACGAGGTTTCAGCGATTATTCGCGAACAACTCTCCAGCCTGAAAACGGAAGCCGAACTCGAAGAAGTTGGTACGGTCCTCCAAGTGGGTGACGGTATTGCACGTATTTATGGTTTGACCAAAGTACAATCCGGTGAATTGATTGAATTCTCGAACGGATCTCAAGGTATTGCCTTGAACCTCGAGGAAGACAACGTAGGTGCGGTATTGCTCGGTAAACCTGAGGAAGTACGTGAAGGCGATGTAGTAAAAAGAACCCGTCGCATTGCTTCTCTGAAAGTTGGAGAAGGATTGTTGGGCCGTGTTGTGAATACCTTAGGTCAGCCTATCGATGGTGAGGGTGCCGTTACTGGTGACCTTTACGAGATGCCGATCGAAAGAAAAGCACCAGGGGTAATTTACCGTGAACCGGTAACTGAACCGTTGCAAACAGGTATCAAATCAATTGATGCGATGATTCCAATCGGACGCGGTCAACGTGAGTTGATCATTGGCGACCGTCAAACAGGTAAGTCAGCTATCGCTATTGATACCATCCTTAACCAAAAAGAATTTTACGATAGAGGAGAACCTGTTTTCTGTATCTACGTGGCCATCGGACAAAAAGGTTCGACTGTTGCGCAGGTAGTGAAAGCGTTGAAAGATGCAGGAGCAATGGCCTATACGGTTGTTGTAGCGGCAACCGCTGCTGATCCAGCTCCACTCCAGTTCTACGCGCCAATGGCGGGTGCTGCGATTGGTGAGTTCTTCCGTGATACAGGTCGTCCGGCATTAATCATTTATGATGATTTGTCGAAACAAGCTGTAGCCTACCGTGAGGTGTCACTTTTGCTTCGTCGTCCGCCAGGTCGTGAGGCATATCCAGGAGACGTATTCTACCTCCATAGCCGTTTGCTTGAAAGAGCTGCGAAAATTAACTCTTCCGACAAGATCGCTCAAGATATGAACGACTTGCCAGAGTCAATTCGTCACCTTGTGAAGGGTGGGGGTTCTCTAACCGCTCTTCCAATTATTGAAACACAAGCGGGTGACGTTTCTGCCTATATCCCTACCAACGTAATTTCGATTACCGATGGTCAGATCTTCTTGGAATCTAACCTCTTTAACTCAGGGGTTCGTCCGGCGATCAACGTGGGTATCTCGGTATCTCGTGTTGGGGGTAACGCACAGATTAAATCCATGAGAAAAGTAGCAGGTACCTTGAAGCTTGACCAAGCCCAGTACCGTGAGCTAGAGGCCTTTGCCAAATTTGGTTCTGACCTGGATGCAGCTACGAAAGCGGTTCTTGACAAAGGATCTCGCAACGTGGAAATCTTGAAACAAGGACAATACTCTCCAGTAAGTGTAGCGAATCAAATTGCTATCATCTACTTGGGAACAAAAGGACTTTTGAACAAGATTCCAGTAAATAAAGTACGTGAGTTCGAAGCAGAATTCGTTCAATACTTAGAAAACAAGCATGCTGATGTATTGAAGAGCTTGGCTTCAGGTAAATACGATGATAGCTTAACTTCTGTATTGGAAACAGTTGCGAAAGACTTAACCGCGAAATACAACTAAAAATGATTAAGGGGCCTTCGGGTCCCTTTATACACATTTCGACATGGCAAACTTAAAGGAAACAAGAATACGCATAAGCTCGATCTCCTCTACGCAGCAGATTACCAAAGCCATGAAATTGGTTTCGGCAACGAAGCTACGTAAGGCTCAAACTGGAATTACTCAAATGCGTCCGTACGCAAGCAAGTTAAAAACCATGTTGGGAAACTTATCTGGCAGTATCGAAGATGCGTCTCTGGCCAAATACTTTGAAGAACGAGAGTTGAACAAGGTATTGATCGTGGTGATGACCTCCGATAGAGGATTATGCGGTGCCTTCAATTCGAATGTAGTAAAACGCGTTAAGCAGGTCTTAAAAGTCAAATACAAGGATACTCCGAAAGAGAATATCACCTTAATGTATTGTGGTAAAAAAGGCTTCGATCTTTTGTCGAAATTGGGTTATAAGAATGATGTTTCATACCGTACCATGTTCCAAAATCTGGAAGCGGAAGAAGTGTTTGCCTTTGCTCAAGTATTGCTCGAACGTTTTACAAACCGTGAATTCGACCGGGTAGAAATTATCTATAACCAATTTAAAAATGCCGCTACTCAAATAATCACCGAGGAACGTTTCCTACCGGTTGATTTGGATGAGTTCCGCGGAGAAGGTGCATCTAACAACGACTATATCTTCGAACCATCGAAGGTCGAAATCTTGGAAGACTTAGTACCTCGCAGTTTAAAAACACAAGTGTATAAAGCACTGCTCGACTCTTTTGCTTCTGAACACGGTGCCCGTATGGTGGCCATGGATAAGGCAACAGATAACGCAGGTG
>Ga0100381_1001539_pt1 | contig 21612 bp, 22 predicted proteins | sample CryGeymeta201505_FD_80416 | JGI IMG/M metagenome (GOLD analysis project Ga0100381, IMG submission 80416) | Groundwater microbial communities from Crystal Geyser aquifers in Utah, USA - Crystal Geyser metaG 2015-05 | ecosystem: Environmental > Aquatic > Deep subsurface > Groundwater | place: USA...
AACTAAGGAAGGAGGACTAGAACATGTATGGGCCACCTCTTGGGGTGTTTCTACTCGACTGATGGGGGCGCTTATAATGGCACATAGTGATGATGAAGGCCTGGTTCTTCCTCCCAGCTTAGCACCAATTCAGGTTGTAATTGTGCCAATTTATAAGAACGAGGATCAATTAGACGCGATATCACTTAAAGCCAATGAGATAAAAAAAGCACTTGAGGCGAAAGGAATTTCCGTGAAGTTTGATAACCGCGACACGTATAAGCCAGGATGGAAATTTGCCGAATATGAGCTGAAAGGAGTACCTGTTCGGATTGCAATGGGCCCGAGAGATTTGGAAAATGGAACAGTAGAAGTAGCCAGAAGAGACACCAAAGAAAAGGAAGTTCTAGAAATGGTTGATTTGGCTAATAAAGTGGAGCACCTACTCGATAATATTCAGCAGAACATTTTTCAACGGGCACTCGACTTCCGTGACGATTCAATCTCCCAAGCAGATTCCTTCGAAGAGTTCAAGGAAATTCTGGATACGAAAGGTGGATTTATCAGCGCTCACTGGGATGGAACCGGCGAAACAGAAGATCAAATTAAAGACCTAACAAAGGCGACTATTCGCTGTATACCCCTTGATGCTAAAGATGAGGCAGGCAAATGTATATTAACCGGTAAGCCATCCGAGCGACGAGTACTGTTTGCACGAGCATATTAATTATGAACCATGGGAAAAACAAAAATTGAGGAAATAGTAGGACTGCTTCAAACAAAATCAACCTCGAAGCAGCAGGCTTATGAAGTCACCTTGAATGTGTTGAATGAGTTCAAGAAAGTACTCAAAGGATATGAAAGTAACCTGCATGAGCAAGTACATGGACTAGCAGAGAAATTAGAAATTAAGTATAAGGAAAACGGAACCTTCGAAGCGCATATGCAGTTTGCGGGCGACACTTTGGTGCTCATGATGCACACCAATATTTTTGATTTCGACTCGTCGCACTTTATCCATAAAATGCGTTATGTCAAAGAGGATAAAACACGTGAGTTTTGTGGTTTGATTCAGATTTATAATTTTTTAAGCGACTCGCTGGCATATCAGCGTTATCAAGATTTAGGCGTTCTCGTGGCGCGAATATTTGTTAACAAAGACGGTCATTTTTTTATTGATGGACGTAGACCCTTAGGCTTCTTATACAATGATTTTGAGCATTTGACAATGAATGAGCAGCACATCAATAATATCATTGAAGAGGCCATTTTATTTTGTCTAAACTTCGATTTGATGGTTCCTCCTTTTGATAATGTTGGTGTAATAAGCGTAGAACAACAGGCCTTGGCAAGTTTTTCATCCGGCTTTCATACTTCAAAGCAGACCTTGGGCTTTCAAATCAGCGCAGAACATCAGCAAGACGACCAAGCTAAGAAATAGCTTATTTTTTTCGATTGGTCACGTAGTGCACAAGGTCAGCCAGTGAGTCTCGACAGGTATTTGCTGGCATTTGGGCAAGAATAGATAGCGCATGCTCCCGGTATTCTTCCATTTTTTGCGTGGCATAACGAATACCGCCACTTTGCCGAACGAAATCTATTACCTCAGCAACCTTATCTTCTTTGGTGCTCTCATTTTTTATAATGCGGGTTATTTTTCGCCGAGTAGACTTGTCTGCTTTATTTAAAGCATAGATAAGCGGAAGTGTTAGTTTCTTTTCTCTTATATCGATACCAGTGGGTTTCCCGATGTCATCATCACCAAAATCAAAGAGATCATCCTTAATCTGAAACGCAATACCAACAGCCTCACCAAATTCACGCATTTTCTCAATTTGTTCTAAACTAGCTTTCTGAGAAGAGGAGGCACCAATGGCACAACAAGAGGCAATGAGAGAAGCTGTTTTTTTACGGATAATTTCGAAATAAATATCTTCCGAAAAGTTGAGGCCACGCGTTTTTTCAATTTGCAATAACTCCCCTTCGCTCATTTGTCGCACTGACTGAGACAGAAGTTTGAGTTCAAAAAAATCATCATTCTCAAGAGAAAGTAGCAGGCCTTTTGATAGAAGGTAATCTCCGACGAGGACAGCAATTTTATTCTTCCAAAGGGCATTTATACTGAAAAACCCACGCCTTTTATAGGAGTCATCTACCACATCATCATGCACTAGCGTGGCGGTATGAAGTAGCTCAACTAAGGCGGCACCCCGGTACGATTTTTCGGTAATCTCCCCAAAAAGCTTAGAAGAAAACAACACGAACATAGGGCGCATTTGTTTTCCCTTACGCTTAACGATATAGTTCATGATGGTATCCAAAAGGGAAACCGACGACTTCATCGACTCACGGAATTTACCTTCGAATACCCCGAGTTCAACGGAGATTGGATCTTTGATTTTATCGAGCGCCTTGCTCATGGGGCGCAAGTTAAGCAATGCCGAAGAAATGAGCTGCGGCTTTTTCATGACAAATCGTGTCTGTTAATTTAAAGGACCAATCCGTAGAGAGTATTGACACGTATATCAACTAGCCCGTATTATTGAAGTTACTGAGAATAAATTTGATTGAATGAAGTTTAGAAAGCGCTTTATCGTACTTGGAGTTTCAGCCTTACTGATGGCTTGTGCTACCAATAAAGAAGCAGACCTACCTAAGGACCCAATAGCCTGTGATACTTTGAGCATGTCGTATGCAATCCATATTGCCCCGATTATTCAGTCGAATAGATGTTTGGATTGCCATAGTGCTCAAACAGCAACAGCAGGCATTATCCTAGACAATCTTGCAGATGTTTCTACAAATGCAGAGAAGGTATTGCCAACGATAACTTGGGCCCCTAGTTTACCACCAGGAAAGAAAATGCCTGTTGGAGGACCGCAGGTATCCCCATGTGAAGTGAATAAATTTGCTGCTTGGATAAAACAGGGAAAACAGCCATGATAATAAAGAGACTTTTATACTGTTCAGCGTTTCTATTCACGTGTACGTTTGCTACTGCCCAGGACGAAGATCTTTTCGCTGAATTAGATGCCCAAGATTCAAATAAGGTTAGCTATGTTGCCGCCACCTTTAAAGGAACACGGTTAATTAGCCTTCCTACAGTTGAAGTGATGGGCAAAAACACACTAGAATTTCGCATTGCACATCGTTTTGGTGATGCCGCCACTAACACAGCCGGAGCAAGCACGATTTTTGGCTTAGATGGCCCAGTAGCCCTTGACCTTAGCTTTGACTATAGCCTCAGTGACCGGCTCTCAATCGGACTAAGCAGAACCAACATTCAGAAATTGGTAAGTGGAAACGTGAAGTACAAAATCCTTCGTCAGACGACCACAAATAAAACACCAATCACCGTGACCTATTTAGGGAAGATGAACATCACCCATGAAAAAAAGATAGGCCCACGATATGATGAATTTGCGAATCGAATGAGCTATGTCAATCAATTGATGATAGCGCGAAAGTTTAACGCGTCATTATCACTGCAATTAGATCTAATCCATGTTCACCGAAACTTGGTAAAAGAACTGGCTGATAAAAACAGCATGTTTGCTATGGGTCTTTCAGGAAGAATGAAACTTACCAAGCGGGTTGCCCTAACTGCTGAGTATGTTTACCGTTTTGGTGATTATGCAATCAACAGAAAGTTATTTTACGACCACCTCGGCGTAGGCGTAGATATTGAAACAGGTGGCCATGTTTTCCAGCTCTTTGTTGTGAACTCATTTACTACAAATGAGGCACAGTTCGTGCCTACCAACGATAGAAATTGGGGCGACGGGGCAGTGCGTTTTGGTTTTAATGTTTCACGCGTTTTTAGTTATTAAAGTATGAAAAACATAAAATTTAGTGTTCTTTTTCTTTTGTCGATTGCAGCTGGATTGAGTCTGCAGTTCAAGAATACCGCAAAGCTTTTTGTATTTGAATCGGGTTCCATTAGTTTTTACTCTGAAACGCCTGTTGAGAATATTGCGGCCAAAAACAATTTATATGCCGCGGCCTTAAAACCCACAACAAAACAATTTGCCTTCGCTGTTCAAATGGATGGGTTTCAGTTTGAGAAAAAACTCATGCAGGAGCACTTCAATGAAAACTATATGGAAAGCGAAAAGTATCCCAAAGCCACTTTTGCCGGGGTGATTGCTGAAGATGTAGACTTACTGAAGGAGGGCACCTATGAACTAAGTGCTAAAGGAAAACTCAATATTCATGGCGTTGAAAAGGAAAGAACAATTCCGGTGACTTTAACAAGTAAAGGGGGTAAGCTGAGCTTCAAGAGCGCCTTTCAAGTGAAATTGGTGGATCACGACATTGAAGTTCCGAGCCTTGTTGTGACGAATATTGCTGAAATTATTGACGTAAAAGTAGACGGAGTCTTAAAAGAGAAAGAGTAAGTCTTCCTTAGCCTTTTAGTAAATTTGGATAAGTATGATCCAAATTCTCAATTTCACAGGATTCTCCTACTTTTTGGCGTCCTGTTTTCATGCAATAAAATTGAACCCAAGCAGTCTTCTAACAACGTCGTGAGTCCGTAGGAAGCAGCGTTGTTTACACAGTGCTTATGGATAAACAAAAGTACTACAAGACGGCAACCGAATTAAGTATACGTTTACATGGCGTTCCAGCACTAGTGAACGATTCTTTAGAATCCCACGGGCCACAAATTCGTAGCAGCAATGAGTATTATCAAGCAAAAAGTTTTAAAAGCAGAACGCAGCTTGGTGAAACCTATTTTGTAATCGATTATATCGTACCAACTTTTACGAAGGTCGGTTATCCAGCAACAAGGAAATTTAATTACAAGGGCAGAAAAAACTTTCTAAAAACAGATTTGCGCTAACGCCAATGTTCAGAACATTTTTAGTGATCACCAAGGATTTTTACAACCAATCCATCGTATGCGTTTTCTGGCCGAATCTGACAACTCAGTCGGCTTTCATCCGTTAAGTTTGGAACCATATCGAGCATATCCAGTTCCGCATCTTGGGCTTCATGCAAACCAGGATCATGAATAATGGCAACATGACAAGTTGCGCATAGTGCCATGCCCCCACAAGTTGCTTCAATAGGGTAACCACTACCCTTTAGCACTTCCATAAGGCTTAAGCTCATGTCTGTTGGCACTTCAATGGGAGTACGTTCGCCATTTTCCTCCTCTACGTAAACTGTAATAACGTTTTCCATCAGAAGGCTTGAACACCGTTAACCGTTGTATACTTGAGGTTCAAAACCTTATCTGGAAATATTCTGCGGTACGCACCATGCGACATAAGCGCTGCCTCATGAAATCCACTAAGAATCAATTTCAACTTACCAGGGTAGGTATTAATATCTCCAATGGCATAGATGCCAGGAATATTCGTTTCAAAATCTTTGGTGTTTACGATAAGTGCACCGTTTTCAATTTCTAAGCCCCAATTTTCCAAAGGACCTAATTTTGGACTAAGACCAAATAGAGGAACCAAATAATCAGTCTCCATTTGGTATGTGTTCTTTTCTTTGTCGACAATGCTTACCTCTTGCAAAGAGCCGTTTCCATGCACCTTTGTAAGATTAGAGTTTAGGAGCACTTTGATTTTCCCCTGATCAGCCAAAGCCATTACCTTATCAGCTGAATCAGGAGCGCCACGAAAACTACTGTTTCGATGAATCAAGGTAAGTTCAGACGCAATACTGGCCAAATACATGGTCCAGTCGAGTGCCGAGTCGCCACCGCCAGCTAATATTACTTTTTTGTCACGGAACATTTCGGGGTCCTTAATCATATAGGTAATGCCCTTTCCCTCAAATTTTTCGAGGTCTTCAACAGCGGGCTTGCGTGGTTCAAAACAACCTAGCCCACCAGCGATGCAGATTACCTGGCTATGGATTTTGGTCCCATCGCTTGAGGTGGTAATAAAGGAGCCATCTTCCTGACGTTCAATTTCATCAGCTCTTTCTCCTAAGCTAAAAGTGGGTTTAAAAGGCTCGGCTTGTTTCATCAAGTTATCGATGAGGTCTTGCGCTAAGACTTCGGGGTATCCTGGAATGTCGTAAATCGGCTTTTTAGGATATATTTCGGAAAGCTGTCCTCCTACCTGAGGCAGCACGTCAATGAGGTGGCAGCGCAATTTGAGCAACCCGGCTTCGAAAATCGCGAATAAGCCCACAGGGCCAGCTCCAATGACGCAGATGTCTGTCGTAATCATAAAATCGCTGCAAATTTAGCATAAGTATAGGAATGCTTGATGATTTATGTCAACTAAGCTTTCCTCAGCAAATAAGAAGTCAGCTAGAGGTGATGCAGAAGCTCCTCCAGATGATGAATTTCAATCTCGATATGCGGCGCTTTGAACTCATTATGAGGATTAAACCAAATACTTTGAATGCCGGCCTGTTGTGCTCCTTCGATATCAGCATGAGCATTGTCACCAATCATAACAACTTCGTCTTTTTGTACTCCGGCTTTTTCAAGGGCTGCCTCAAAGATGCCCAAGTGAGGTTTCGCAAATCCAACTTCTTCAGAAATGATGAGGTGATCGAAGTATTGAGCCAAATTCGAAGCGACCATTTTTCGATGTTGTGATTCTGGAAACCCATTGGTAATGATGCTCATCGGGTAGCGCGACTTAAGGGTGGAGAGTACCTCGTGTGCCTTAGGAAATACTGCCGGCTTCTCGGTACATCGAGAGATGTATTGATCGGAAAAATGCAATGGGTGATGGGGGTTTTCAAGGCCAAGCTTATCGAATGTTTCTCGAAAACGGCGTTCCCTTAGCCCATCTTTTGTGACGAGCCCTCGGTTGTATTCGTCCCAAAGACCACGGTTTACCCCAACATATACATCCATAAAACCTTGGAAATTAAATAAACCAAACCGTTCGAGTTGGTGCTCCTCAAACAACTCCGCTAGGGTTTCATTGGAATTGGTTTCAAAGTCCCAAAGGGTATGGTCGAGGTCAAAAAAAAGATGTCGGATACGTTCTTTCACGGTGCAAAGATAGGCTTACAACTTTTCACCGAAGGCTAAATCGCCCGCATCACCAAGACCAGGAACAATATAAGAATGCTCATTCAGTTCCGCATCACAATCGGCAAGGAAGATATCTGCCTGAGGTAATTCTTTTTGAACAAAAGCCAAACCTTCGTCACAGCCGATTAAGCCGGCAATAATCAATCGTTTTGGTGTGCCATTTTTTAGAAGTGCGTGGTAAGTAGCCACCAAGCTTCTTCCTGTTGCCAGCATTGGGTCTGCCAAAATAAGTGTTCGGCCCTCCAAGTTTGGGGTAGCCATGTATTGGACAATAATTTCAAAATCGGTATCTGAAACATGTTTGCGGTAGGCAGAAATAAAAGCGGCATCCGACCGGTCGAAAAACTCCAAGAGGCCTAATTGAAAAGGAATTCCAGCACGAAGCACAGAACAGATGACAGGTTGTTCGTCGAAAAGAGCAGTTTCCTTATTTCCCAAGGAGCTTTTCACGGAAGCCGCCTTAAAGGTGAGGGTTTTACTGATTTCATAAGCGAGAATTTCTCCTATGCGTTGGATGTTTTTTCGAAAACGTAAGCGGTCTTTTTGAATGTCTTCATCGCGTAGATCGCGCATGAACTCGTTGATTAGGCTGTTTTGAGCACTTAAAACATATAGGGAAGAATTTGCCATCGTCGATTAAGTTATAATTCGCTAAATTTACACTTAACCAACTACTAAATCCGAATGAAAACACTAAAAACAAGCATCGTGTTGCTGCTATTCTTTCTGATAGCGCAACCCACTCGTGCAGATGTCTTTGATGAGGTTGTTAAGGCACTTGAGTCTGGCAACATACAAAAGCTAGAAAGTTATTTTTCACAGAAAGTAGAGCTGGAACTGCCCGACGGCACGATGCATCAGGGCAAGGGCCCAGCGCTTAAAGGTGCGCTATCTGATTTTCTAAAAGAGCATCCAGCAAGCGCGGTAAGTATTAAGCATAGAGGCCCAGAGGGAGGACAAAGTTTTGTGGTAGCAAACTATGTATCCAAAGATGGAACAAGCTACCGGCTAACGATTTTTATGGACGGCAATGCAGAGAATATGCGGATTCGCGAGCTGAAGTTCGAAAATTCGTGATATTTGCAGTGTGATAGACGCAGCCCTTTTTCAAAATACCGAGATACACGATTTTATTCTTCGCGCATTAAATGAGGATATCGGAGATGGTGACCATTCCTCCTTGGCCAGTATTCCAGAAGGAACACAGGGAAAGGCACAGATGATCATCAAGGACGATGGAATTATCGCCGGTCTTGAATTGTCGAAAATAATCTTCCACCTTACCGACCCCTCAATTGACGTTACCCTCTTTTTACATGATGGGATGGAGGTAAAAAAAGGAGATATCGGCCTTACTGTTTCGGGGTCAGTACATGCTATTCTTCGGGCGGAACGTTTAGTGTTGAACTTGATTCAACGACTGAGTGGAATTGCCACACGCACTGCTGAAATGAAGAAATTGATTGAAGGGACAGGTTGTGTTTTGCTCGATACCCGCAAAACGACGCCTGGGTTGCGCTTGCTCGAAAAGTGGGCTGTGAAAATGGGTGGAGGTTCAAATCACCGCATTGGCCTGTATGATATGATCATGCTCAAAGACAACCACAATGATTATGCTGGCGGAATTACCAAAGCAGTGAATAATACAGTGGCCTATTTGAATGAGAAAGAACTACACCTCAAAATTGAGGTAGAAACAAGAAACCTAGAAGAAGTGAAGGAAGCCCTTGCAACAGGAAAGGTTGACCGCATCATGCTTGATAATTTCAGTGTTGAGGCAATGAAAGAAGCCGTGGACCTTATTAATGGACAAGTTGAAACAGAAGCTTCAGGAGGTATAACCGAGCAGACAATTCGGAAATATGCAGAAACCGGAGTGAACTTTATTTCGGTTGGAGCCTTGACGCACTCTGTCCGGTCAATGGACATTAGTCTAAAAGAAATTGACTAGCCATGCGTCGAACTTTGTCTAGATGCTGTCTGACACTATGACTTAGGTACGGTCCTTGTCTTAATTATTCATTTACTTTGCAGTACTAATTGGTATAGATCAATACTATGAAAAGAGTTTTTACTTTATGCATGCTAGCGTTTCTCGGACTTCAAGCCGGAGCGCAAAGCTTTATTACTAATCCAAAAGAAGGATCGGCTACAGGCCCATATGATGAGTATGAATTAATTGTTCATGCCAAAGTATATAATGTGAGTGCGGATAGTCTTTTTACCTGGAGACGCATAGAAAACACATTAAGCACAGGCTGGGAAGGATCAATTTGTGATAAAGTTACGTGCTGGGCTCCAACCGTTGACAGTAGCAGCTTTTATTTAGCTCCGGGTGATAGTTCAATTATGGACGCTCATTTCTATATGAATGAAAATTATGGAAATGGCGTAATGAAATTTATGATTTGGTCAGGTGATGACAAAGGCAATGCGGATACCATCGTCTATAACGCAAGCACTTGGGCCATGTCGGCCGGAACGGTGAGCAAGAACAAAGTGGTTCGCGTATACCCAAACCCGAGTGCTGGAAATTTAAACTTGGAATTTGCCAGCGAAGGCAATGTGCAAATCGAAGTGTATGACCTTCTAGGCAAGAAAATGCGCGACCTAAATTACCAAGGAACAAATAGCAGCTTTGATTTGCGCGACTTACCAAACGGTTTATACATCATTCGTATTAATGACGACGGCCATGTTTATAGCCGCACATTCCGCAAAGCGAACTAATCAGGTATGAGAATTTTAAAAGCGTCTTCGGGCGCTTTTTTTATGTCCCAAACTTTCTTCCAGGTACCCAGTGAACTCCCGTCGGACCAATAATGGCAACGGAGGATCCTTTGCTTATGTGAGGACTTACCAAACCAGTTAGGGCACCGAAAGCAGGTAATAGAAGTAATCGCTCATGGATATAGAAAGCCGGGAGCATGATGGATTGTCGGGCTTTTCCTTGCAGCCTATAGCCTGGATGAATATGCCCACAGATGGTGTAGTCCCCTTTATTCGAATCTTGCGGATCATGAGCAAGCGTGAGATGGCCAAGTTTAATGGATGGAGCGGTGCATAAAAAATTAGAAATACGGTTTTTAGGAATTGACACTAAATCATGGTTGCCTGGAATTAGGAAGAAGCTTGTTTTTTGGAAGGATGCCAAGACGTCAAGAAGTGTATCCCATTCATGATTTTCTTCGCTATGGAAGAGGTCACCCAGAAAATATACCCTTTTACAAGGGTGTGATTTTAAGAGCGCTTGCAGCAAATGGAAGTCTTGCGCGGCCGAATTAGCTGGAAAGGCTAATCCGTTTTTTCTAAAATGTGCCGTCTTTCCAAAATGCAAATCGGCAATAAGAAGCGCGTCGTGTTCAGGAAGCCAGACGGCCTTTTCAGGTAGTAGCACCAATTTTTCTTGGTTCCATTCAAAGGATATCGAAGGGCTCATCGTGTCGCAAATATGAAATTTATTCTCTTACTCTTGGAGTTGAACCAGCATTTTTTGAATCCGGTCCTGCAGGGTTTCTGTGGTGAATTTTTCACGCAACCTATCAACAAGGATGGGGAAGCCAAAAGGGGTAAATTGTTTAGGCATTTCCAGGAGAATATCTTGCTTGGCAATTCGCTCGAGCGCCTTTCGTAAGCGTACTTCTTCAAGCTCAAAATCCATGACCTCATCATACGATTGTCGCAGAAGTAGGTTTTCTGGTTCATGCTCACTAAAAACATCAAAGAAAAGTTGGGCATTCGATTGGAGGTGTCGTTGCTTTACTGGCTTGCCGGGATAACCTTGAAATACGAGTCCCGATATTCTGGCAATATCTCTAAACTTTCTGCGAGCCATTTCTGTAGAATTAAGGCTCTTTAGCAAATCTTCTCTTAAATAATCTGTAGTGAAAATAGCAGAATCCAAGGCAATCTCTATTGGGATATCTTGGTCGCTGAGGAGCTCAAAGCCATAGTCATTCATCGCAATTGAAAAACTGACTGGCCGCAAGAGAGAGAGCCGGTAAGCCAATAAAGAGGCGATGGCTTGATTAACAAAACGCCCTTCAAATGGGTAGACGAAAAGATGGCAGCCCTCCTTGCTTTCTACCTTTTCTATCAATAACTGCAGGGCGTGTGGAACCTTCGACAATGCCTTTTGCTTAGCAAAGAGGGGGATCAACGATTTTAATTCTTCCTCCTTGGGTTCATCGCCCATTTCCGTCATCTTCAAACGCAGCATTTCTGACAGGTTAGCAGAAAACGACATTCTTCCTCCCATCCAACTAGGAACTTGACCTTTAATGCTCTTAGCGGGGGCCACAATAGCTTCCATTCCTTGAACTTGAATGAGCTCCAAGTTCTTTCCGGCTAACCAGAAAACCGCGCCGATCTTAAGTTGAGAAATGAACCATTCTTCAACCTGTCCGATGCGCTTTCCGCTGCGGTATTTCACTTGGAGCATTTGATCACTTACAATGGTACCAATTGACATGCGATGCAGCATTGCCAAACGTCGGCTAGTGACTTTATATATTCCATCTTCAATCACTACCCGATGAAAATCATCATACGCGTTCAAGCTTTTACCCCCATGTACCAAAAAATCAAGTAGGGAGGAAAACTCTTGTTTGTCAACACTTTGATAGCTGAAGGTTTGTGTAATTTCTTGAAAGACTAATTCGGGCTCGAAGCCATCGGAAACAGCCAAGGTCATGAGGTATTGCGTAAGCACATCAAAGCTCCTGTAATAGGGAATGCGCTCTTCGATATAGCCCCTTTTAATGGCTTCACGCAAGGCCGCTCCTTCCAAAATTTCAAGAGAGTGCGTGGGTACAAAGTGAATATGACTGGCTACTCCCGGTCGATGTCCGCTTCTTCCGGCACGCTGTAAAAAACGACCAACTCCTTTCGGACTCCCAATTTGAATGATAGTTTCTACGGGACGAAAGTCTACTCCCAAATCTAAACTAGAAGTGCACACCACAATTTTTAAATAACCACTATGCAATTGGTCCTCTACCCAAGAGCGTAATTCTTGACTTACTGATCCGTGGTGCATGGCTATTTGTCCTGCGAAATGTGGTGCAGCTTCTAGGAGCTTTTGGTACCAGACCTCAGCGAAGGAACGGGTATTGGTAAAGATGAGTGTGGACTGACTTTTTTCAAGAATAGGGATTACCTGTTGGAGCATCCTAATTCCCAGGTGACCAGCCCAAGGAAAGGTTTCTATTTCTTCGGGAATCAAAGTATGGATTTCCACATCTTTCGTGGTGTTTGCACGTATGATTCGGCTCTTTTTTGAAGCAGGCCCATACCCTAAGAGCACTTCTTTGGCTTCAATTAAGTTTCCGATGGTGGCAGAGATGCCCCAAATACGCAAGCCTGAGTTTAGCCCTTGCAAGCGAGAGATGCCCAGTTCGACCTGTACCCCTCTTTTTGACCCGAGTAGTTCATGCCACTCATCTACAACTACGGTTTTTAATTCTTTAAAAACTTTTGGATACTGCTTTTGTGCCAAGAGCAGATGAAGGCTTTCTGGAGTAGTGATTAGCAAGTTCGGCATGCTCATTTTTTGGGCTGCCCGTTCTTTTTGTGAGGTGTCTCCTGTCCGAACGCCGACGGTCCAATTAACGTTTAACGCTTTAATGGCTCGATTGGCGGAAAGTTCAATTTCCTTAGTGAGTGCACGGATGGGCGATATCCAAATAAGCTGGAGTCCAGAAATTATTTTTCCTTTGCTCTCCATCAAAGCGGGAAGGAGCAAGGAGTATGTTTTCCCACTTCCTGTTGGGGCATTGACTAAGCCAGATTCTCCCGCAGCATAGGATTTCCACGCGTCTTTTTGAAAGTCTTGGGCATGCCAAGAGTCTTTGTGGAACCAAGCTTCTACTTCTTTCATGGAGGTTTGGGAATTTACAGCAAAGTCGGGAAGTGAAACGGGCTAAGAGCCCCCTTATTTTCTTAGTTGCCTCTCTAATAGATTCGGAGCTTTTGGCCCGGACGAATGAGTGTAGAGTGTAAATTGTTCCAGCGTTTAAGATCATTGACCGAACAGCGGTGTCTCGAGGCAATAGCACCAAGGGTGTCGCCACTGCGTACTGTATAAACTCGGTATTTGGGTGTTGGAGCGGGTTTAGGAACCGAAATTTTCACCTCTAGGAGCACGAGAAGGATCTGGTCAACCGTGAGTTCATCATCGTCTAATTCATTCCACTCCATCAGGTCTTCAGTAGATACCAAGTAGGTAGTAGCAATTCCTGCCAAACTATCCCCTTCCTTTACGGTGTACTTTACCGTATCATATTTAACCTCCTTTTTGGGCTTTTTGCCCGTGAAATAATAGGCGTCATATGGCTCGTAGTGAAGCGATTTCACCCATTTGGCAGAATCCTTAAGCGCTTCAGGAAGAAGGAGAGGAAAGCTGTCGAGCATATCAGGAATGACGTGCCTTTTATAGGTTGGATTAAGAAAGCTTAGCTGTGCTGCAGGAATGTCTGCTTTTGCGGAAATATAGTCCAGCGAGCACCAATCTTGCACATAGATTATTTTACCAAGCCTTACTGGAGTAAAGGGCTGTGGTTTGAGTTTATAAGCATTTGAGTAGTTCCATAACATTGCCATGGCGGCAGTTCGTGCAACAATATATGAAGCATTGGGATCAAGATCTTTTCGTATGACCCAATAGGAGGAACTATCATGATGATAGCGAATCGCTTTATTTACTTTAGGGGCGCTCGACATGAAGGCGGCTAGGGAGAGTGACCAATTTTGATATATTTTTTGGTATTCAATCATGGCGCGAGCAAAGGCTTCCGTGGCCAATACTGGGTCTAGTCGCTCATCGATATAGGATGTAATCTTTAAGTCAAAAAGTTTGGCTTGTGCATAGTTAAAATGCCAGATTCCACGGGCACCATTAAGGGTGTCGAAATAATCAAACTGGAGATCACTACTTGCCAAGGCCGCATATTTAAGCGCAATAGGAAGTCCGTGTTTGGCAAGTACGGAGTCGAACATTGGAAAATAGTAAGTCGATTTTCCAATGGCAATTTCTGTCTGGGTTTTTCTTTGATTGGAAAGATGGCGAACCTCTCTCATAATCGAAGTGTCCCACTTAATATCAAGGGTCTTTACAGCCGTTTTGAACCGAGCATGGGTAAGACTATCCTGCGCAAGGAGACCAAGGGGAAGGAATAGGAAAAAAAGGAGGAGAAATTTAGGCTTCATGCGTGGCATTGCTTTCTTGCAAAGAATGTGCAAAAGATAGCAAATCCACATCGTTCCTCCTAGCTGCCATTAGCTGAATTCCCCAGCTCATGCCATCAATTTTTCCTGGTCCAGGAATGGAGATGGCCGGCATACCAGTGATGTTCGCCTGAACGGTAAAGATATCAGCCAAGTACATGGCTACCGGATTATTTGCCTTTTCACCAATTTTAAATGCGGGGGTCGGTGTTGTTGGCATCAAGATAAAATCGTAATCGGCTAGGATTTCTTCAGTTTTATTGGTGATGAAGCGACGAACTTTCTGTGCTTTGGTATAGTAGGCATCATAAAAACCTTCAGAAAGCACAAAGGTTCCAAGCATGATTCTTCGTTTTACTTCCGGTCCAAATCCTTCGGCCCGCGACTTTTTGAAGGTTGACTCAAGATCGGTTGCGTTTTCACTACGGAATCCGTACTGTAATCCTTGGTAGCGAGAAAGGTTGGATGATGCTTCTGCTGTGGTCAACACATAATAGCAAGGAACCAAATAATCGATATACGGGAAACTTACTTCTTCAACGGTATGCCCTGCAGCACGAAGCGTGTTAATTTGTGCGCGCATATTGGCGGCGACTTCTGGGTGAATTCCCTCTCCTTCTATACACTCACGGAGGTAGGCAATCTTTTTCAATCCAGGAGAATTCAACTCAAAATTCGGAGCAGGGCTTTGCATCAATGTTGCATCGAAGTCGTCTTTCCCAGCCATAACCCCACAGAGAAGGGCACCGTCTTCTACGTTTTGCGTGATTGGTCCTATTTGGTCGAAGGAAGAAGCATAGGCTAGTAATCCATGACGGGAAATTGTTCCATAGGTTGGTTTAAAACCGACCGTGCCAGTAAAAGCGGCAGGCTGACGAATGGATCCTCCGGTGTCGGAACCTAGTGCAGCATGACAAAGCCGAGCTTGTACGGCAACGGCAGAACCGCCAGAAGAACCACCCGGAACGCGAGTTGTATCATCGGCATTTAATACATTTCCAAAGGATGAGTTTTCATTTGAAGCACCCATGGCAAATTCGTCGCAGTTGGTGCGACCAATAAATATAACGTCTTCGGCAAGCAGCCTTTCGGTTACGGTGGCTGAATAGAGGGATTCAAACCCATCAAGAATTTTTGAAGAAGCAGACACCTTATGTCCTGCATAACAGATATTGTCTTTCAGCGCAATCACCATACCCGCCAACATACCGGCGGTACCGGCTTGAATTTTTGCATCAATATCCTTCGCGCGTTGAAGGGCCTCCTCAGGCCAAAGCTCTAAAAAGGCATTGAGCCCAGCTTTTTCATGGGCACGATCGATAAAGGCTTTTACGGTTGCTTCACAGGTGGTTTTTCCCTCGAGCAATGCGGTTCGGTAGTTTGAGTACCCGGTGTATGCTTCCAATAGTCTAGTGGTTTGCCGACTTGCTTTCTTCAGATTTTTCTGGTGAAGCAGATTTTTCTGGCGAATCTTTCATGCCTTTTTCAATCTCTTTCTTCACGTTTGATTTGGCATCGTTGAATTCACGAATACCCTGACCAATGCCACGCATCAGTTCTGGAATCTTACGTCCGCCAAAAAGCAAAACGACAGCAAGGATTATGAGGATCCATTCGGCTCCACCTGGCATGCTGATTAATAAAAGTGCTTGGCTAATCATAGAATAAATTTATGCTGCAAATTTAGCGGATTATTCATCAAATAACCTAAGAACACCGCTAGACTCCTACAATTCGGTCGGAAACGTATTCAGGCACGACAGGACAGCGGTTTAGATCCAGACAAATAGGCAAATCATCGACCCCTAAACGCTTGAATCTTTGTGCGTGAGACGAGCGATTGACCACATCGTGCAGGTTATTTTTTGAAGCATTCCATAGTTCAATTGCCATGAGCGTGGAATCACAATCGTTTGTAAAGCCGGTAAGCAACGAAGCCAAGGCGCCAGCAAAAAGGCTGTCTTCGAGGTTGACTTTGTTTTTCCATCCAGCGCATACCAAAGAAACATCCTGTCCATCCGCTATAAGGTAATCTGCCAAGGCTTGAATGTTTAAAAAGGAGCCTATAAAGATGCGTCTTGCTGACTGTGATTCGAGTAGGGCATATGTTCCATTGGTGGTGGTAATAGCAATATCCCGTCCTTCCACAACCGATTTATTAAACTCATCAGGAGAATTACCCATATCGAAGCCTTCGAGTTTTATACCATCTCTTTCAGCGGCACAAAGGCATCCCAAGCTTCGGTAGCGTAAACAATCTTCTGGGGTGGCTACTGGCATCAAAGATTTGGCTCCTTGGTCCAATGCATAGCACATCGACGTTGTAGCTCTCAACACATCAATAATTACCGCATTTCGTCCTTCTAGCGAATGATGGCCGATAAGTGCCGGCGAAAAAATGGTTTCGATATTTGGCATTAGCTGATGACGCCTAGTTCTTTTCCAATTTTAATGAAGGCCGCAATTGCCTTATCGAGATGCACTTGATCATGACCAGCAGACAGCTGCACACGGATGCGCGCTTGTCCTTTTGGCACTACTGGGAAATAGAACCCAATAACATAGATACCTTCATCCAAAAGCTTTTCTGCAAATGTTTGAGAAAGTTTGGCATCATACAACATGATAGGAACGATAGGATGAGTTCCTGGCTTGATGTCGAAACCAGCTTCAGTCATTTTTGTGCGGAAGTAAGTGGTATTATGCTCAAGTTTATCGCGTAATTCGGTGGTTTCGCTTAGCATATCCAATACAGCTATGGATGCCCCGACAATTGATGGCGCCAAGGTATTGGAGAAAAGATACGGGCGAGAACGTTGACGAAGCAAGTCGATAATTTCTTTACGGCCAGAGGTAAATCCGCCGGATGCGCCACCTAAGGCTTTCCCCAGGGTTCCAGTTATGATATCAACGCGCCCCATTACGTTGCAATGTTCGTGGGTTCCTCGACCGGTTTTACCTAAAAAACCGCTGGCATGACATTCATCAATCATTACAAGCGCATTGTATTTATCAGCGAGATCGCAAATTTTATCAAGCTGAGCGATGGTTCCATCCATAGAAAAAGCACCATCGGTTACAATCATGCGATGTCTTTTGTCTTGAGTCTTTTTCAAGATTTCCTCCAATTCAGTCATGTCATTATGTGCGTAACGGTGGCGGTCGGCCTTGCACAAACGCACCCCATCGATGATGGAAGCGTGGTTCAAAGAATCAGATATAATGGCATCTTGGTCGTTCAACAACGGCTCGAAGACTCCCCCATTGGCATCAAAGGCCGCAGCGTAAAGAATGGTGTCTTCCGTTCCGAGAAACTTGGCAATTTTTTCTTCGAGTTCGATATGGATGTCTTGGGTACCACAAATAAAGCGGACAGAAGACATGCCATATCCGTGGGTATCAATGGCCTTTTTGGCAGCTTCTATGACTTTCGGGTGGGATGACAGACCAAGATAATTGTTGGCGCAAAAATTCACCACCTCTTTTCCGTCACTTAATCGAATGTCAGCAGCCTGTGGAGAGCTGATTATACGCTCGGTTTTGAATAGTCCGGCGTCTTTAATTTCCTGAAGTTCTTGTACTAGAGCGGGTTTGAGGGTATTGTACATAGTTTTCAATTTATGGGGGTACAAACTTATCAAAAAAATTAGGCTTCAAACCCTTTCTGGGCTTTGGATTGTTTTTTGTTCCATGCATCATCACCCTGAATATCGACAGAATGGTTAGTTTTGCGGTGAAGGGCCATTAAGCTCAATAATTTCCATGAAGGAGAACGAAAAGAAATCAACCTATAATAAAGGCGACAAGAAGGAAAATCCTTTAAACCCTTTCGGAGGGAAGAAAAATAATTCAAGTCCGAAGAAACCAGGAGGCACCCCGCCAAAATTTAATTTTTATTGGATTTACGGGATCATACTCGCCATCTTCCTCATCCTGCAGTTTTTCCCAAATGAGACTGCAAAAAGCACAAACCTAAATGCGGTGCTTGAAATGGTAGATAAAAAGGAAGTGGCAAAAATTGATGTAATCAATGATAAAGTCGCTGAAATTTACCTGAATAAGGACGCCCTTAAAAATGCGCGCCATGAAGAAGTCGCCAACAAAAAAGGGGTGTTCAACGAGAAAATTCCGCAGTATACTTTTGAGGTTGGCGATATTCAATATTTCCAAGAGGCAATTGATAAGGTAGACCCAAATCGCAAAGTGGTAATAGAATTCCATAACCGCCCAAATTGGTTCCAGGATATTCTAGGTTGGCTATTGCCAATTATTGTGATGGTCGCCATCTTCTTGTTTATCATGCGCAGAATGGGTGGCGGTGCAGGCGGCGGCGGTGGCCAGATATTTAATATCGGAAAATCACGCGCTCAACTGTTCGATAAAGACGCCATGGTGAATGTTACCTTTAAGGATGTAGCAGGACTCGAAGAAGCAAAAGTGGAGGTGATGGAAATCGTCGACTTCCTAAAAAACCCAAAAAAGTATACCAACCTTGGAGGTAAAATTCCAAAAGGAGCATTGCTTGTAGGCCCTCCTGGAACCGGTAAAACCTTATTGGCAAAAGCCGTTGCTGGTGAAGCCAATGTGCCGTTCTTCTCTCTTTCAGGTTCTGATTTTGTGGAGATGTTTGTTGGTGTTGGAGCGTCACGTGTTCGTGACTTGTTCCGTCAGGCGAAAGAGAAAGCACCATGTATCATCTTTATTGATGAGATTGATGCCATTGGACGGGCCCGTGGAAAAAATATGGTAACAGGTGGAAACGACGAGCGCGAAAACACGCTGAACCAGTTATTGACGGAGATGGATGGATTTGGAACGGATTCAGGGGTAATTATCCTTGCGGCGACCAATCGCCCGGATGTATTGGATTCTGCCTTGATGCGCCCAGGCCGCTTCGATCGTCAGATTGGAATTGATCGTCCGGACCTAGTTGGACGTGAAGCCATCTTCAAGGTGCATTTGAAGCCATTAACGAAATTGGCTCCAGATGTTGATCCGAAGAAATTGTCGGCTCAAACCCCAGGGTTTGCCGGAGCTGAGATTGCAAACGTTTGTAATGAAGCAGCCTTAATTGCAGCACGTAGAAATAAAGAAGCGGTAGACATGCAAGATTTCCAAGATGCGGTAGACCGCGTGATTGGAGGCTTAGAGAAAAAGAATAAAATCATCTCTCCAGAAGAGAAAGAAATTGTGGCTTACCATGAAGCTGGTCATGCTATCGTTGGTTGGTTCCTTGAATTTGCTGATCCTTTGGTAAAAGTATCGATCGTTCCACGTGGTGTTGCAGCCCTAGGTTACGCCCAGTACTTGCCGAAAGAACAATACCTCTACCGCACGGAGCAACTCATTGATATGATGTGTATGACTTTGGGAGGAAGAGCTGCTGAGGAAGTAGTTTTCAAGAAAATTTCGACCGGCGCACAAAATGACCTTGAGCGCATCACCAAAATGGCCTATGGCATGGTGACCATGTACGGCATGAATGAGAAAATCGGTAACGTATCTTTCAACGACTCACAAAATGAGTATGGATTCGGGAAACCGTATTCAGAGCACACTTCTGAGTTGATTGATGAAGAAGTGCGCAAGCTGATTGCCTCTGCCTATGAGCGCACGAAGAGTCTTTTGGTAGACAAACGTGAGAGCCTAGAAATCATTGCCAAAGAGCTCTTGAAAAAGGAGATTATCTTCCAAAGTGATTTAGAAAAACTGATCGGAAAACGACCCTTCGACCAGAAGACTAATTACCAAGAGTATATGGATAAGGTTGAGGTTAAGGCTGAGGACAAGACTGAGATTAAGACTCCGGTCTCTGAGCCTGTCGAAGAGAAGAAACCGGATGTAGAGAAATCTTCGGGAGAGGAGAATGAAAATCCTTCACAAGAGGATGATCTGAAAGCAGATTAGTATCTTGCCTTTGCATGGAAGACATCACCACACCCCGGGAAAAAATCCTCAAAAAGGTGAGGGCTGGTTTACTGAATAAGTTTGCCGCCCACTTTCCTGATGTGGAGATGGAGACCGATATATTTCATTATTCAGATGAAGACCATGCCGTTTCCTTTGCGAAACACTTTACCAATATGGGTGGCGGTTTTATCTACTGCCATAACAACTTCGATTTTCATGAAAACCTGATTATATGGATGGAAAAAAAGGGGATTAAGCACCTCTTGATTTCGGATCCGGACCTAAAAAGGGAGATAGAAAACTTAGGATTACCTATTAGTGAAAGTATGGGCGACCACCCTGAGCAAACAGCAGCACTTCTGGCAGCTGAGGCATTGACAGCCAGAAATGGAGGTCTCTTGTTTTCATCGGCCACTACACAAAGGGATTATCTATCGGGAGTACAGGTGGTGGCTGTATTTGGGAAGCTTTCAAAGATGGGCGACGATATGCGTCAGGCATTGGTTACTCTGAAAAACCGCTATGGCGAAAAGTTGCCGTCACTTATCACCTTTGTGCAGGGCCCTTTAAAGGAGAATAATAAGTCGGGAGCTAGAAAGGAGCTTGTCTTATTTCTTGTAAACGATCATATCTAAACGCAGAAGGATAGAAGGCATGCAACTCGAACCGGGCAAAAAAATCTACTTTAACTCCGATTATCATTTAGGCGTACCCAATTATGAGGAAAGCCTAATGCGGGAGAAGAAAGTGGTCAACTGGCTCGAAATGGTTCGAAGCGATGCCCAAGAAATTTATTTGATGGGTGACCTATTCGACTTCTGGTTTGAATATAAGTATGTTGTTCCAAAAGGGTTTGTTCGCCTGATGGGAAAGATGGCCGAAATTGTTGATTCAGGAATTCCCATCTCTGTTTTTAGTGGAAACCACGATATGTGGATGTTTGGCTATTTCGAAAAGGAACTCGGCGTTTCAGTCATCCATAAACCAGAAACCCGCGAATGGAACGGTAAAAAATTCTACCTCGGTCATGGCGATGGATTGGGTCCGGGAGATGCTGGATATAAATTCTTGAAGAAGGTATTTCGCAACCCTCTTTGCCAATGGGCCTTTGGGTTGATTCCTTCTCGAGTTGGATTAGGTGTCGCAAATTACTTTTCGCAACGCAGCCGCCATGCCAATGCGAACGATGACGCTAAGTTCCTTGGTGAAGACAAAGAATGGCTCGTGATCTATTGCAAGGAGATTCTCGACAAGGAACATTTTGATTACTTCATCTTCGGCCATCGCCATTTGCCTCTCGATATCGACTTAGGCCAAAGCAGTCGTTATATCAACCTCGGTGATTGGATTCGCTATTTCACCTATGCCGTTTACGATGGCGAAAAAGTCGAGCTTATTTCTCCCGACTAACAATTCCTATAACTTTTATGGCTCTTTTTTATTTGGAGGTGTGATTATTCTACTATGAATGAAGCGTTTGTCTT
>Ga0100381_1001551_pt1 | contig 21493 bp, 19 predicted proteins | sample CryGeymeta201505_FD_80416 | JGI IMG/M metagenome (GOLD analysis project Ga0100381, IMG submission 80416) | Groundwater microbial communities from Crystal Geyser aquifers in Utah, USA - Crystal Geyser metaG 2015-05 | ecosystem: Environmental > Aquatic > Deep subsurface > Groundwater | place: USA...
AAATGTTTGATTAAAAGGTCTGTGAAAGAAGGAAAATTAATATTCTATTTCTCATTAATAAGGAAATTATCGATCTGTTTTTTAATATAGTTTCTTGTCTTGGTTTTTAGTTTTCTTTCATTTTTAGGTTTGTTATCTGAAGCAGGATGATACTTTTCAGCTAAATAATATTCACTGTCTTTATTCTCTTCATTAATATCTAATGGTTTTTTATAAATTGCATTTGCCCAATAAACCAATTCAAAATTATATTTTTGATTTTTACATCCAATTTTTTCAAGCCCTTCTTCAATGGAGTCTTTCCACCATTTTTCTAAAAGATCTTTGGGAGGTTGGTTGCCTAATCCGTGTATTCCAATTATAATTTTTTTCAATTTATATTTAATTTCTCTTTTATAAAACCGGCTTTATCTGAAGTAACTCCATTTACACCAAAATTATATAATTCTTTAACTCTTTTAGTGTCGTTTACTGTCCATATATAAATATTTATATTATTATTTTTGAATATATTAACAAATTCTTGGTTTATATAATGGGTATCTTTTATATCAACACCACCTAAATTATTTTGCTTGCAAAAATTGAGTAAACTATTGGCATCAAAATTAAAATTGCACCATTTTTTTTCTACTACTAAATAAGTCTCAATTCTCTTTAACTCATTCTTTAAAGATTTTAAAACTTCAGCAAAACAACTGATTAAAACAATTTTATTTTTATAATCATATTTAATTAAAATATCTTTTAAATAACTAACTATCTCATTCTTTACTTTTATATCAATAAATAATTTTTTTCCACCAGGTATTGTTTCAATTACTTCTTCTAAGAAAGGCATTTTATCGGAATTATGCTCACCAATTATTTTATTGGAAATATTAGCGCTTTTTAATTCAGTTGATGAAGTGTTTTTAATTATAAGGTTTTTATCCCCAGTTCTTTTTGTCGACTTGTCATGAATGGCAACTATTTTCTTAACTTTTGTTAATCTTACATCTATTTCAACAGCATCAACATTTCTTTGCCAGGCTAAATTTATAGAGCTAAGTGTATTCTCAGGTGCGTTTAGAGATTCACTTCTGTGAGATATAAATAAAAAGTTACTGCTATTCATTGGTTTATGGATTTTATTTAAGAAAAGATAGGGAAAAATATTATTTATAACTAAAAAGAAAGAGACTAATTCTTATTTTTTTTCTTCATTTACTTTTTTAATAATTTCTAATATTGTTTTACGGATATTTTTGTTCTTAGAATGTTCATCAGCTCTAGTTGGATTTGCAGCTCTTTCTTCACAATTAAATATTGAACATCGTTCACAAGTATCATTAACTTCTTTAGTGTTTATTGACGGATCATTCCAAAATAAAATATGGTTTTTAAAATTCTCATTAATCAAAAATCCTAATGTAACACTTGAATATGTTTTTCTTAATGGTGCATTGCTGCTTCCTACTGAAATACAAAAATATTTATTTTTAGAAACCATAAATTCAGAAATTTGAGATTCAATGAATAATTTCTTGTAGTCGTTTTTATCCCCGAATATTTTAGCTTGCTTTAACATATCAAGTGAAATCCATCTTCTGCAGTAATGTTCATCAGTAGCATAGCCTCCTGGGTTTTCAGTTAAGTTCAAGCGCAATTCTTTAATAAGGCTATATTCTTGGTTATCATTTGTAGTATTGAATCTGAGATAGAACATACTATTTAAATTAAAAAATTTAGAAGCTAATGCCGATATTCTTTGAAAAGCCATCTCTGGTGAAACATTGTATTTATCAAATATAGATTGTAAAGATTTAGAGTCCCATTTGGTTTGGATAAAAAATTTTTTAAGATCATCAAAAAATGTATTTCTGTCCATCATTAGAGCAGAAGAAAAATAAGATGTTTTAAAATTATTTAAAAGTTGATCAAATGAATCTACCTTCATTTGCGAATAGGCAAGGTTTCTATCTTTAATTTCTAAATAATTATATCCTAGCTCTTTACCAAGTGCAAAAGTTTTTTGAGGTTCTGATAAATTTTTATTCAGCAGAAGTTTATTCTTTTTACCGGGGACAATTATGGACCTAATTTCTGATAATTCCGGATATGCATTTAAAGTATCGTTATCAATAATGTAATTATAATTACTAATTAAAATATTTTCCAACACTTTACTTTCTAAAGGAATAGAGTAATTATTAATATATTCAGAAATAAATTTATCTGAGTTATTTTCTAATTCTTCAAAATAATTTTCATTGAATTCTTTATAAGTTCTTAGTGCAGTTCTGCTAAAGTTCTGCTCACTCATTTCTGAATTTTTGGCAAGTTCAACCAAGGTTGAAACCAAAGCACTTAAAGGTAAAGAAGCATTGGAAAGTAAAACAACTAGTTTATTTAGATCTATTCCATAATGATCTAAAGGTAATAGTTCTAAAATATTAGATTCTAATAGATCTGCAATCGGTTTTAATTTTTTTGTTAACTTTAACGAAACAAGGTTATCATAACTTGTATTTAATGTAGTGGCCAAGACAGCAATTTTATCATGCTTTGGGTATTTTTTACCGTTTTCAATTTCATTTAAATAAGAAATTGATATACCGCTTTTCTTTGCAAGTTGAGAAATTGATAATTTATTGAGTATTCGGAGCTGTTTAAGTTTTAATCCGAAAATTATTTTTATGTAAGTATTACTTAATTGCATTTAATTATACTTAAAAAGTGCATAAATCAATATAAATAAAAAGATATCCAGTTCAAAAAAAAATGCAGAATTTCATTATTAGCGAAAATTCGCTTGCATATATAAAAATTAGTATTTAATTTAATTCCTATTAAAATATTTAGCATTATGTTTCATTCAAAACTTCTAAAAGATAGAATTACCGACCTCATTCCATTTCAATTGGAAAGTAATCCATTGGATAAAGCATTTTCTGATAAAGTTACAGGTAAATGGAGAAGCTATTCAACCAATGATGCTAAAGATATTATTGATAAAATCAGTTTAAGTCTGTTAAGCTTAGGTGTAAAGCCTGGAGATAAAATTGGAATCATTTCGCAAAATAGAGTTGAGTGGAATTTTGTTGATATAGGCATACTACAAATTGGAGCTGTGAATGTTCCTTTTTATCCGAATACAAGTGAAGAAAATTACAGATACATTATTAATGATGCTGAAGTAAAAATTATATTTGTAGAGAATAACGATTTATACAAGAAAGTAAAAAATGTTGAAAAAAAACTTGGTAGAAAATTAGAAAAAATTTACACTTTTGATGAGACAAAGGATACTGAAAGTTGGAATCATTTAATTAAATTAGCCGATGAAAAACACAGAGAAAAATTAAAAAATCTTTTAGAAAAAATTGATAAAGATGATTTAGCTACGATAATTTATACATCAGGTACTACAGGTGAACCAAAAGGAGTAAGACTTACACATTATAATATTATAAGTAATGTCCTGTCATTATCTGAGATAATGCCCACAGATACTTTCAGTAGAACAATAAGCTTTTTACCACTATGTCACATTTTTGAAAGAACCGCTGTTTATTTTTATATCTATTTATGTCGTTCAATTAATTATCCCGAAAGCTTGGAAAAACTTAGTGAAAATATTTTGGAGATAAAACCACATTATTTCATTACAGTACCCAGAGTGTTAGAAAAAATTTATGAAAAGATAATGGCAAAAGGCCACGAACTTAGTCTGCCCAAAAAAGCTATATTTGGTTGGGCTGTAAATCTGGCAGATAATTTTGACTCAAAAGGATTTAATAATTGGTTTTATAATTTCCGTTTGTTTTTTGCGCGGAAACTTGTCTTCAGTAAATGGAAGGCTGCTTTGGGTGGTGAAATAAAATCAATAATTTCTGGTTCAGCTACTTTGCAGCCAAAGCTTGCAAGAATTTTTACCGCTGCTGGTATTCAAATTATTCAAGGGTATGGTTTAACAGAATCTTCACCTGCGCTAACGAGTAACAGATATGAAAAAGGTGATTATCATTTGGGTACTGTAGGTACTGCTATTCCTGAAGTAGAATTAAAAATTGGGGAAAACAACGAGATTCTTGCAAAAGGTCCAAATGTTACGAAAGGTTATTTTAACAAGCCTGAAGATACTGCAAAGGCAATTGATAGTGAAGGCTGGTTCCATACTGGTGATACAGGAGAATTTGTTGATGGTAATTATTTAAAAATTACAGGCAGGCTTAAAGAAATATTTAAAACAAGCGGTGGAAAATTTATTGCCCCCCAACCTATTGAAAATAAAATGAAGGAATCTTTTTTTATTGAACATATAATGGTTGTTGGTGAAAATGAAAAATTTGCAGGTGCTATAATATTACCGGAATTTAATTTTTTAAGGAAATGGTGTAAAGGTAAAAGATTAATTTATCAAACGAATACCGAAATGATAAATTCTGAAGAAGTGAAAAACAGAATAATGCATGAAGTGAATAAGCACAATAAAAAGTTCGGTCATATTCAGCAGATTAAAAAGATAGCCCTAGTTGCTGGTCCTTGGACAGTAGAAACGGGTGAACTAACTCCAACATTAAAAGTTAAAAGAAATGTTATTAAAGAAAAGTATAAAAAGGAAATAGAAAGCATTTACAAAAATAATTCTGAACAATTTAAAAATTAATTAAAATAAAATTATGAAAAGAAAAATAAATAAAATTGCAGTATTAGGCTCTGGTATAATGGGGACAAGGATTGCCTTGCATTTTGCAAATATTGGTTGTAAAGTTTACTTGTTTGATATTGCTCCAAAAGAAATAACTGATTCCGAAAAACAAAAAGGTTTTAAAATTGATGATGCTGTTGTTAAAAATAGGATTGTGAATGATAATTTCATAAATATTTTAAAAGCAAAACCATCTCCTGTATATAATAATAAAGTTTCAACCTTGATAACAACCGGAAATTTTGATGACAATATGAATTGGCTTAGTGAAGTTGATTGGATAATTGAAGTTGTAGTAGAAAATCTTGAAATCAAAAAATCCGTATTTGAAAAAGTTGAAAAGTTTAGAAAAAAAGATACACTAATTACAACCAACACATCAGGTATACCAATTCATTTTATGATTGAAGGAAGAAGCGAAGATTTTCAAAAACATTTTTGCGGAACACACTTTTTTAATCCACCAAGATATTTACAACTTTTGGAAATTATTCCCACTCCTAAAACCGATCCAAAAATTGTTGAATTCCTAATGCATTACGGAGATTTATATCTTGGAAAAACAACTGTTCTTTGCAAAGACACTCCGGCATTTATTGCAAATCGTGTGGGTGTTTTTTCAATGATGGCTGTTTTTAAATTGATGAAAGAAATGAAATTTACTATTAAAGAAGTTGACTCATTAACAGGACCTCTTACAGGTAAACCCAAATCAGCCACTTTTAGAACGGCTGATGTTGTTGGAATTGATACATTGGTTCATGTAGCTAATAATCTTTACAATGACTGTCCCAAAGATGAAAAGAGAGACTTATTTAAAATACCAGATTTTGTAGATAAAATGATAAAGAATAAATGGCTCGGTGATAAAACCAAACAAGGATTCTATAAAAAATCAAAAAATGAAAAAGGTAATAAAGAAATTTTAGAGATGAATATTGAAACTGGTGAATACGGACAATCAGTAAAACCAAAATTTGCTTCAGTTGCAGCTGCCAAACCGATTGATGAACTAAGAGACAGGATCAAAATGTTAGTTTCATCAAATGATAAAGCAGGCGAATTTTTGAAGAAATTATATTTTTATGTCTTTCAGTATTCTTCAAATCGTATTCCAGAGATTTCAGATGAATTATATAAAATTGATGACGGTATGAAAGCCGGTTTTGGTTGGGAGTTAGGGCCATTTGAAACTTGGGATGCACTCGGTGTTGAAAAGACTGTTAAGAAAATGGAAGAAGCAGGGATGAAACCTGCACGGTGGGTTAATGAGATGGTGAATGCCGGAATAAAATCTTTCTATAACATACGCGATGGTAAAAAAGAATATTATGACATAAAATCAAAATCTTATAAAGACATTGAATCAAAAAAAGATTTTATAATTTTAGATAATTATACAACGAACAAACCTGTTTGGAAAAACACGGGAACTGTACTACACGATCTTGGTGACGGAATTGTTAATCTTGAATTTATAACTAAAATGAATTCAATAGGAAGTGAAGTATTAGAAGGGATAAACAAATCTATTGAAATTGCAGAAAAAGATTTTATAGGATTAGTAATTGGCAACGACGGACAGCACTTTTCTGCCGGTGCTAACCTTGCAATGATGTTTATGCTTGCAACTGAACAGGAATATGATGAAATAGATTTTGCAGTCAGAACATTTCAAAATACTACAATGCACATTAGATATTCTTCAGTTCCTGTTGTTGTAGCTCCACACGGATTAACACTTGGCGGTGGTTGCGAGGTATGCCTTCACGCTGATAAAGTTGAAGCTGGTGCTGAAACCTACATTGGTTTAGTTGAAGTAGGTGTTGGAATTATTCCTGCCGGCGGTGGAACAAAAGAAATGACACTTCGTGCATCAGATAATTATAAACCGGGTGATGTTGATTTTAACGAATTACAATGGAGATTTTTAAATATTGCTATGGCTAAAGTTGCAACTTCAGCAAGTGAGGCAATGGAAATGGATATTTTTATGAAGGGAAGAGACAATATAATTTATAACCCAAACAGATTGATCTCTCAGGCAAAAAAATCTGTTATTGATCTTGCCGACAGAGGATATACAAAACCAAATCAAAGGGAAGATATAAAAGTATTAGGTCGAGGAGCTTTAGCAAATATGTTTTTAGGTGCTTATTCGTTTAACGAAGGAAAATACATATCTGAACACGATAAAAAGATTGCTGAAAAATTAGCATATATTATGTGTGGTGGAGATCTTTCCGAGAATACAATTGTTAACGAGCAGTACTTGTTGGATTTGGAAAGAGAAGCATTTTTAAGCTTGATAGGCGAAAAGAAAACATTGGAAAGGATACAAAGTATTTTAACTACCGGTAAACCATTGCGTAATTAAAAAGATTTACAAATTAAAATAGAAGAAAAAATTATGAGAGAAGCATATATAGTAGCAGGTTATCGATCAGCAGTAACGAAAGCAAAAAAAGGCGGTTTTCGTTTTTACAGATCTGATGATCTAGCTGCAGATGTAATAAAATATTTATTAAAATCTGTTCCTGAACTTGATCCCAAAAGAGTTGATGATTTAATAGTAGGCAACGCTTTCCCTGAAGCAGAGCAAGGACTGCAGGTTGGAAGGATGATAGCGTTACAGTGTCTACCACAGGAAGTACCAGGCGTAACTATTAACAGATTCTGTGCATCAGGGATTGATACAATTTCGACTGCAGTTGCTCGAATTAGGAGTGGAATGATGGATTGTATTATTGCAGGAGGAACCGAGTCAATGTCTATGGTACCAATGACAGGATGGAAATTAGCTGCAAACTACGAACTTGCAAAGGACTACCCTGGTTATTATATGAGTATGGGATTAACTGCAGAGAAAGTTGCAAATCAGTATAAAATATCTCGTGAAGATCAAGATAAGTTTTCCTATCACTCACATATGAAAGCTGTAAACGCATTGAAAAAGGGTTACTTTAAAGATCAAATTGTACCTATTGAAGTTGAAGAAGTTTATATAGAAAATGGTAAGAAGAAAACACGGAATAATATTGTTGAAGTTGATGAAGGTCCCAGAGTAGATACTACCGTTGAAGCTTTAGCCAAATTAAAACCGGTTTTTGCTTCTAACGGTACAGTAACCGCAGGTACAGCTTCACAAACTTCAGACGGGGCTGCATTTGTACTTGTTATGTCAGAAGAAATGGTAAAAGAGTTAAATTTAAAACCAATTGCAAGAATGATATCTTATGCTCTTGAAGGAGTAGACCCAACAATGATGGGCATTGGTCCTATAGCCGCTATACCTAAAGCACTTAAAAAAGCAAATATGAAACTTGATGATATCGATTTAATAGAATTAAATGAAGCTTTTGCTTCTCAATCATTAGCTGTTATTAGAACTCTAAAATTAGATTCAGAAAAAATAAATGTTAACGGAGGAGCAATTGCATTAGGGCATCCTCTTGGTTGTACAGGTGCAAAATTATCTGTTCAGATATTTAACGAGCTAAGAAGGAGAAAACAAAAATACGGTATTGTTACTGCTTGTGTTGGCGGCGGACAGGGGGTTGCAGGAATATATGAGCTTTTAAATTAGAATTTTAATAATAAAAATTGAGAGTAAATAAAATGTCACATGAAACAAAAACAAAAGAAGTTTTAAACGGTGGTGAATTTTTAATAAATGAATCTGATGCTTCTTCAGTATTTATTCCTGAGGAATTAAACGAAGAACAAAAAATGATTGTTGACACCGCAAGAGAATTTATTGAAAAAGAAATATGGCCAAAGCTTGACGCAATTGATCATCAGGAAGAGGGTGTTGCTGTTGGGCTGATTAATAAAGCAGGAGAACTTGGTTTACTCGGCACATCGGTTCCGGAAGAATACGGTGGTTTCGGACAAGATTTTAATTCAAACACTGCACTTGCGATGACATTGGGAACAAGTCATTCAATCGGTGTTTCTTTTGCAGCACATACAGGAATTGGAACTCTTCCAATTATGTATTACGGAACCGAAGAGCAAAAGAAAAAATACTTACCTAAACTTGCCAGCGGAGAAATAAAGTCGGCTTATTGTTTAACTGAACCAACTTCCGGTTCAGATGCACTTTCTGCTAAAACTACAGCCAAACTCTCTGAAGACGGTAAACATTACATTTTAAATGGACAAAAAATGTGGATCACTAACGGAGGTTTTGCTGATATTCTAATTACTTTTGCTCAAGTGGATGGAGATAAATTTACATGCTTTATTATTCCCACTGACTCAGAAGGTTTTACAAGCGGTAACGAAGAAAATAAATTGGGTATAAAAGGTTCATCTACAAGAGCATTATTTTTAGATAATGTAAAAGTACCAAAAGAAAATATTTTAGGTGAAATTGGCAAAGGTGCTTATATAGCTTTTAATATTTTAAATATCGGTAGATTCAAATTATGTGCAATGACAACAGGCGGAGCCAAAGAAAATGCATCAATTGCTGTAAGATATGCTAACGAAAGAAAACAATTTAACCAACCGATTTCAAATTTTGGAGCTATTAAATACAAACTTGCAGAACAAGCAATTAGAATATTTGCATGTGAATCAGCAACATTTAGAACCAGTGGATTGATAAACGATAAAATAAAATCTTTACAAGCTGATGGAGTAAGTTATACTGATGCTTCACTTAAAGCTGCTGAAGAATATGCTATTGAGTGCGCAATGCTAAAAGTTTATGGTTCAGAAGTACTTGATTATGTGGTTGATGAAACGGTACAGATACACGGGGGTTACGGGTATTCTGAAGAGTACCCTGCTGCAAGAGCTTACAGAGACTCAAGAATTAACAGAATTTTTGAAGGTACAAACGAAATTAACAGATTGCTGACAGTTGATATGTTAATGAAAAGAGCAATGAAAGGAAGATTGGACCTAATGGGACCAGCAATGGCAGTGCAAAAAGAATTAATGTCAGTTCCTGATATGAGTGGAGATGAAGATGGGATATTATCTTCAGAAAAAAAAGCAGTTAACAATGCTAAGAAAGCTGTATTAATTATTGCCGGTGCTGCTGTTCAAAAATTTATGCAGAGCTTAAAAGATGAACAGGAAATAATAATGAATGTTACAGATATGATGATAGAATTATTTGCCTGCGAATCAGCATATTTAAGAACATTAAAACTTTCAAAAATAAAAAGTGAAGATGAGTTAAAACCATATATTGAAATGACCAAGGTATATTTCAATGATGCTTTTGAAAGAATAAACCGGCACGGTAAACATGCAATTACTTCATTTGCAGATGGTGATGAATTGAGAATGCTTTTGCTTGGATTAAAGAGATTTACTAAATATGACAATGTTAATACTAAAGAATTAAGGAGAAGCATAGCTGGTAGATTAATAGAAGCAAATAAATACTGTTTCTAATTTAATTTTTTTCTAAATAAATTTTTATTAGTATTATCTACTTTAAAACCAACTCGTTTTAAATAGTTGTTATGTTTATCAACAGAACTTTTAGTAATTAAAGTTTTTATTCCTTTTTCTTTAAGGAATTCAGTTGCTGCATAATACAAATATTCCGCATTCTTTAAATCTCTGTAATCGGGTATTGCATAATCTAATAATATTTCAGCTTCAGTTTCATTACTTACTTTATATATGAAGATACCTACCGGAAAAAGGTTCCTTAAAATAAAATAACAATTACCTTCTGAAGTTTTTGATCTGTCAAATTCAGGTGAAAAATTTTGAATATCATCACTGTAAAAATCTAAAAATTTATTTAAGTAAGGATGACTAGGATTAAGAACCGGCATTAAGCTGAATGCATCCTTTCTTCTGTACATTTGGGTTAAGTAGTAAATATCTACCAAGGCAATAAATGAATTTAGAAACAGCACAGGATATGCATTAACCAAAAATCCATATATTGCAAAAGTTGATGCTCCAATTAGATTTACTTTTCGTAGTTTAAAAATATTTTTCATCATAAGTGAAAGTGCGATTAGAATAGAACCTGCATAACCTACAAATTGATACCACTTCATATTATTTTTTTCCAAACATAATTAGTAAATAAAATTTTATAAACATTTTAAAAAAAAGGTAAATTTTTCAAATCTACATTTCCACCTGAAAGGATTATTCCGACTTTTTTATTTTTAAATTTTTCTTTTTCTTTGATCAACGCAGCAAATGGAACAACTCCGGAAGGTTCTACAATTATTTTCATCCTCTCCCAAATTAACTTCATTGATTCAATAATTTCAATCTCTTCAACTCTAATTATATGGTCAACATATTTTTGGATAATGGGAAATGTAATATCACCAAGTTCAGTTTTTAATCCATCAGCAATTGTATTTGTTGTTTTATTGTGTTCAATTTTACCACTTTTAAGTGATCTGCAAGCATCATCTGCTTCAAATGGTTCTCCTCCTACAGTTTTACAATTTCTACCAAAATAATTTGCTGCAAGAGAAGTTCCGGCAATCAGTCCACCGCCACCGACTGGTGCAAGTACAAAATCCAAGTCAGATTGTTCCTCCAACAATTCCATTGCTGCAGTTGCTTGTCCTAATATTATATTTAGATTATTGGAAGAATGTATAAAAACACAACCTTTTTCTTCTATAATTTTATTTGATGCTTGTTCTCGGCTCTTTAAATTAGGATCGCATAAAGTTATTTCTCCTCCATATCCAATTACAGCCTTTCTTTTTACCTCTGGAGAGGTTGAAGGCATAACAATGTATGCTTTTGTACATAGAAGTTTAGTCGATAAAGATAATGCCTGAGCAAAATTACCTGATGAGTGAGTAACAACACCTCTTTGTAACTCTTCCTTTGTTAGGTTTAACATAGCGTTGAGTGCACCTCTAATTTTAAATGCACCCATCTTTTGAAAATTTTCACATTTAAAATATAATTGGCATCCGGTTAGATCATTGAGAAGTTGTGAGGTTAAAACAGGAGTGTTATGAATATATTTTTTTAGTCTTTCCTTAACTTCTAATAAAATGTCTTTATTAAGTTCCATTATTCTTTCATGGTAATAAAAAATCAGATACTTAATATATAATATTCTACCTTTCTTTTGTTTTCAATCCCATTTTTAAAATATATGAAAGATTGATTTTTCAATAATTTTATTGAAAGAGTATTCTCTGGATCTACAATTGCAATTAATTCTTTTATTTTTGGTAATGTTTTAGAATAGTCAATAAAACATTTTAACATTTCTGTAGCAAATTTCTTTCCCCAAAATTCAGGCATCAAACCATAACCAACTTCTGCCTGCATATTTCCGTAATAAACTAATTTTACTAAACCCACAAAAGTATTATCTTCTTTTTTATTTGCAGAATAAAAACCAAGCTCAGGGAATTTTTTATTTGTATCAAGTGCAAATTCAAATCGAGCATTTGCTGCTTCGTCAGTCATTCCTTTTCCTGTTATGTATTTCATTACAGTATCATTGGTGTACCAATTAATATAATTAGAACGGTCTGGCTCAGAAGCTTTTTTATATATTAATCTTTCTGATTCAAGGTACAAGTTAAATTACCTCTTAATATTATTTTCGTATGTTTTTATCCATTCTTGGGGGGTTATCTTACTTGCAAGTTGTCCCATCAACTCATAAGGAATTTTATCAATATTTTTAAATCTTATGCAACTTTTTCCCATATCTAATTTAGATTTTGAAATTTTCTTCCATTCATCATTGAACCAATTCAATATATTCTTATCTGAATAAATGCCCATGTGATAATAAGCTATAAAATTTTTTTGTGATGCAATAGATAAAAAAGGAAGTGGTAGTTTAGGGTTGCAGTGATACCCGTCAGGATAAATAGAATGGGGAACAACATAACCAATCATACCGTAGCTCATTTCTTCTTTAAATCCTTGAGGTAAGTTTTTCTTTATAACCTGTCTTAATTTTTTTATAACAATTTGCCTTTCAATAGGTAGGTAATCTATATATTCATTTACTGTTTTAGCTTTCGATTGCATTTTTATCCTATATATTAATTTTTATTAAGAATATTAACAATTTTTATATTTATCTTCAAAACCTTGTTTTTATAAGATCATTGGAATTATTTTTTTATTCTTTTCAATTCTTTTTAATTTTCTTTCTTCTCTACTTAAAAGGTTCAAGATGCGGCTTTCCCCTTCTCTAACAGTCGACCTGTCAGTCCGGTGGTTTTACCAATGTGCTCTCGCTCGCCGAAATCCGGCAAGAAGAAGGCGGATAAAAAATATATGTACTTAGGGTGTTCGTAGTGCGGAAAACTGCAAAGACAGGTATGTAAAAGTTTTTTATACAAAATTAAGGCACGAAATTATATGAATCATTTGTTTTGAAAAATAGAAACAATATCCTATCTTATTTATAACTAAATCTAATTTTCATTAATTTTTAAATTTGGAGAAAACGGAACAAGTTTAATATAAAATATTTAATATAGCGTATGCTATGTTCTGTTTCGAAAACTAGCAATTTTTAATTCATCAAGAACAAGCAAGTAAGCTGCGTCCAAGGATGGGACGCACTTGCTTATGTCTTTGATGAAGGGTATGCTAGTACCTCGAAATGGGATATAAGATCAAGGTGCGTCCTTTTTTATTTACAAAACAAAATCATTTATCACATCTTAATTTTTTTTTGGAGTTAACCGCAAATGAAAATAACAATAGGAAAAAAGATAGGTTTTCCTTTCGCACTAATAATCATTTTAATGATCGGGATAGCTAGAACTACTTATATAGGTTTCAAAAATGTTACCGCCAGCCTTGACAATATAAATCTTGAGAATGTTAAGTACGGTGTTGCGGCGAATCTGCGGTTTAATATTACACAGCTATTGATGTCGGCTAACGACTACATTATAACACAAAAGCAGTATTACTTGCACAAATTTGACAGCCTGAATTCAGTTGTTGATAACTTCTATCATGAATTCAACCGCCTTCCTCTTACAAATGAAGAACAACAGCTTACCGTAAAAATAAAACAAGACCTTGACTCTATCCGCACCATTTCTGCAAAGATTTTTTTGATAGCAAATTCCCGCCAGTTGCCGGAAGCTTGGACACTAATGGAGACGATGGATTATCGCTTTAGTGAAGAAGTTAATAAGAAAACCACGCAGATTTTTGTCGGAATCTCAAAGAGAATTGAAGAATATCGTTTCCAAGCTGCAGACATAAAAGAACATGCTATGATATTGATCTTTGGTGTAACATTATTAGTAATTTTTATCACTATTGTAATTCCATTTCTTACGGTCCGCAGAATAGCCAGACCGATTATTAATATTGCCAATGCTTCAGATAGGATTGCCAATGGCGATTACTCACACCTCACTTTAGTAAAATCAAATGATGAAATTGGACTTCTCTCAAAATCATTTAACTTAATGGCTGAATCAATACAACAGTCTCAAAAAGCACTTAAAGAAAGTAAAAGATTAACTGAAACCATTGTTTCAACAGTACAGGTCGGTTTATTAGTGTTTGATGCAAACGGAAAAATTCTGAGTGTCAACCACGCTTTTTGTAAGAGTTTCGGACTTGAGCAGAATCTTCTGCTCGGTCAGAATATAACTTCATTGTTTGAAAAGTTAAATGCACCGGAAGAATGCCGCTACCATATTCTTTCACATAAACCTATGAGTGATATAGAATGTAACTACTCAGAACCTGTTAAGGGATTAAGAATTATTAACTTAACGCTATGTCCAATAAAACACAATGAGGGGGAAAGTCTTCTAATAATAGAAGATATTACTGAACGAAAACGGAAAGAACAAGAACTCCTCAAAATGAAAATAGTTCTTGAACAAACGGCGGATTGTGTGATAATTACCGATAGAGAAGGAATAATACAATTTGTTAATAATGCTTTTTCAAAAGAAAGCGGCTACTCAAAAGAAGATGTAATTGGGAAGACCCCAAAAATTTTAAAATCCGGGCAGCATCCAAAAGAATTCTATGAGACATTTTGGAAAACCATATTGTCCGGTGAGGTCTTTCGGGCTACATTCATAAATAAAAGAAAAGATGGCGAACTCATTTATGAATTTAAGACAATTACACCAGTTAAAGACAAACAAGGTAATATCACTCATTTTGTATCAACGGCAAAGAATATTACCGAACAGTACTTTGCCGAGCAAGAAATTATTTTTCAGAGAAATAAGTTCATGCAATTATTTAATAATTCTCCGGTTGCAATCACATTGTTAGACTCTCAAGATAAAGTTGTTGATATCAACGAATCATTTTCAGCGTTGTTCGGTTACTATTCTGATGAAATTAAGGGTCAGGCTCTTAACGATTTGATAGTTCCTAATGAATTTAAAGAGGAATCAGAAGCGTATTCAATTGAAACTATGAGAGGAAATCAGATAAATAAAGAAAGTATTCGTAAAAAAAAGGATGGGACACTTGTTTATGTTCAAATCATTGGTGTGCCTATTATTGTAAATGATAAGACCATTGGTTTTTATGGGATGTACTTGGATATTACTTCTCGTAAAAATGCTGAAGAAGAACTTATTAAAGCAAAAGAAACAGCTGAAGAATTGAACAGAATCAAGTCCAGTTTTCTTGCTAATATGAGTCACGAACTAAGGACACCCCTGATAGGTATTGTAGGTTATGCTGAATTTCTGCAGAATGAATTAAAGGATAATGAATTAATTGAAATGGTAAATAATATTAAGACTAGCGGGCAAAGATTAAATACAACTTTGAATAACATACTGGATATTTCAAAAATCGAATCCGAAAAAAAAGAAGTGAATTTTAAGGATCAGGATTTATTAATATTTTTACATGAACAGATAAACTTATTCAAAGCAGCGGCTGAGGGGAAAAAATTAACACTCAATTTTGAAACATTTGAAGAAAAATTAAATGCTTATATTGATGAAGAAATGTTCGTGTCAATAATAAGTAATCTTTTAAACAATGCAATAAAATATACTGAAAAAGGAGAGGTAACTTTAATCGCAAGAAAAGAAACTGATAAAGCAGTAATAGAAGTAAAAGATACGGGTATCGGTGTGCGGGAAGAACTCCAGAAAATAATATTTGAACCATTCAGGCAGGCAAGCGAAGGATTTAGCAGAATGTTTGAAGGAACCGGCCTGGGATTAACTTTAGTTAAAAAATATACAGATTTAATAGGTGGAACTATAACTCTGAAAAGCAAACCGGCAGAAGGAAGTACATTTACACTAAAAATCCCTATAAATAAGACTATTAATGAAAATTTAATAAATACAAGGTGGAGATGATAAATATGAATGAAAAAGTAGAAAACACTAACCTGTTAAAACCAAAATTATTATTTGTGGAAGATGATCAGATAACAATAGATATAGTTAAGAGAATATTAAAAAACAAATATGATATTGACTGCACAAGAAATGGAGAGGATGCTTTAGAAAAAGCAATAGAAAATGATTACGATGCTTTTTTAATTGATATTGGGCTTCCCGGAAAAATGAACGGCATAGCAACCACAAAAGAACTTAAAGAAATTAAAAATAACAAGAATAAGCCTTACATTGCCGTAACTGCTTATGTAATGCCTGGCGATAAAAAATTATTTCTTTCTGAAGGATTAACACACTACATCTCCAAACCTTTTGAATTTCAAAAACTTATTGATTTAATTGAAACAGCTTTAAATGAAGTGAATTAAACCTACCATTGTTAGCCGCAATCAGAATTGACCGCCCTGCCGGCCAGAATTGGTAGCTACGCTATAGGTTTGTGGAGCGGTCAGTTTTGACAGGTATTCTAGTGAGAAATCTTTCATTTAAAGTTGAAAAAGATATTCTAACTCCTGCTCTGATTGCTTTTGTTTTTCTTTTAGTGCTTCTGTTTTGTTTACTAAATCTGCGAACTGTTTTATTTTTTATGTATTCTTCAACAGTTTTGTACTTTTCCATATTTTTTATATTGATCAAATTAAAATTATTCTTTTTCTAATTGTAAAAGTCTAAACAAATAAATAAATAAAAATAATAACATTAAAGCCGTAATAGTTCCGGGTGTGTTAGATTTTAAAATAAGAGACCAAATTGTGTGTCCGACTCCATTTATAAATTCAACAATAATCCATATCCAAACAACAAATTATGCAGACATATAATTTTTTTTAACAGGTATAATCCAACAAAAAATTCCAACCACAAAAAAACTTAAATCCGCAATTAAAAATCCGGTTTCTGGATTATTTGGTATTAAACTTGTAAAAAATTCAGTAGGAGTAAATACTTCCCAAAGTTTTTTCTAATATACTCCTCTGCAGAGTGCAATCCCTGTGCAATTACAAGAAAAAGAAATGTAGTTTTTATCTTTTTGTTCATTTTTTTTCTCTTTTCCATCTTGATAATTTAACCAAGTTAATATTATACCAAATATTATTGCAAGCTGGAATGAAGTTTCCCAATTTATAACATCAATATTATAAATAATAAGACTATAAAGGTAAGTAACTAATACACTTACTAATAGAACCACAATAAAAATTGTAACAAAAGATAAAGCTGTTTGTTTTAAATTCATTTTGTACTCCTAAATTTATGGATGTAACTTACAGTTTTAGAATTATTTGTTTAAATTGATATACAATTGTTGCTTAAAATAATTTTATAATAAGGGAAAAACAATAAATGGCAGAAAATTTATACACCCAACCGATGCTAAAAGAAAATTCGCTGAAAGACAAAGTAATTTTAATTACTGGGGGAGGAACCGGTCTTGGAAAATCAATGGGAACACATTTCTCAGAATTAGGTGCCGATTTAATTATAACTAGCAGGAAAATGGATGTGCTTGAAAAAACTGCTAAAGAAATTTCTGAGAAAACCGGTAATAAAGTTTTACCTGTAATGTGTGATGTTAGGGATTATTCACAGGTAGAAAATTTATTGCAGGCAAGCATAAAAAATTTTGATAAAGTTGATGCACTTTTAAATAATGCTGCTGGAAATTTTATAAGTCCTACAGAAAGACTTTCTAACAGAGCCTTTGATATAATTGTTGAAATAGTTTTAAAAGGAACATATAATTGCACTTTAGCTTTTGGGAAAAATTGGATTGATCAAAAACAAAAAGCAACAATTTTAAATATTGTTACAACATATGCCTGGACAGGCTCAGCTTATGTAGTACCTTCAGCCTGCGCTAAAGCCGGTGTGTTGGCATTAACAAGGTCTCTCGCCGTTGAGTGGGCAAAATACGGTATTCGTTCTAACGCAATTGCTCCGGGTCCGTTTCCAACTAAAGGTGCTTGGGAAAGACTTTTTCCGGAAGAAATGAGAGCGCTTTTTGATATTAAAAAGAAAGTTCCATTAGGAAGAGTTGGAGAACATCAGGAGCTTTCTAACTTGGCCGCTTATTTAATATCAGATTTCTCTTCTTTTATGAATGGGGAAGTTGTTACTATTGATGGTGGTGAATGGTTGAAAGGTGCAGGAGAGTTTAATATGTTTGAAAATCTTACTCCTGAAATGTGGGACCAAGTAGAAAAGATAGTTAAAAATATAAAAGGAAGTTGATTAAATTTACCTTTTATTTTGTTATGAATTTAAAATAATCCTTATGAGAATATCATGGGAAAATCAAAAAAAAGAAAAATAGTTTTTGATATTGAAACCGCTCCTTACCCTCTAGAAGAACTCTCCGAAAGTCAAAAAGAATATCTATTCAGATATGCCGATAAAGAAAAAGATGAAGAAATAAAAAAAGAAAAAAGAGATGAGGTTATTAGATACCTTAGCCTCTATCCCTTTACTGCAAAAATTATAGCAATTGGTATTTATGATATTGTTAAAGAAAAAACTTTTGTTTATTACGAAAGTGATGAACAAGATGAATGGCATTCTGATGATGGAGTTATAAACTACAAAGGATTAACAGAGTCAGAAATGATAAAATCATTTTGGAGAATAGCAGAAGTTACTGATAAGTTTATAACTTTTAATGGAAGGAATTTTGATATTCCTTTTCTAATGATTCGTTCTGCTATAAATAAAATTAAACCAACATCAAATTTAATTACCTCTCGATACGATAAAAAATTACACATCGATCTTTTAGAACAATTAACATATTTTGGACTTACTAAAAAATTTAATCTGGATTTTTATTGTCAGGCATTTGGAATTGAATCTCCAAAGTCAAAAGGAATTTCAGGAATGGAAGTTAAAAATCTTTATAATGCCGGCAAAATTAAAGAAATTGCTATATATTGCGGTAAAGATGTAATTGCAACTAACAAATTATTTAATATTTGGAATTTATATTTGAATTTGTAATTCTTCACAATATTTCTTCAATCTTTTCAAATTTGATTTCATCATATTCATAAGCATTGTAAGTATAATCTTAAATTTGATTCTATCAAATAAATTTTTATTAGTGTCACCCTTTGAATAAAATCTTAACTCTACATTTGTTCTGTTATCAATATCAGTTAAAACATATTCAAATATAATTATTATTTTATCCGAGATATAACCTTCCTCAGAAAAAGTAATTTCATTTTCGCATACATTATTTGATAATGTAGTAACATCCATTTTCATATTTGAAAATTCACAAGTATGTACATTATTAACTCTATTAATTTTATTTGAATTTTTAATTTTATTTAATCCCTTAATCCAGTTTTTTTTATGGTCTACATTACTAATGATAGAGTGTACATTTATTAGAGTTGTTTTAATATCTATTGAAAGTTTACCGACTTTACCTTTTAATTTTAGAATCTCACTTTTTGTAGGTGGAGGCAAAGAAGATTTTAAATCTGTAAGGGAAATATATTTTGAATTTATCTTTCCGAAATTATTTATTTCCTCAATATTAGTTTGCAGTTTTATCTCTTTGTCAATCAAATCAATATTATCCGACTGGTTATTTAAATAATTTTCTGTTAATAAAATATATTCGTGTGATGGGATACTGTTTTTTAATAACCTATGTACTAAAATTACATCACTTCCTATTAGTTTATTAAATTTATCTATAGCCACCTCTTCCAATACGCCATAGTGAGAAATAAATTTTAATGTTAAATTTGTTACACTGGTACATGCACCGCATTGACAAACATTATTATGCTCTATACTTTTTAAATATGAATGAAAAGAAAGAAACATTTTTTTTGATTGTTCGAATATTTCATTAAAAGTTGGAGGAACTCCATTTCTATAGAATAATACAGCATCTCCTTCAATTTCAGAAATATTTAAATCAAGTTCATTTTGATTTATTATAACACTCAATAATTCTGAAATTATATGGCGACTGTGTGACAGTTCGGTTTGTGTTACAAATTTAGTAAAACCACTTATATCCGGTACAAATAGTAATGATTGTGTTGCCATTGTTTTATTATTTATAATTTAAATATATACTTAATCGAGCGTACTTTACCGTAATATATGCGACTATTATACATTCTTTTACTTCTAAAGTAAAATAAAAAATTTAGAATTTTATATTTTATAATTAAAATAATAATAATATATTAATGTCAGTGTGTTTGAAAAATTATAAATAAATTAAAATTTTATAACATTAATGGGAGTAAATGTGAAAAAGTATTTTGTATTAATTGTTATTGGGGTATCTTTTCTTCTTTTTTCTACTATATTTGCTCAGGGTGATGATATAAACAATACATTATCAAATCTTTCAACATCTGCTGCTATACCGTATGTTAATCCTGTAATCTCAGCATTTGGATCTAATCTTAATTCTGGATGGGTTAGTAAATTACCTGCCAACACAATGGGATCATTTAACTTAGATCTTAAAATTGCAGGTATGGGTTCTTTCTTAGAGGAAAATGAAAAAACTTTTTCCACTAGCGGTGCTTTCAGATTTACTTCTAGTCAAGCAGATCAGATAGTTGCCGGTATTCTTAATCCTATTGATAGAGCTGATATAAAAAATCAGATTCTATCAAAAGATTTTAATGTTGCAATTAGCGGACCTACTATTATTGGAAAGGAAGCAGATAATGTTAAAGTAATTTTTGCCGAGCAATCTTTTACAGCAAATGGAAATATTTATAATGTTCCAGCTCAAACATTTGCTTTAACTGATGTTAAAGGCTTTTTGGATGAACTATCAATTATGCCTACTGCTGCTGTTCAATTAGGTATTGGTACTTTTGCAGGTACAAATTTTATGTTAAGATGGCTGCCGGATATTGATATAAAAAATTTGGGTAAATTTAGCTTTTGGGGTGTAGGTGCTTTGCATAACCCTGCAGTTTGGTTTGATGGTGAAATGCCTTTTGATTTGGCATTTGGTGGATTTTATCAAAAATTAACAGTGGGAACAATATTTGAAACTGAAGCTTCTCAATTCGGAATTTATATAGGTAAACAATTAGTATCAATTATTGCCTTTACTCCTTATATGGGAGTTACTACTGAATTTTCAACTACAACTATAAATTATGATTATGAATTTGATACGCCAACCGGGACAACAAAATCTAATATTAATTTTGAACTAGAAGGAAAAAATACGGTAGGATTTACAGTAGGTGCCTCTTTTAAATTAGCAATTTTGAATCTTAATGTAGATTATAAAATATCTGAGATTAAAACATTAAGTGCCGGATTAAATTTTGGATTTTAGTTTCCAATTACTATAATCGAAAGATTTCCCCGATGCTTGCGTCGGGGCAAAGAGATGAATAAATTGGAATTATGAGTGAACATGTCATAAAAAGTCATAACAAAACTGTATTACTATACCATTTAGTAT
>Ga0100381_1001555_pt1 | contig 21451 bp, 23 predicted proteins | sample CryGeymeta201505_FD_80416 | JGI IMG/M metagenome (GOLD analysis project Ga0100381, IMG submission 80416) | Groundwater microbial communities from Crystal Geyser aquifers in Utah, USA - Crystal Geyser metaG 2015-05 | ecosystem: Environmental > Aquatic > Deep subsurface > Groundwater | place: USA...
CTGCTTGAGTTTTCCCCTGTCGTGAGGGTTGAAGGCTCCCTTTCCCTTCAGCATGCCTAGTCCTCCTTTCAGGAAATAGAACCACCAGTAGCAGTGCATCACCACTAGCATGCTGCAAAGTACCACCAGGGACATATGCTCGAAGTAGAGCCCAGAGGTTAGACTATTAGGTCTAGGTAAGCTATCGTACAAAGCCCATATTGCACAGGAAGTAAAGACGATCATCCTCATGTAGAACCAGTTTATCACTGACAGCAAAAACAACAGTATATCAATGATGGTGTTCCTGTACTTAGTTTCGACCCAAACTCTCACGATATCTGCTGTCATGTCACTGATATCATGGAGGAAGAGGATCACCACACCGACAGCCACGACGTTGCTGAGCAAAGAAGTCAGAATAAGTACGGCCGAAATGAAGTGGTGAAGCAGGAATTCATAGAATTTCCTGAAGCTTTTCCCCTTGATGAAGATACTTTCATAAATCGAGAACAAGTATTTTCCCAGTTGAAGGGTATAATAGAGTTCCAACTTGCTTCTAGAGGATCCCGAAGGCCAATCTGGGTATTCTCTGAATAGATTGGTGCATTTTCCTTATCCGCCCAGTTGTGTGGGGAACCAATCTTCATTATGGAACCAAACATAGGCTACCAATGATGAAGTGAAATAAAAGAAAAAGTCAAAGCTCAGTTTTTGAATTGCTTTTGCTCGATATTATCTCTCGCCTTCTTTGTAGTATTTGGGGTGGACCACCTCATATGCCTTGTTGTAGATAAGACGGAAGTAAGTGTATTTGATTGTCTAAATAAACCCAAAGGTACCCCGTAAACCACAAAGCCGACTGCTGTCCAGACCCAGGCGAAAGTAGGAATAAAGTGGAGACCCTACTTCAATGCCAGATCCTTGAATGAGATGAAGCCGGGGATGCAGTAAACAAAAATGGCTACGATGACGATGAGAATGTTTCTCCAGATGATTTCAAAGTGATGCCCGTGGTATTTCTCGACTGTCGGTGCAGTATTCTTGCTCTATTCACTCATGTTGTTTATTTTATCGAATAAAAAATACGCTTACAATCAAATCTAAAAAACATTAATGTTTGTAAACTTTGCCACTTAAGCCAGTAATTTTATGTGATTTCACCGACTTTAGTGCATTGTGGTCCTTTGAAATATCATTGTTTATATTTTTCAGTCTTCTAAAGCAATGAGGAAGAACATTCGGGATGTAGATTTGTTTTGCTATCTTTAGAGAAAGATGTTCGTATAGGAAATAAATATCGAGTTAACTTATCTGCTTGAGATGACCATCTTTGCAGATCTGACTGAACTTATTAATTTGCTGAGAAAGCAAGTTAAATAATTGAACTCTAGAATTATTCTGATTTGAATATTTCTATTCACTTTATTCCTCTTAAATAAACATCATTTAATATATTGATTAATTATATCCAAAATGTTAACCTCACACAGGTCTAAAGGACTAAGTCCAGACTCAAAATAATCTGAGATTGACCTCAAAATTTAAAATAGCTATCTCTAACCCAAAGAATAAAGTTCGGAAGATTCAATCCATTAAGAACATTCTCAACATCGCTTTAATAAACCTACGATCGTTTTAGGTTGCTTTATCGTCTTCAGTCTTTTGATTTTTGCTGTGGGGCTGGTTTGAGCCAGAAAGAAGGGTAGCCTGCTTCCGTCAAGCTTTTACCCTCTGAGCCCAAAGCTTAAATTTCTTATGTTCCTGCTGATGACTCTCTTTTCTGGGAAAAAGTAACCTTTGAGGAGCTAACAATATTGATTGCTGTTCAACACCTAATTGACAAGGTGAACATCAACAATATAGCAATTCTGACAGTTTTGGAGCCAAGTGCCCAGAATCACTTTTAAAAACTGGAAGTTTCCGCTAATAAATAGTTGACAATACAGATATGCAAATCCGATGAGCTTAGCGAGGGCAACAACTCAATAATGCAGACATTCTTTGATGAATTTCATTACAAGGATATGCTCGTTATTAATAACACTCTGGAGTATCTTTCGGACGCAGATCTGGACAGTTTCTTCAACAAAATTATCCCACTGTTCAAATACTCAGTGATCATTAGTTATGTTACTGATTAGTGGCCTCGTTTAGCATATCACAAGGGAAAAAGTAGGGCAATTAACGTCGAAAAAGAAAGCTCCCTTGAAAAATAAGTTCTTGCTGAAACAAAGACATCTGAAAAAGATATAAGGAGGGCTTATGTTTTTCCCAAAATACTTAAATGATAGAAAGACTTAAATATTATTTGACTTATGTCAACATTTTTAACTAAAGATGTAATTATCTCTTAAATAATCAATAATTCTTTTTATTCAATGAATACGGTTGAGTCTAAACTCCGAGAAGACTATGGCTCAAAAAATACAGATTCGATAGCTGCAAATTTGCCACCCTGCAGAAATCTAGCATGCTTAGCGACCACAGTTGGACTCTTTTGCTTGATTTCAACAATAGCCCATTTGTATATGAGCATAACCGGTCCAATCTCAGTGCCAACATCTCCAGTGCATCGTCAGTTGCAAGATGCTCAACAACAGCCTCAACCAGAGAAAACCAGGCCACCAACAAACAAAGAGGCTTTTACTAATATATACAAAGATAATATTTGGGATGGTTCAAAAAAATATCCTTCAGGTTTTGGATCTATACCATAAAATAACTTAAGGTATTTACTGGCCCTACAGCATTTGGTTGACTGTTCCAACATAAACCGAATCGTTGAGGTCGGCTTTGGAGATTTCAACATTTTTGGACAAATACGCTTAGATGACATCAAGACCTATATTGGATACGATGTTGCTGATGCTGTGAAACGAAAAGACAGCAAGAATGAATTTTTCAAGATAATATCTGATATATAAGAGCTGTAGAATGTGACAGGAGATCTTCTGATAAGCAAAGACGTGCTGCATCATTGGCCGAACGAATATATTGAATATTTCTTCGACAAAATAGTACCAAACTTCAAGTACGTCTTTCTCACAAATGACTACTCAAATTATACTAAACGTCCTGACATCAATTTTTCTCAGTATGCTCCTATAAACCCCAACCTTCTGACTGATCGTCCATATCAAGAGATTTATTCACAAATGTACCTGGTTGAAAAGAAAGGATTCATCTTTCCTTAGAGACCTTGCTGATTATCTATGTTATTCGAACCATCCTTTTCGATATGAAAAAATATTTGCAGTATTTTTTCTATTGAATACACACTGACCTTCAAAATTATGTTAGCTGACCTCTAAAGCACAGTTTTTGAGCTTGTATCCGAAGGCATAGCATTTGAATATTGTAGAGTTGATAATATTAATAAAATGAAAGGCTCAAAGGTGACAATCTGGCTCATTTTGGTTACCATGCTAGTAGCCTTAGAAGCAGTTCCTATTGTCATAGATTGCGTCATCTACGAGTGTCAGGAGAGCCTTCTTTTGAGAAGAATTTAGCAAACTCATTAGTATGTTGACTACTATGTGGTGGTCGAGGGCTAAGCCAAGGATGAGGCTGGCTTCTGTTTCGACCGTCTCAGATTCAAAGACTATAACCATAAAATTGTATATGTGCCAATTCGCAATATTCCTCGACAATTCAGATCACTGAAAGAAAGTATGGGTTTCGTTGATGCAACATTCCACAATATTTTAAATTTGTTGGCCTTAGATGAAGATATCATACTATTCAGCAAACTTCAATAAATAATATCGAAATAGGCCACTGAGACCTTCAAGCAAGAGGGGCTGTATGAAAAATGTTTTGAATCTTCTTTCGACCAAAAGGCCTTTCTTATCAGACGTCATCACTTAATAGGCAACTATCGTACAAAACTACAATTAGTCCTTCAATAAAAATAGTGCTTTCAGTTGGCTCCAGGAATGACTTCAATTATGGAAAAATAGCAAAATAGTTCAAATGTAGAAGCAAGGGTAATTGAAAATACTCAATATCAGCCGATAAACTATGCAGATTAACAATTCTAGCCGATAAAGCAACTGAGGTGGATGATAGCTGGAGAAGTCGTTTTATTGTTAGGACTCTTGCTTTTAGGGCTAAAGGCGCATCAAGAACCTGGATATTTTTCATACTTTCCGACAATTCAGCAGGCTATCAGAAATTTTGACACAAGATATAGCGCTTTTAGGATCAGAATATTAGCTGCTCTTATCATGATTATTGCTGGTGCTGTGATCTTCATCAGTATGGCAAGTACCTATCACGATATCTAACTGAATAAAAATGGAATTGTGTATCCAAGAAGAAGGCTGGTATTCGATTGCATGGCCTACAACGGGGAGGATCACCTCCTTGACCTCAAGTTTAGGATCACCAGGCCCTTCGTCAACTTCAACATCCTGACAGAGGGGGCCTGGTCTCACACAGGAGTAGCCAAGCCACTGCGTTTCAACTACAGTCATTTCGGCGAATATGCTAACAAAATTATATATCTCCCCATCAGGAACATGCCCAACATGGTTGGGTTGACAGGTTTTGCTTAGAAATATTAGAACGAACATCTGATGAGATTAGGGGCAGTGGCTGCTCTGAAGGCCATGGGACAGGGAAGAGATATAATTGTAGTAGGGGATATAGATGAAATGCTGTCTCCTGAAGCCTTCCTCCAATTTGATCCATATCATTATGAGTGGATGGGGACTCAAATGCGACACTTTCACTACTATTTCAACCGTCTGTCAGTTTTCGATACTCCATAAAGAAAGCAACTACCTAACTACTGGCTCCATGGAACAAGAATAACAACAATCGAAGTCGTCAAATAAAAAATATCTTTCTAGCTGAACAGCCTCAGGTTTGATCACTTATGCCCTGACAAGACCTTCAAGGATATTGCCTCTGTGACTGGAGATTATAACGTGTCTTGCAAGGATCATTTCATTCCGATGGCAGGATGGCATTTCACTTCTGTTTTGGATGACGAGCACCTCCTTCTCAAAATGCGGCAAAGTGCTGACTACGATAAAAATTATACAATTGATGATTTTGAAAACTACCGCAAGACAGAGCTAGCACCCAACGGATACAACATCGATGTGGGACTATTTGATACTCACTTGCTGCCAAACTAGCTCATCAAAGATGTTCTGTCCAAAGGAAAAGAGTCTAGGTTTTCCAAGTATTTAGTGGGCCTTGATCTTGACAATTTTACTCCCATCAACATTTCTCAACTAGAAAATAACCGCAAAACCAGTTTCTAGCTTCCATAACCGATCATCGACCCTTTTTCAGTCAACAAGACAATAATACAGCAGGGAGTATGCTGGCAGCCCTAAGGTTAATGCACCATAAATTTTGAAATCATGAAAATAATATTCAAAATAGGGATCTACCTTTTGGCTTTTAAGTTATTTTTATGCTTTGGATACTAGAAAAGAGCTGTAAATTCAACAAGAGGAGCTCAGATCAATAGAGGAATCGGTGATAGAGATGACGAGCTTTTTCGCCTGGACAATAGATAAGTAGTTACTGATGAGTGATATGTGAAGTTGATATGATTTATATTGTTTACTTCTGATAATTATTCTAACTTGCTCGGGTTGGCATTTGGATAATTTTAGGTGATGTTGTTGATAAAGGTGTACGATATATTTATTTCAAAACAATGCAGATCCCACAAACTCACGAATAAATCGAAGGGGTAGGAAGCGAAGAATTTTCCTCCTTCAATAATTAATTGACTGTTGAAGATAACACCGGACCACGAGCTGCTTATGTAGACAAGAAGAGACTATTTTATTTGGTCGGTGCTGCAATACTATTTGGGTTGATTGTATGGTCAAGTAATTCACTATTTTCGAGTAGTGAATGGTATCACGCAAAAGACAAGGCTTCAAATGATATCCACAGGACCTAATAATTGACATTCAACTACCCAACTTTAGGCATCCCAACACCAGGCAAGAAATATAATTCAACAAAAGTAGCCCAAAAAGATCTAGCAACCTTTGACTAGTAATTTCTAAAGATAATGAAACCCTACAACGTATTCATCTTTTAACCAAGGATACTGATTGTTAGTTTGGCAGGTACGGAGACATGAATGCAAGCTATGGAGGTGAAGGAGGCTATTTAGTCTGCAAAAACTTTATCAACTAGAGTAATGCTATGATCAATGTGGGAATCAACGGTTTTGATGCGTTTGGTTGTGAAATCACTACAGTTGGACATTTTGCCAACGAACAGTACGATTGCATCAACCCTCAGGAAACACCCTGCCCCACCAACAATGGAATGAATCATATGCATAAAACGTGCCTAGCTGCCATCACTGAAGATAGGAAGGATCTTCACTTTGAAACCTTCGAAGATGTCCTCAAAACAAACCATCTCCAAGATAAAAAAGTTTTCCTGAAGATCGATTGCGAGGGATGTGAGTATCCAGGCCTAAAATATGTACCTATTGAGCAGTTGGATCATATTGATCAACTTGTTGGATAATTTCACTTTACTCCTATTTTCGATGAAGAATGGGGAATGCTTGAGATATTCAGATCACTGACTGAAAAATTTGTCGTTGTGAACCTTCATATGACTAACTTCGCTTGCACAGACTCTCCTTTTAGAAAGTTGAAGGCACTTGCTGTTGAGTATACAATGGTGAACAAAAAATTGCTAACAAAGCACTCCGAGACACAGTCATTTGCCCTTCATTAGCTCAGCAAGCCAAGTGTATATCAACTTAAAGATTGTCAAATGATTTGAATGAAGATTCTTATCTTTTAATACGAGTTCTAAGTTTACAGATTATCGATTTCAATTAATGCCAAGTAGCTCATAATGAAGTAACCTTATCACCTTTGTGAAGAATTTATGTTTGCTTCTTCAATCTCATCCAAAGGCCTGGACTCTATGTTTCTTTATTCCATTTCATCCTAAGATCTGCCTTCTATCCTTTGAATTTATTTACTTCCCATTCGATTCTTGAGTTGCCGATTCTTCCAAAGTAGTCCGATGACCCCTAACAGCAAAATTCCGATTATAACAAGCATCGCTATCATGACCTTGACAGCTTTCCATCCGAAGTACTCGTAAATACTGATCAAACCGAGATAATCATCACAACCATCAGAGTCCTTGACGTTATAAGCCCACCAGGTGCTATCATAGCAATGTAAAACGTTGGGATAGAGAACCATTCTGTGAACCTTCATCTTTTCGAGGTAGAAAGGTCCTGCAAAGGTGAGGACTTCAGGTAAAACACTTCTATCTATGTTGTCAATTAGGTATTGTAGCTTAGTACTATTCTTGCCGCTGCAGACAAACCAATTGGAAACCAAGTATTTTCCCTCTACCTTAAATGTTCTTTGCTCTTATCCAAAAATAGGCTCATCATGGCACCTTAAAGCTTTGAAGAAATTCCAGTCTCGGACACGTATATCCAAGTCTAAGAAGATGCCTCCTTCCTACTGAAGCACAAGCAAGCGGAGTAAGTCCGCCCTATGAATAATGTGCATACCAGTTGTGTTCCATCCATATTTCTACATAAGTATGCTTTCTTCATTTTCACCCACAAGTCTGCAATTTCCATATTGTTATTGACATTCATTCACTTTTTGCTGATATCTTTGAGGGACAACTGAGCCAAGCCATATGAAGAAAATAGTCGTGAGCATGAATTAATATGCCTCAATACTTATGTTTTAACAAGTTAATATCAAGTTGATAAAATTATGACTTCGGAGAAGACTGCTCAAATACCTTACAAAGACTAGTAAACTGTCAATCTTTATGGTCACTAGCAAAACAACTAATCACCTCGATAGGAAGTTCAACCAACAAATCCAAAGCAAAAGATAGTTCCTTATCCTCATTTCAGGTGGATACTTCTCATTTTTTGTCTCGGCTTTATGGTGGTTGGATGGATAAAAACCAACCAGAGCAATAGAATTCTGACCTATTCTATAGAAAAAAAGGTCAATACTATCGAATCAAGACTGCCGAGAATTCTTTGGATCTATACTCCAAATTAAATGGACTCAGAACCACTATAAAACGATATTTTTCTGAACTACTATGTTCAACTTGCCTAGAATAATAGTTATGAAGTACGATATGCTAATTCTTGGAATTCTTACGATTGGATCAGCAAATAGAAAGCTGATGCTATCACAGTAGCTATGTCCAATTCACAAATCGATGAGGGAGTTCATAACTTGCTCAAATTAGCACTACTTCATGGAAATGGGGGTATTCTTATGGACTGGGGTAACCTTTTCTTCCGTGAGGACTTTCATTGGATTGAATAAATGTTCGATAAGTACTAAGAATAGCCGAGTATGACGCTTGGATGTAATCCATCAGAATCGTATTTATTTATGCCACGAAATCATAGCTAGGCTGTAGAAATAAAATTTATTTCTAACCTGATGGCAGCGGTACCAAATAGTGACTTACTCAATAATGCTTTTCTGATGTTATGTCAAATAATGCAAACTGGCTCCATTCCATTCGATAGATAATAAAAGGGGCTACTATGGAACTAAGTCACTGAAATTCACTACCTTCAATCAGCCATTGAGACAAGTATCAATGGAGTTATTTCTTCTATACTGAAAAGCAATTAAACATAAGGAAAATCTGTTTGTGGGCTCGGGATGCAAACAATTAGTCAAGCAATATACTATGAATTTCATTAAAAGACAATATTTCAAACCGTAACTCGTTTGGAGGGTTACTGGCATTATAATCCCAATTCATTATCAATATTATATGGATAAAGTTTCTTCTTAATAAATGTTCATAAATCTATGATTGTACCCTATCTTGAGAAAATATTGTCAAATAATGAAAACACTAAAATATTTTTCAGAAAATCTCAGCTTTTTCAATTACTTTAGGTACCTGAAAATAAAAAAATATTTATTGATCCTCTTCCATAAAGACAAATAGAACTATGCCTTGTTGTCATGGATCCTCTCACTTCACACTAAATACTTCAAATTTAATCAAGATTCAATGATCAGACCTATAAGCATTGGAAACTAATCCTCCCCACTTTGGATTATTCTTAAAGGCATAATATTCAAAATCCTAAAGTAACAATAATGCCTTCTTTTTCGACCTAAGTTCATATCATCGAGAAGGCCCTGGCACTGCACTGCCCTCGGAAGGGGTATGCTGTCCTGCTGAACAAAGGATAAACCTTCAGCAATATTTCAGCTCTTTAGATAATTGCTTAAACTGTGAGCAATTATGATGTGCTAGGAGTTATTCTCAACCTTCAGATAAACGAGAACAAAATAAAACCTGACATTTCGATAGCGACCTTTACTCGTTTTCGTGACGGAATAGTCAATCCAAACTATGAAAAAGCTGATGCAGTACTGAATCATTTTAGGGTTTTTGCAATATAAAGTTTCCTACAGATTCCACAGTTCGCCCTCCGCAACATTTACGGGCAGTACTTCAAGGACCGACTCATCTTTCTGCTGGACTTACTCAACCTACAATACGACCCCAAATTAATTCATGGCAGATCGAAAGCAATTTATATGAGGAAAAAATTTATTGATGTTTGGAATGTTGCCGGAAAAATGGTAACCTTAAACTCAAATATATTCCTCTAGTCTAATAGTTGGGAAACAGTCGATAAATAGCAAATCCGAATGACCCGTACAAGAATTGACTGCATTCTGCCAGAATAGTTCTTTCAGGCACTCGTTCAGTATAAGGTTTCCTTTCGAAAACAAGTTGCCTACAACCAAGCTAAGGATTGGGTCTCTGTTGATGATCGTCAGGGCCCTGATCTTATCCCCAGAATCATCCATCAGGTCTGGCTTGGCTCTAGCATTCCTCCTGCCAAACAGTATTTCATTGACAAAACGAAAAAAATATACCCTCAGTATTAAATCAAGGTATGGAGATAGCATAATCTGTCTCTTGAACTCTTCCCCAACACCTATGACCGCATCCAAACACTACTTGCCTTCAACAAACGCAGCCCTTTCAATAAGCTCGCTTCAGTTACTGACATTATGCGTCATGAAATTTTATACCGGTAGGGTGGCTTTTGGAAAGATGCAGGAATGAACCTCCTTCGTCCTATTTTTGATAAATTCAGGAAGTTCAAGTTGGCTCTTCCAACTGATCGCCTCTTTAGATACAGATGGCTGCAAGGGATGTGTTTTTTCGCAAACATGCCAGGATATTAAAATATGTATCGGATAAACAATTATCGAAATCTCAACAGAATGCGGATCTACGATAATGACGCCATGAATATAGCTGGTCCTGTTGACTTCAGACAACTTTTATTTGGTTAATAGGAATATGAAACTGACATATTGATAATGCCATACTAAACCTTTTATCCTGGACAGATAATCCAACACCCATAAGAGGATCTTTGCACTAAACCCAAGAGTGAGCTGAGAGAAGGTGAGCAATACTAGATCTAGTAAAACGGCTGGATTTTGGTGGAAAATTGTGAATAGTACTATCCTTACGCCTATGCTATCGAACACAATCGGTACGGGAATACCTGGCAGACAAGAAAATATAAATTAAAATCATGATATGTATAATGTATCTCTTTGTTGATCATATTCATGCATTCAATCACTCATTTGACAGTCAACCATGTTGGGATTATTAGGTTTGTTCAATGGATGCATTCTGAAAGATTTTGTCTCTGATTTAAGATTAATGAGTCTCTTGTTGACAAAAGTGGCTTCAATCGCATAGGCAGGTATCTTTCTCAAAAGGTAGGACTTATTCTCTTTGTTGGCGGCAAAACAAACATGATTGTTGAGATGGAAATTTACATTGACAAACTTGGTCATGATAGATCTCATGATATCAAGCATACCCCATTACTCTTGGTAGGTGGGGCCGATATGGATTTCCATGGCGATCTGCTCTATCAGGTCTAATTTCTCGGTCGGAAAATACTTCAATCCTTCCCATTCTCCTCCCTCACAATCCATCTTTATGAACACGTTTTTTCCTGTTAAATTACTCTCCTTCAGCATATCCTCCAATGTATAAAAAGTACGGTGTTGGCTAATTTCAGTCTCAGCTCCAATGCATGCATAAATAAAGTGGTTATTGTGATTATTGCTGGAGCATTATGGTTCTTTTGGGTTTGTGCAATCGAATTGGTAGTTAGGAAAAGGATGAATGGTGGTCAGCTAGCAGCCAAAGTTGTCGACCCCGTTGATGCCGAGGTTGATCATTCCTTGGGTTTACTTGAAGAGATTGCTGCAAAGGAGGTAGCCTCCATCTGGCATGGTGTCTTCACCAACTCTCTCAAACTGACAATCCGTGTCCTGAGTCAACACATGTGTACATTGTACGGCTTGAGTAAAGAGATGAGTTCCTAATCGAATCGTGCAAGATCCTTGTCTACAACTTTTGTCGAGTTATACACATCACCAACAGTGGGAACCCCAAGAGTTGGGTAACAAAATTTAGGAAGGGGCTTAGTTGTTTCTTGTTGTGATAGTTATTGAAAAGGATTTTCTTTGCCAATGTTGAGGAGAAGTAAGGTTAGAAGACAGATGACGACAAGCATCAAAACTATGATGGCCCAATTTTGTTTTTCGATTGTTTTTGAGCGAATAGCTTGGTTAGGTGGGATACTACTTTAACTTTGCCAAATTTGGCTCTATAATGTCTAGCTATTTCGGACCATCATGAAGTCCCCTTTGTTATTCTAACTTGTCATCAAATAATATAAACAAATGTTCATCTATGAGATAGACCCTCCAAGTAGAACAAAGAACAAAATAAACAATATTTAACCTCAATGATAAAAAAAAATCAAGTTCAGGTCTGATAAAAGCACCATCAAATAACTTGCACTGTTTGTTGTTGACTGATAATATTTAAAACTGATGAGCGGGTAAGGGGCACATACCCACTAGTTGCAGGAGGTAGGAGGATCAGATTCTTTCTCAGCTGACGTTGGCTATCCTGTCGAGAACCGAAAAGGAGTTGTTCCATCAAAGAGCATAAAGCTATATGCAGTGGCAGCGATCGGACTCATCTTAATCATTTATCTCGCCTTCTACTTCAAGAAACAATACGACATAAAGATGACAGACAACGATAATCACCGACATGATGGCAGGACTTTCACATACCCAACTGTAGGCATCCCGATACCTGGCCAAACATACAACGCCACCAAGGTAGCAGGAGAGGATTTGATAAAATTCGATGAAGCCTTCCTCTAACTATTTAAGCCATACAATGTAAATAGTGTGTTATAAAGGACACAGATTGCGAATATGCCAGATATGGGGATAATTTGATCTATGGGGGTGAGGGAGGATATCTCACCTGCAAGAATTGGATCAACCACAGCCAAGGGTTGATTAACATCGGGGTCAACGGCTTTGATGATTTTGGATGTCGGGTTTCAGCCTAAGGAAAGTTCATCAATGAACAATACGATTGTATTAACCCTACAGAAACTGTCTGCCCTTAGAACGGATTTCAAAATCACATGCATGCAGTTTGCTTTGGCACAACTGACGAGTAGCACTACGGGCAAAAATATCAAACCTTTTAGTCTATGCTTAAAGAAACCCATCTTGAAAACAAGTATGTCTTCATGAAAATTGACTGTGAAGGATGTGCTTATCCTGGTCTGAAGTATCTTCCGACTCACTTGTTAGACAATGTCGACCAGATAGTCGGAGAATGGCACCTTGGTCACATTTATAAGGAGGAGTGGGGCATGTTGGATATTTTCAGAACGTTAACTTAGAAGTGCGTGGTCGTTAATGTGCACATGACCAACTTTGCCTGCTTTGAGGAGCCACATTATCATCGTAAACTTGAGGCTGCTGCAGTTGAGTATACTTTAGTCAACAAAAGGCTCATCAAAAAAAAATCGGAATCACGTTCCTGGAAGACAAATCCTCTAAACAGGCCAAACCTGGAGGGTGCCAGGGATTGCCAAATATCTGAGAAATGATTAAGATTATCATTGTATAAGCTTTCATAGTCACAAGCCTTTTCATTCAAATATTTAAACATTTTAATTCAACATGAGTTAACATCATAACCCACAGATAGAAATTCCTCAAGGAGATAGCTTTTCTGATATTCGAGACAATCAAATGGGGAGTTCTGGATCAGAAGAATTTCAGTCAAGCTATCCTGAGAATTACCCTCACTAAAGAATGAAGGCATCAAGAATCGTTATAAAAAATATAATCACAAGACAAACTGTTTCCTTGTTTTTATTATTGCTCTGCTGCTGTGGCTTTTTGTATGAATATCTGCAAAAAAGTGAACTAGAAAATCAACTCGAAAATAAGCGCAGATAAGAATATATCAAATCATTCGGCTCAACAATAGAAGCAGACAATGAAGGACCAATTTTACCAAAAATACTATGGTTATATACTGAATATGATCTAAAGGCATAGAAGATGGTAGAACAAGTTCTAGGACACTACTTGATTGAAAAAGCAAAATAAAGTGGCTGGGAAGTCAAGCTTGCAGACTCCTGGACAGCATATTAATATATCAGTGAAGAGACAGCAAAATTAGTGACCTATGCCAGGCAGAACCAGAAAATATCAGAAAAGGTTGACGATCTATTAAGATATGCTCTTATAATGGATAATGGAGGGTTGATGATCAGGGTTTCGGAAGCCTTGCCGATAGACAATTTCACCTGGATCTAGGACTACTTTTCGACAAAGTCGAATTCAAATATCTTGTAGAATACTCAGACTTTGCTCTTTTCAGGTCCTGATTACTAAACAAACAAGGTTGAATATCAAGATTTCATGCTGGTCGCTACAAAAAAAGCGAAACTTGTTCGCTTTATCTTTAATGCACTGTGCTACATTACATCAACAGGAAAATTATAGTTGCCTTAACTCAGAGATGCAATATGGATTGACTCAAGAGTTAACTCAACTTCGGTCAAAAATTTATCCAGAGTTCTTCTACGCTCCTTTTTGAAAACCCTTACTCCAACTTATTTTAAATCTCATGTCCTTCAATATACCTCTCTTATTGAAACTAGTCCCGATTGCAGAGACAAAACCGTTGCACTTTTAGCTAAAAGTCCATATGAATACATTAAAATTTGTGGAACTCCCAGTTATTTCATTCCTCTTCATGTATAATTTCATAGAGTCAAGTTAGAATAAGCCTTAGAAAAGTTGATTGATGAAGAAGAGCTTGTGGCCCATCCTTTGAGCTATTGGAAATCACTGATGATGACACCATACAATCAGCAATTGTTTGAACATGTTCAACCTCGTCCTATTCATTATTGTGTCTTGGATGCTCATCCATCATCTAATTTTCAACAGCTTTCAAACAGCTTGGAAAATTTAAAAAAACAAACATATAAAAATTGGACAGCTGTTTACTTCTATGAGAGTGGTAATTCAGGTTAAAGTGCTGAGTTTGTTGAAGATCAGCACAAAAAGGGGGTTAATATTATTCTATCGGAAAGTTCCTCTTCTATTGGCCGCAACTATGAACTTGGAATTGTAAAATATTGTCCTAATAAATCATTCGTAGTGATTTTAAGAAGATATGAAAAATTAAGTAGCGAACATTCTCTCGAGGATCTGATTCCTTCAATTCAGCCAAGAGATGTTCTGGGAGCCTATGTATCTCTGAATATATCAGGGAGAGTAACATAAAACAGGAAAAAGTATCAAGACTATAACAAGATGTAATATAGTGCTCTTAATCCAAAATATGACGATTTGAACTCTATATTGAATCATCTGAGAGTTTTTCATTCCGACAACTACAAAATAATTCCTCAATTCGATATCAAATCTCCTTAAGGAATCTATACTAACGACCGTTTCGTCTTTCTTGAGCATTTCATCTACTACACGATCAGAACTCCGGCTTGTAGTGATCATTAAACTCTCAGACATGAACAGCGTGTCAAATGGTTTGTAAAATCAGCAAGATAGTTATATGATGTTCCTTTTCGAATCAATTTTTATAGGAAAGTACTCATTGAGACTCCAGTATAAGATGAGATTGACAAAGAATAGTTAGCTCGGAATAGATTCAAAGAAAAATCTTATAATATGCAATAAAGCATGGACCATTTGGTTCGCAATGGCCAACCTATTGAACATTTTGTTGTTTTTAATCCAGCTCATGATGAACCCTATACCAAAAGAAACAAACCTAATCGAATACCCAAAAAGATTCATCAAATTTGGGTGGGAAAGCCTATTTCTGAGGCTAAAATGGCATTAATAAATATCACCAAGAGTATATACCCTGATTTTTAGTACAAATTATGGGGTAATGAGGATATAACACGTGAAAATTTTCCTCTTTCTTATGATCTCATTCAGAGCATCTTTGAATCTGACAAATATATGCGATACAATAGACTTGCAGTTGCAGCTGACGTTATGAGACATGAAATCTTATATAGAGAAGGAGGCTTCTGGCTAGATACTGAAATGTATATCTTCAGGCGTATATTCGATAAATGGTTAAGTTACAAGGTAGTCAACTCAGGTTTGAACTCTATGAGGCATCGATGGATTGGAGGAATGAGTTGGTACTCAAACGAACCAGGTTACTAGGGGCTTCGAAGAATCACCTCTCACGCTAACACCAACCGATATGATATATTTCAGCAAGAAGTTCTCAGGATAGCAGGCAACTATGATTTTAGGCAATTTATCATAGGAGATGAAGAGTATGATCCCGATATCCTCTACATGAACTACGATACATTCTATCCCACTGATTACGGGTTGGCCGATATAAGTGGAGCAAGGTGTGCTCTTCCATTGCCATAAATTCCCTAAGAAGACGAAATCATCATCAAATACAAGCGAGGGGGAAGCAATTTTGCAATCATTAAAAATTGCGGTAAATACTACCCTTACTCTTATGCTAGAGAAAGTGGAGCAGTCGGAGGAGGAACATGGTTCACTCCCAGATGGTGATTCTGACAATAACAATATGAACCCTTTTTTATCTATTCCATAGACTTGAGTGTATATTTATTCATGGGAGACTAGTGAATACTGCTGGATTGATGGGGCTGTGTCCTGCGAATTTGATAGAAGGTCGATCAATGTCGTTAAAGTAGTCGTTGGTGATGAAGGCATACTTGAAATTGGGAGCACATTATCGAAGGAATATTCGACACTGACATTTGGCCAATGTTGAATGACGTTAAGGAACCATTGTTCTCTCGAATGTATAAAGTAAACTATATAGGAGCAATCAAGCTATTTGGGAATGATACCATCATTGAGTGGCAAGGAATTGAACTCTGTCAATCAAACTTCCTGCACCGACTCTCACACCAGTGATTCTTTTTCCTTGGGCAACGAACTGTCCCTGATGGGCAGCCCCCTCGCTTCCAAAGTTTCTAGAACGGTCCCCTTGGTTGGTCTCGAATCTTATCTGATTCAGCAAATCTCCATGGACAGTGTAAACTTTGTCAATGTACTGACCAGGAGGGGCCTGATAGAATATCTCGTTTGCTCCTCCATTGCCTCCGAACTTAGGTGATTCGACGTATTGACCGTTAGTGACGTCAACAAATAGGAATTGTAGACTGTCTATCAGTGAGCCACATCTTCCACGGACAGCCACCAAGCTAAGGTTGGGACGAATGAATTCCTGAGGATTTCCACCGTTTCCTCCAAAGCGCTGAGACTCTTGATATTGCCCTTGACCTCCCTGATGTCCTCCCCACATGTTCTTTCAATATATTGTATACTCTGCAACATATCTTTTGTCATAAATACTTGCTAAATCTGACGATAAGCAAATAGATAAAATTATTTGTAAATCTTCATTAATAGAGAAAACAAACGAAAACTGTTGTCATCAGATCTAAATAATTTGAGAAAAAGGAGGAAAAATATCCGTTTCCGTTCAAATATCTGTTCGAAAGTATCAAAAGGCTTAGGCTTCTTTCTTTAAGGGGAAAAAACTTCTTGTTGAAGTATAAACACCTACTACAACACGTACTTTTTTAGATTAATGCTATGGATCTATCATTGGCAAGCATGAAAGACAATTCCATCAAGAAGGGCTCCAGCCTTTCCCGTGACTCCTGTGATCCTTCTTCCTTGGACGTCAAAGTGACCGCGATGGTGACCTCTGCCTCCGAATCTACGAGAGCTAACCCCTCCATTACTTTTGACTTCAATGCTTTGGCAAAAATCATTCCACTCCATTTTTATCTCATCAATCCATTCTCCCTCAGGAGCCTGCCAGATGAAGTGATTACCTCCGTGTCCTCCATAAGGAGGTGATTCGACATGTTGGCCAGTGTTTATATCAATGAAGAGAAACTGTATTTGATCGATTGATGCTCCGCATCTTCCTCGAATGCCAACGAGACACAAATTAGGTTGCATAAATTAGAATGGTCCTCCTCCATGTCCTCCCATGTGTTGCGAGGTCATCATTCCCCCATACATTTTCTTTCAATAAAATATATGCAAGATTGTAGTTTCATTCTTCTAATGGTCTAATAAAATCTATAAATGATTCATCTATTTTTTGATGTCCACAACATCCTGTTTTAAGCTTCAGTAGCAGACTGCCTCTCTTGTATCAACACTAGTGCATAATTGAAATATAAAACTACTCAAACTATTTATTAGACCCATACATTTTATTTACATCAAGATCTTCAATGATATACCGATAACTGATCTTCAGCTCTCTTGAATATTACCTTCGCTAAATATTATTTTTTATAAGCATGAAGAATTAGACGAAAATATCAAACCAAAACGTATCTCTACTCTTTTTGAACAAAATAGTCAGAGCGCTATCATACGGAATCATCATTGTTGTATACTTCGATAACCTCTTCCTCAAAGGGATTGGTGTGTTTCCCTCTGCTTGGATTCAGGTAGCAATAATTGCTGGAAATATCGTATTTTCTTAGCTGCTCATCTTCTATGCCTCGATAAAAGGTCCAATAAATGCGCTTATTCTGGCTTCAATTATCCAATTTCTGACAGGAGTCATATATGCGGAATCAGATAGTGCAACCATTGTGACTTTGATGAGTTGCTTTGGAATTATTTCTCTAACTACAGGATAAATGGAACCTTTTTAAAAACTTGAGAGGTGCCTTCTTGGTTTAGATCAAGGTTTAAAATAAGGAAATGAAAGCAGTCGAAATTTGAAATGTCACTTCGCTTTGGGGTGGATCTCCTCAGCTCTGGGAGCTATCTTGGTTGGATACTTTATGAGTGTGGCAACTTCGTACGATGATACAATGATTGTGATCATGAGATTATATGCTGGTCTTGCTCTTCTCAACGCTTTTCTATATTTCTTAATGAGTAGATCTTTCAATCATGTTTAACTCTCAAAACCATCTTAGCAATCTCCAGAAATGTTGACCTAGGACATTATGAATGTGCTCATTTTCGGTTTTTCTTTTGTGATCTGTGGTGTTTCTGACTCTTTCCTTTTACTCAACTTTATTTCCTTCTATCTTGAAGATGAGCTCTTCGTCCCTCTATAAATTGTTGCCCTCTGCATAGCTGTCTTAGTTCTCTTCTGGGGTATCGGGAGCACTTTCAGTCAGTTTTTGTCATCGAGGACTTCTCTAATGTTTATACTTTCTGGCCTTCTAGGGGTGTTGCTGTTTTTCCTTCCCAAAATCAAAAATTTTTATGTCGCCATGGTCATACTCAGTTTGAAATCTTTTCTGCAATTAGCTGAAGAAAGACTCAGGATAAATGTTATAGCCGATAAACTTTCCTCTAGTCAAGCTTAGAGGAGTGCCAACATTGGAAATAATATTTACAAAACCGGCTTAGCTTTTGGTGTTGGCTGGAAAGGATACCTGATGGGCCCTCCCACACCTTTTCCAGGAAATAATTGGGCTTTTTACGTTAGTGGATGTTTGAGGTTGCTTTATATTGTAGTCTTAAGTCTCCTCTTCAAAATTTGCCAGTCAACCCTCAGGTCAGCTGAGCTCATTTCAGCTGACTAGTTCGAATCCGACAAACTCAAAGAAATCAATATAAGTGAGCAGTGATTTATTCAAACATACAGTATGGATTATTTTTTAGAATTCGATTTATGACAGATCAGGTGCTTGTGGAATCATTAACGGCGCGATTGCCAGGTGTTTCCATAACGGTTATGTTCGATGGCGAAAGCATATGGGTAAAGTTGGTCGCAGTTGCCTAACAAATACCAGCCATTGTCTATAAATTCGTAGGATTCACCTCTTACTCTGTCTTTTTTCTTCTTTGTGCAAAGATCATCCTCAGGGTGTTGTATAATTTGCCCAGGATAGAAAGTTTCGTAAGGCATCAAAAGAATATCAGAGTCAAGCTACTCATCTCCTATCAAGAGCTGTCTAAAATCTATAGGACCAGCGATATTCATGGCGTCATTATCGTAGATTCTCATTCTGTTGAGATTTCGATAGTTGTTTATCCTGAGCATGTTTTCATATTTAGGCATGTTTGCAAAAAAACACATACCTTGTAGCCATCTGTAGTTGAAAAGCCGGTCAGTTGGCAGCACCAACTTGAACTTCCTGAATTTATCAAAAATAGGACGAAGGAGGTTCATACCTGCATCTTTCCAAAAGCCTCCCTCCCGGTATAAAATTTCATGGCGCATAATGTCAGTAACTGAAGCAAGTTTATTGAAAGGGCTGTGCTTGTTGAAGGCAAGCAGTGTCTGGATGCGATCGTAAGTAGTAGGGAACAGTTCACGTGTTACATTGTTCTCTCTCCAGACCTTAACTTCATAAGTTGGATACATTTTTTTTACTTTTTCGATAAAATATTGCTTAGCTGGAGGTATACTAGAGCCAAGCCAGACTTGATGAACGATTTTAGGAATTAAGTCAGGACCGTTGCGGTCATCAACAGAGACAAAATCTTTTGCATCATTGTAGACCACTAGTTTTTTAAAAGGAATCTTATGGGATTCAATTTAATTCAAAAAACTCAACGCATCGAAAGAATCTAGTCTTGTTCTTGTTTTTTTTATTTGTTATCGATTTACCTACTCCCAACTGTTGGCTATAATTGTAAAATTTTTCGGCATAACTTTAATTTTTATTGCTATGTTCCACAACTCAGTATTTTTCTTGGCGAGGAAAAAATGTCGAGCTTAAAAATAATGAATATAAGGTGGAAAGCCAGATTGATGTAGATTCAGCAAATCCATCAGAAAAATTAATCTGTCCTCAAAATATTTCCCATAAATATCTCTTAGTGCCATTTGTGGTATTTGAAGGAATGTTTCAATAGCAAACACTCTGAAATAGTTGAGAACTTTGTTGGCTTTGTTAAATTTTGGATTGACTATCCCATCATAATATCTGTTAAAAGTTAACTATCTGAAAGTAGCTTTTTTTATATATCCTATTATGTCAAGATTTACCAAGAGACCTAGTATGTTGTGGGGCCTCACTGCATCAGCAATTTATTGAAAAGCCGCAACTGTGCCGAAGTTTTCCCCTTTGTTGAGCAGAACTGCATACCCCTTTCGAGGACAGTGCCTTGCGAGGGCCTTCTCAATGATATGAACCTCTGTGGAGTACGAGGGGATCACTTCCACCTTGGGGCTTTTGACGTCTCCCTTCTTGGCTGGGTCAGCAGCTGGGAGGACCAGCTTCCATTTGCTGTAGGTTTGGTTGTCAAAGGCCGAAGAAGCCTCGACGATTTAGCTTTCGGTGAGTGGGTCCATGACGACAAGGCAGAGTTCGATCTCTCTTTCGGGAAGAGGGTCGATGAAGACCCTTTTGTTTTCAGGCTACGAAAGGATCCGGTAGAGGAAGCTGCTTTTCTTCAATGTTTTAGGATCCAAACTGCCATCAATAAATTTTCCAAGATACTCCGTGAGTTATTTTTGTACTGTGCCAGCAAAAAAATATATATCTGGTATTATCCATCGTATTTTCTCTATTTACCTTAAACCATTTGCACTAGTCATGATATTTACAAGCTTTTCTCCTTCAAATTCATCAAATTATTCAAATATTCGAGCATTGGCAATCTGAATTCCCATACCACAAAATCGAGCATTTTAGAAAAGTTGAGATTTTTAAAGTTCTTTTTAAACGACTGTGTTTATGACAGTCTCAAGAGAGTTTTCCATGTAATAGACTCCGAGAAATTCATTCCACAAAAGTTCGTTATAAGTAACTTCATAAGGAAATTTACCTGTTGAAATCACTGCTGTTAAAGTGTTAAAGGCTTTTATAAGTATCGAACTTCCAGGGACAGCTGCAATTATAGAAGTAGAAAAATCAGAAGGTCTTGATCTTGTATTTTTAGGCATAAAGAGAAAGGAGCTATTTTGAGAGCACAATACTTGAGAACTTTGCGGACCTTCTTGCTTGTCAAACATTTTCTCCAGCCATTAGAAGTCTTATCTGATGAAATAGTTGCCCCATTCCATCATGATTCCTCCATTGTCATATAGC
>Ga0100381_1001564_pt1 | contig 21343 bp, 17 predicted proteins | sample CryGeymeta201505_FD_80416 | JGI IMG/M metagenome (GOLD analysis project Ga0100381, IMG submission 80416) | Groundwater microbial communities from Crystal Geyser aquifers in Utah, USA - Crystal Geyser metaG 2015-05 | ecosystem: Environmental > Aquatic > Deep subsurface > Groundwater | place: USA...
TGGCTGCCGTAATAGGTAATCTTGAACTCTCTATGCTTGAGTTGAGTAATAATGAAGATGCTGCAAGATCTCTCAATGAGGCTTTCAAGGCCGCCCGGAAGGCTGCAGATATGGGACGCCTGATGCTTATCTACCTTGGTCAGGGCATTACCGAAAGAAAACCTCTCGACCTTTCAGCGCTTTGCAGAGAGGCTTCACCCCTTATTGAGGCCGCATTCGCTCAAAGCATAATTTTTGCCAGGGAATTGCCCGAGCACGGACCAATAATAATAGCTGATGAGGCAGATATCAGACGTCTGATCATCAATCTTACGACCAACGCGGCTGAGGCCCTATCCGGAAAAGAAGGAACCGTTAAAATAGCAATAAGCACAGCATGCCCCTCGAATGAAAAAGAGACGCAGCATTTTCCGGTGGAATGGATACCGAAAGACTCCCGCTACGCCTGCATAGTGGTTTCTGACGACGGTGAAGGAATGGATAATGAGACGTTGGATAAGATCTTCGATCCGTTCTTCTCAACAAAATTTACAGGAAGAGGCCTCGGCCTTGCCGTAACCCTTGGAATTGTAAAGGCTATGGAGGGCGCAATAGAGGTGGAAAGCTCTCCTGGGAAAGGCTCTCTCTTCAGGGTATTCCTGCCTATGGAGCAGGGGGGATATGACCAGTCCAACGGATGGGGATTTCCCGCCGTCTTGACAAGGAAGCCACAGCAAGTATATAAAACAAAAATTCATAATTCTGTAACGGCCTAATACCTCGCTTGGATTCCTGGCACAAAAATTCTCCTCAAGAGGAGCCGGACTCGTCAAACTTATAAAAACAGATATGGTGGGCCACGCAGGCACCAGAGGAAAGGATTTTTTATGATGCATGGAAAAATAGTCGGAACGGGTTCTTTTCTCCCGGAGAAGATATTGTCAAATGATGAGCTTAAACTCATAGTTGACACAAGTGATGAATGGATAACCAGAAGAACAGGCATAAAGGAAAGGCGAATCGCATCCAAGGATAGAGAAGAGAGCACTACGGATCTTGCTGTGGGCGCTTCCCTTAAGGCACTTGAGATGGCAGACATGAGCGCCTCTCAACTTGACATGCTTATCGTGGGGACTGTTACTCCGGACAGCCAGTTCCCTTCCGCAGGCTGCATGATACAGTCAAGAATAGGAGCTACAAATGCGGCTGCCTTTGACCTCTCTGCCGGATGCTCAGGCTTCCTTTACGCGCTTACAATGGCTGACAACGCCATAAGGGCTGGAAATGCGGAAAATATTTTAGTGCTTGGTGTAGAAAGGCTCTCAGGCATAGTTAACTGGCAGGACAGAAGTACCTGTGTCCTCCTCGGAGATGGAGCGGGCGCGGTAATGATATCATCCTCAAATAATGGCAGAGGCATCATGTCAACCCATCTCCAGTCGGACGGAACATTAGGGAACCTGCTTTATTCTTCATACGAAAGCTCCCTTCTTCCTGAATCCCTGGATTGCATAGAACTAAAGCCTTTTCAGCTCAAGATGGACGGAAACAAACTTTTTAAGAAAGCGGTGGGCTGTCTTACCGATATTGCATCCCGGGCTTTGAAGAAAAACAATCTGTCAAGCAGCGACATATCAGTTGTCATCCCGCATCAGGCAAATCTCCGAATCATTATGGCGATGGCTGAAAACCTTGGGATACCGATGGATAAGGTCTTTACCAATCTTGCCCGTTACGGCAATACCTCCTCCGCATCCATACCCATTGCCCTGGACGAGGCCAACCATGCCGGGGTTCTCAAAGATGGCGATCTGGTTCTTATGGCAAGCTTCGGCGCCGGCCTGACCTGGGGCGCCGCTGTCATCGAGTGGGGAAGCTAGGAAAGAACTTAACCAACCGATTCATAAAATCGCCTCTGCCGGTAAAAAGAATCACATTCAAACCTTCCTCTTCCGCCCTGTCGATGTTTCCGGGATGGTCATCTACAAATACAGTTTCATGGGGCAGCGAATTCATCTTTTTCAGTACCAGCGGGAAGATGTCCCTGCTTCTTTTTGTTTTTCCGAGTCTGAAGCTGTTGAATACGTAATCAAAGTATTTGAGGAAACCTTGGTTTTTATCGAGTTCGTAAAGCCAGTCCGTCTGGTCTGTGAGGAGGGAAAGCTTTGTGCCGCGGTTCCTTAGATCTGATAGGATATCGAGCATCCATTTTCTTATGACGAATCTTGAAAGGATCTCGCCCCGAAGCTCCTGATCTGGCATATCAATGCCGGTGCGAAGCCTGAAAGCCTTCCAGAAATCCTTCTCAGTGGCCTTGCCTGCGACGTATCCGCTTTCGTGCACGGCATCAAAACCCATGGAGATAATCCGATCTTCTGGCTGCCCGGCCTTTGCCGCAATAGCCTTAAGGCCCTCGCGAAAGCCTTCCTCAGCTACTACCCCTCCGAAATCCACCATGAGGAATCTGATAGCTCCATTAATCTTATTCATTCTTAGAAATCCCTTCTAACCCCCATGCCCTGATGGGGCACAACGAATGATGAAAATCACCCCCGCCCCTCCCTCCCCCATCGAGGGGGAGGAGGAAAGGGAAGGGGCATTTCCCTTGTTAACTCCCCTGAAAAACTCCATATCGCACTTAGCCACACGATAATGTCCATTCGAGGCGCGCGGATGCGCAATAGAGCAGATGATGCCTATAGTGTCAAGAAGATATCTTCATGCGACTCCCTTATTGTTTTTTCCACAAAGGCACACTAAGATAACATCCATGATTGACTTTGGATAACAGTTCAAAGCACGCCTTGGAATTACTATCCTATCGAGGAGAATAAAGAATAATGGACAGAATTATAACTGTGGAAGGTGTCAAGAAAACGATTTTCGGATCCGGTTCCATAAAGCGGCTTGGCGAAGAGTGCAAGGCACTGGGAGCAAAACGCGCGATAATTATTGCCGACAAGGCGCTCGCAGGCACTACTATCGTTACGGATTCACTTGAGGCACTGAAGAGCGCCTCCATTGAGGTTATACCTTACTTCGAGGTGTTGCCTGAGCCAGCTCCTTCTCTTGCTGATGCGGCTGCGGCTATTGCCTCGAAGGAGGCGGCCGATTGCGTGGTTGGTATAGGCGGGGGGAGCACCATGGATGTCGCCAAAGCAGCCGCGGTACTTACAAAAAATTCCGGCAGCGCTACAGATTATATTGGTCTTGGGCTTGTGAAAAATCCCGGGCTTCCGTCCGTGATGGTTCCCACTACAGCAGGAACCGGTAGCGAGGTTACATTTACGGCGGTCTTTACAATGCGTGAGAGCAAAAGCAAAGGCGGGATCAACAGCCCTTATCTTTACCCGAGCCTTGCTATCCTTGACCCTGAGCTGACACTGTCTCTTCCGCCTTATCCTACCGCCTACACAGGCATGGACGCTCTGACCCATGCCATAGAATCATATACGTCCCTTCAGTCTCATTTTCTCAGTGAGACCCAGTCACTTTCGGCGATAGAACTCATTTCAGGTAATCTGAGGGGTGCCGTCTATGATGGATCCAACATGATATACAGAGAAGGGATGCTTAAAGGAAGTTACCAGGCAGGTCTCGGGCTTGCGATGGCGGGGGTGGGAGCCGTACATGCTCTGGCTTATCCGCTTGGGGCGCTTTTCAATATCCCCCACGGCATCGCAAACGCCACGCTCCTTCCCTTTGTGATGGCCTATAATTATCCGGGCAACACGGAAAAGTTCGCAATGATAGCCCAAGCCCTGGGTGAGGGAATTGATGGTCTGTCCATGCGCGAGGCTGCTTCCAAGGCGGCTTCGGCGGTAGCGCAGCTCTCAAAGGACATAGGCATCCCGGCCAGTCTTAAGGAGCTTCAGATACCGGTTGAAGCCATACCGGAGATGGCTCAGGGCGCCATGAAGGTTGCCAGGCCGCTTGCAAATAATCCCAGACCGGTCACGGTTGATTCCGCCGCTGAGATATACCGACTTGCCTTTAAAGGATAATGTTTGCTTGATTATCAATAATAAAAGGTATCATCTCAATAATTGGGAGGATGGTTTTGCGCAGATCAGGACACGCAGACCAGAAATCAGCTTCTGTAGGTGCGGCTGAAGCCGCACCTACCCCGGATTTTTGAGATCATACAATAAAAGAATAAAGGAGAGATAGATGCCAGGATTTGAAGTCTTAGGAGAAGAGGAAAAAAAGGAAATAATGGAGGTCCTTTCAAGCAAGGTCCTTTTCCGTTACGAGTTCCATGCCCAGAGAAACGGTGTATATAAGGTGGCTGAATTTGAAAAGGCATTCGCCTCATACTGCGGAGCGGGCCATGCGCTTGCCGTCTCATCCGGTACTGCTGCCCTGCGGGTGGCCCTTGCCGCCCTTGGCGTTGGCCCGGGAGATGAGGTCATAACTCAGGGCTTCACCTTTGTGGCCACATGGGAGGCCATACTGGAGACAGGGGCTGTTCCGGTATTTGCAGAAGTGGATGAAACCCTCTGCATGGATCCTGGAGATATACGCAAGAGGATTTCTGCGCGCACAAAGGCCATCGTACCTGTCCACATGTGCGGAGCGCATGCAAAAATCTCCGACATTATTACCGTATCCTCTGAACTGGGTATACCGGTCATAGAGGATACCGCCCAGTCATGCGGCGGCTCATACCGCGACAAAAAGCTTGGTACCTTCGGAAAGATGGGGTGTTTTTCCTTTGATTCGGTAAAGACAATAACCACCGGCGAGGGAGGAATGGTCATAACAGATGACAAAGAACTCCATACCAGGGCATCCGAATACCACGACCACGGTCACGATCATGACGTAAGGGTGGGAAGGGGCTTGGAGAAGCGCAATTTCATGGGGTTCAACTACCGGATGATGGAACTTCAGGGCGCCCTGGGGCTTGCGCAGCTAAAGAAACTCGATCCTGTAATAATCAAGAGACAGAGAGAAAACAAGAAGGCTCTCAAAGATGCCTTGGAGACAATTAAAGGCATATCCTTCAGGTCTATCCCTGATCCGAGCGGAGATATTGCCTCTTTTCTTATTTTTTTCCTCCCAACCCCTGAAAAGGCCCTGGCCTTCTCAAAGGTTATGGCCCGGGAGGGAAGCCCGGTCGTTTACTGGCATGACAATACCTGGCATTATTATGAGAGATGGGAGCACCTTCTGGAAGGAAAAAGCGTGCTGCCTTCGGGATATCCTTTTAAGAATCCGGATGGAAAGGCACGGGTATCTTGCAGCCCCGGATCGCTTCCAGCGACTTCCGAGCTTCTCTCAAGAGCGCTGACAATACCAATAAACATTGACATGGAAAAGGACCTGCCCGTTAAGCTCAAGGCGATTGAAAATGCCGCCAAATCGCTTGGGGATATATGAGGATAGTCTTCGCAACCGATATACACCACGCCTTTAAGGCGGTGGGTTATCTGCTTGATAACACGAACGCTGATCTCTATCTTATTTGTGGAGACTTGGTTTCACGATCCTTTTCTACCTATAAGAAGGCTTGGTCTTTCACCGAGGCGGCGGAAGCGCTTTCAAGGGAAAGAGAAAAATCCTGCGCCCTGCCGCAACTTCAAGATGGGCTCATCAAAAAGGCTGAGCGCATTCTCGAAAGCGAAACAGACACAGACATCAGAAGATCGGCTGAGTGCTACCTTGACTCTTCTAAAAACGCCGAATCCTACCTGATCAATTCCTATTCAAGGCTCGAAAGCATAATATCGGCTCGACCCGGTAAAAAGGTGTACGTGCTCCCGGGAAATTACGATATGGATCTTCAAAAGACCGCCTTGAAGAATAGGAACCTTCATAAAAAGTCTATTGAAATCGCAGGCATAAGGATATCCGGCTACGGAAGTGCAGCCGTTATGACCCCCGGCCTTCCCGAGCACTTGAAAGTCCATTACGATGAAGACGATCTTGTCGGTTTTCTCCAAAGCTCTCAACCTCGCATCATTGTCCTTCACCAGCCGGCATACGGTTTTCTTGACTCCATTGCCTGCTACGGATGCACGGGAAGCAATGCCCTGAGGAGATATCTGGACGACACAAGGGGTATTATTGTCCTTTCGGGCCATAACCATGAGAGCTGGGGAATTATAAACGCCCAGGGCTCTTGCTTTATTAATCCATCCAATTTTGGAAACGCGGCAGATTCCGGGCGCCTTAGGCCTGGCGGCTACTTTCTCGATCTATGTCTTACAGGGGCTGAGGTGCACCGGGCAACCATAAAAAGGCTTGAGAGGGGAAGACCATACTCCATTTATGAAGCCCGGAAGGAGGGCGACGGCTTTTCAAACCTGGTCCTGGATGAAAAGAGATATGCAGGGGCCGGAGGAAAGATTCCTGAGATCAGGCATATCCCTCCCATAAAAGAGCTTTTGCGTATAAAGGAGTTCTTCCTTACACACCAGAGCGCTGATACAGATAAACTTGTCGGGAAGCTACGGGAGATATACCGCGACATAGAGAAAGACGGGATGGAGGTGGCTTTTGATCTTCTGGGCTCCGTGAGTTTCGGGATGGCTGAGGCCCATTCCGACCTTGATCTCGTTGTATATATGAGGAGCAGGGACTGCGTCCTCGATGAGGAAGACACCTGCGGCGTCCCAAGGCCGCTCAGGGCCGTGTTTGAAGCGTTCAGGCAAAAAGGTATAGAGACGGAGGTTTGTGACAGTATTGACATAGAGCGCGTAATGGAAGCTATCATGAGGGAAGATTCAGAAGATGGGCAGTTGCAGCGCTTTATCTTTTACAGAAGCGTATGCAGACCGGTTAACCTGAGACTGATAAAAAAAGCGGAGAATCTCCTCCTCTCGAGGGAAGCCTTTCGGCGTGAGGTGGAAGAATCCCTCAAGGATTACCTGGAGATACTGGTATCGTCTGTAAGACATGTCCAGTCCTTTGACAAATACCGCTCACGTCTGACGGAAAGGGGCATAGAGATTCCTGCTGATATCGAGGGAGCTATCAGGAACTACCTGAGGAGAAGCCCTTTATAAGACACTAACCGCCATGCCCTGAAAGGAGCACAACGAAGCATGAAAAATCACCCCCACCCCTCCCTCCCCCGTCTAGGGGGAGGGATTAAAGTAAGGGGCATTTTCATATAAACCATTATCGAAAGGAGGTCTGCTCTCAAGATGAAGAACACATTTTTCATTACAGGTCTATTGTTGATGTTTCTTTTCACCGGATGCGCATCAATAACGTCAGGCCCCGTCCTGGAAGAAAAGATATCTGCCTATAAGAAGGGATATAAGGTCGGCGTCATTGCGACCAAGGCGGGAAATTTTGAAACCCCGCCCTATATCTCTACAAAGATAAAATATGAGCTTACTGAGATACTGAGGTCCGAAGGCATGCTTTCGGAAGGGGCCGGAAGCGGAAAGACCTTGTCGGTTTTTATCGAAACCTCAGCCAGGTACATTGGCGGCGCATCAGGTACCGACAGATATTCCGAACTGCAATCCCGTGTGATACTCAAAGATGTCAACGATCCATGCTACACGGCAAGCACCTCTATTAGCGCCTACAACGGATTCGGTGCAGTGCTCAGCGATTTTGTGGAGAGAAACCACGCAAAAGACATTTTTGACTTTATAAAGAGGGCCTCCGCAGGTGATTAAGGCGCGCATCCCCGCAGAGAAACCTGCTTCTAAATACGGCACCTATGCCGGTGCCGTAAAAGGATTTACCTGGAACGGGTTAAGAGAAGAGTTCACCTGGCCGATAGACGACAAGGTAAATATCGTACACCAGGCCATTGACCGCTGGGGCAAAGAAAGCAGCACAAGGGATCGTAAAGCCCTCATATTTGAAAAAGGAGACAGGAACGTCTCCTTCACCTACAGGGAATTGATGGAGGCCTCATCCAGGTGGGCCGGCATGATCAGAAGCCTGGGATTTGGAACAGGGGACAGACTTCTTGTTTTTCTCCAGTCGTCTCCGGAGTTTTTCTGCGCCCTGCTCGGCTGCGCCAGGATTGGAGTAATATTCTGCCCCATCTTTACCACCATTGGAATCGAGGAATTGGAAGAGCGCATCGCCAACGCCGAGCCGAGAGGGATTCTTACCCATCTCGACCTTGCAGAAAGGCTTCCGCTTGACTATGCCTCCTCCGGGTATTCCGTTATCTATACCGAAGGAACCGCCCCGGGGCTTTTTCACAATGAATTCATAGCCCCTGATCTGCTCAAGGAAATGCCCGAGTGGATTGAACCCGAATGGCTTGAAGAAGAAAGCCCCCTCTACCTCATCTATACATCCGGTTCCACAGGCCCTCCCAAAGGAATCCTGCACGCCCACGGCGACATGTTAGGGCACCTGGCTACCGGAAGATATGTACTGAATTTGGGGCCTGATTCCGTTTTGTGGACGGACGGAGATCCGGCCTGGATCACGGGCACGATTTACAGCACCTTTGTGCCGTGGCTTTGCGGTGCGGCAAGCGTTGCCCAGGGAGCGGTTTTCTCAGCTTCCACGTGGTATAGAACCATAGAAAAATACGGGGTTACTGCCTGGTACACGACCCCTATGACAATCAGGAGGCTTATGGAGGCGGGTGACGACCTTACCACAAGATATGACTTCTCGCGTCTCAGGCATGTCTGCGCGGTGGGCGAAGCACTGCTCCCTGAGCTTTTCTATTGGTTCAAAGACAGATTTGGTCTATCGCCCCATGACACGTGGTGGATGAGTGAAACGGGAATAATTTGCATCGCCAATTTTCCGTTCCTCGATATCAAGCCTGGTTCGATGGGAAAGCCTCTTCCCGGCATGGAAGCGGCCATCATGGATGAGACGGGTGAGGCGCTTCCTCTCCTCAGCATGGGAGAACTCGCACTAAAAGTTCCCTGGCCCGGCCTCATGAGCGGAATATGGAAGGACAAGGCCCGCTATGACCTTTACTTCAGGCACAAGGGCTGGTTTCTTACCGGGGACATGGCCCTGAAGGACGAGGAGGGGTACTTCTATCATCAAGGCAGAGTAGATGATCTCATGAAGATAGGGGAAAAGATGGTCGGCCCCTATGACATAGAGCAGATACTGTCCAGGCACCCTGCGGTCTGTGAAGCCGCCGTCATAAGCAAGGCTGGAAAGGGAGGGCAGCCTTATCTAAAGGCCTTCATAACGCTCAGCAGTGCCTTTGCCCCTTCAAACCGTCTTAATCAGGAGATACGGTTGTTTGTAAAGGCAAATCTATCGCCTGATGCGCCTTTAAAAGAGATCGAGTTCATGGAAGCTCTTCCCAGGACAAAGGCAGGTAAACTATTAAGGCGGGTCTTGAGAGCCAGAGAACTGGGATTGCCGAGCGGGAACCCGACCAATATGCATGAATAGAAAGGAGGAGTTGGCACCAATGAAGGACAATGCACCCAAGTGGTACGACGCCCACATTAAACATTATCGAGAAGTAGCTTTCATTAAGGGTAGGGACGAGTATGAAAAGATATATGCCCGTTCCCTGAACGACCCTGAAGGCTTTTGGGGCGAGCAGGCAGATAAATATGTTTCATGGTATCACCGCTGGGATAAGGTCCTCAGCTATGATTTCAATGAGGCAAGGGTAGAATGGTTTCAAGGGGCATCATTAAATGCATCCTATAACTGTCTCGACCGCCATCTTGATTCCATAGGTGACAAGATCGCCTACTACTGGGAAGGAGACAATCCGGAAGACAGAAAGAAGCTTTCTTACAAGGAGCTTTATCATAAGGTAGTAAAGGCGGCTGCGGCCCTTAAGAAGCAGGGCGTAAAAAGAGGCGACAGGATTATAATCTACCTTCCAATGATCCTTGAGCTGCCTGTAGCCATGCTTGCCTGCGCAAGAATCGGAGCCGTACACAGCGTCGTATTCGGCGGCTTTAGCGCTGAATCTCTTGCAAACAGGATACAGGACTGTGGTGCCAGGGTTATCATAACCGCAGACGGGTCATTTAGGGCCGGGAAAGCAGTCTCGCTCAAGGAAAATGTGGATAGGGCCGTGGAAAACTCCCCTGATGTGGAGCGAGTTATTGTCGTCAAAAGGACCGGCATGGATGTCGGTATGAAAGAGGGCCTGGATGTCTGGTGGCATGAACTGACTGAAGACCCGACTCTTCCTCCAGAAGTTCCGCCGGAGGAAATGGGAGCAGAAGATCCTCTCTTCATTCTATACACAAGCGGAAGCACCGGCAAACCGAAAGGCGTGGTTCATACTCACGGCGGCTATCTTCTATATGCCGCCATAACCACCAGGATCGTTTTTGACCTGAAGGATGATGAGGTATTCTGGTGCACGGCGGACATAGGATGGGTAACGGGGCACTCCTACGGAGTTTACGGACCGCTAACAAACGGACTTACAAGCGTAATCTTTGAGGGAGTGCCTTCCTATCCTGGATTTGACCGATACTGGCAGATAGTTGCCAGATACAAGGTCAACAAGTTTTATACCGCCCCTACGGTCATCAGGTCTCTTGCAAAGGAGGGAGATGAGCATGTAAAAAAACACGACATAACATCCCTCAGGCTCCTGGGCTCTGTAGGCGAACCTATCAATCCCGAGGCCTGGAGGTGGTATTATCATAATGTGGGCAGGGACTGGTGTCCCATTATGGATACCTGGTGGCAAACGGAAACCGGAGGCCACATGCTCACGCCACTTCCCGGCGTGGCGCCCATCAAGCCCGGCTCCTGCGCCTTTCCTTTCTTTGGGGTTGATCCGGTCATACTGGATGAGACGGGTGAAGAGGTGCGCTATCCAAACCAGGAGGGGGTCCTTTGCATCAGAAAGCCCTGGCCGGGCATGGCTCGAACTATTTACGGCAACCATGACCGTTTCAGGGATACCTATTTTTCCATAGCGCCCGGGACGTATTTTACAGGAGATGGCGCTAAGAAGGATGAGGATGGCTATTACTGGATAATAGGCCGAATTGATGACGTCATAAATGTTTCCGGCCATCGCCTTGGAACGGCTGAGGTCGAATCCGCGCTGGTTCTGCATAGAAATGTGGCCGAGGCCGCGGTGGTTGGCTACCCTCATCCCCTCAAGGGGCAGGGGATTTATGCCTTTGTCACCCTTAATACGGGGGTAGAAAAATCAGAAGTGCTCAAAAAAGATCTTATTGCTCTTGTCCGTAAGGAGATAGGGCCTATTGCAACCATTGACATGCTTCAGTGGGCAGACGCTCTTCCAAAAACAAGGAGCGGAAAGATAATGCGCCGCATACTGCAGAAGATAGCGGCCGGTGCGGGCTCTGAACTCGGGGATACCTCCACCATGGCGGATCCGGCTGTCATAGAGACCCTGATCAGGGACGCCATGGCACTAAAAGGAAAATAGTAAATGCAAGAGCAATCAAGCAGAGCCGCCCTGGTTTTGAGCGAGGATTATCTCGAACACAAACCGGGTCATACGCATCCTGAGCATCCAAACAGGCTGGTATCCATTCACAGGATGATAGACTCTTGCTTTAAAGAAGTCTTTCCGGTCATCACGCCCGCCCTTGCAACCCTTGAGCAGCTTGAGCTGGTTCATACGCCGACCTATATCAAGAAGGTTATGAAGACCGCCGAGCAGCCTTCCACCTCGCTCGCTCCGGACACGCCCGCGAGCAGTAGGACATATCACTGCGCTTGGCTTGCAGTCGGAGGATGCATCAAGGCGCTTGACTGCCTCCTCTCAGGAGAGTTTGACTCATGCTTCGCGCTTGTAAGGCCTCCGGGGCATCATGCGCAGAGAGACAGGGCCGGCGGATTTTGTGTCTTTAACAATCTTGCCGTAGCGGCCCGCTACGCCGTAGAAAGGCGGGGGATAGAGCGCGTTCTAATAATTGATTGGGATATCCATCATGGAAACGGAATTCAGGATTTTTTCTATGGCGATAGAAGTGTTTTTTATTTCTCGACTCATGATCCCCTGCTCTACCCCTATACCGGCACCTTTGAGGAAACAGGAGAAGACGACGGGGCCGGGTATAACCTGAATATCCAAATTCCAAGGGACCTTTCAGACGGAGAATTTCTTTTTATCTATGGCGAGGTATTGAGGCCCCTGCTCCTGCGCTATCAACCGCAACTTATTCTTGCCGCCGCAGGCTTCGATGCTCACAAAGAAGATCCGATTGGAAGATCAAGGCTCAGCGCCAGGGTATTTGGCTCCCTTACAGGAATGATGCTTGACCTGATGAAGGAGTGCGGAAATCCACCCATCCTTTTTTCCCTGGAGGGTGGCTATAATCCACAAGCCCTTGCGGATTCTGTCAAGGAGTCACTCAAGACCATGACCGGAGTTTATCAAAGAGATGAAGTGAAGATTGAGGCTACCGACAGGGTAATGGATATTGCTGCCAGGGCAAGGAACTGTCATAAAAAATTCGGTATATGGACCGATTGATTGCCTGTTTTCGGTGATTGCCGTTTATATGAAAGTATATCGTCATTCCGGCGTAGGACGGTATCCAGTCTTTTTTCGGCCTGCGCCGGAATGACGGCCTGGATTCCGAATCGGGTCCGGAATGACGTACGGCATTTTCATCTTTCGTTGTGCCCCAAAAGGGCATGGCCGATAGATCAATTTTGATGGTCTCGTAAAAAGTCCAAAATTGCCTATTTTCGTTATGCTGGCCAATCCTGTCCCTAACACAGATATTGGAGCCGGAAGCCAGTAATTTCAACTATTTCTGGACTCGGCTTTCGTCGTGGTAACGCTCCTGGCCACTTTTTCGAGTGTGTTAATTTTGAAACATAGAAAAGCGTCCGGCAACCTGTGCTTGTTGACATAGCTTGCTAGCAATACTTATTATGAACTACCGTGAAAATGGCCCGGTTTTTTCCGGAGTCGGTACGAGATCGGGGTCACAATCGAAAAGCGCTTACATAGGCTTCCTCTTGCAATACGATACCGATTCCGATAGAGATACCGACCCCGATGGATTTTCGTGGATGGGGGCGGCAAATAATGTCAGGCATGAAATTTTGGGACCAGGATCACGCAAGAGGAACCTTTTTTTGAATCGGCAGGCAGGCGACTTACAGGCATTGCCGTCGAATCAACAGGGACGGGAGTAAAAAAATTATGGAAGACAGCAAAAGAGAGAAGAAATGGGGCATTTTTCCTGTTATCCTTGCCCTGCTGATAATCTTCATTTTAGTTGTAATGATTTTGAGTTCAAAAAAACCTGGTACTCTTGCTCTTGGTGAACTTCCCAAGGACGTAAACGGTGCTGCCTTTTTAAAGACAAATAGAATGCTGTTAGACCAGATGCTCCGGAACTGGATGCCCAATGATATTTTCTGGCCTACCGCCCTTTTGGATAACATACCAAATTTCCAGATAGGTGAACTGGAGGTGGTCAGGTACAATGTAAGAGTGATAAGAGATAACCTCTCGCGGATGAGAACCACTGATACCTTGGATTCCATGGCAGAGGCCGCCTTCACGGCCCTTTCAAACGATCCTTACAGATGGTGGTTCCCTTCTGCTGAAAGCAAATGGAAGGAGGCAGCGTCCCGCCTTGACGATCTTATGAAGAATGTCGCCAGCGGAAGATCTTTTTTTTATCCCAGGGCCGACAACCTGGTGGAGCTGCTTCAGCAGTATGCATCGCTAATGGGTGGAGTGAATACGAGGCTCATCAATGCCCCGCCGGACAGGAAAGAGGCGGTTGCGCTGGATGAGACGGAGACGGGAAAGGACCAGTCCGCAAAGACTGTGGGAATAGATATCCCGTGGCGAAAGATTGACGACAACTTCTATTATGCGCAAGGGGTTGCCTACGCTCTCTTCAATTCCTTTCACGCAATAAGGAAGGACTTCTTTACAGTGCTTAGAGACAAAAACTCGGTCAAACTGGTTGACAAGATACTCGAGAGCCTGGGAAGATGCGACTTTGAACCGCTCCTGGTCTTGAACGGTTCCCCCGCCAGCATATTCGCCAACCATTCCCTGAACCTGTCAGGTGTCTTCAATGACGCCAGACAGAAGGTTGACTCCCTTATAGTCGCCTTGACCCAGGGCTGAAGTAGAATTAAAGAACCACCAAGAAAGGCTCGGCCCGTTTATGCATGAGATGTCAATCGCTCAAAGCCTTATTGATATTATACGCGATGAAATGGCAAAGCACCATGTATCCGTTCTTCGTTCCGTAAAGGTAAAGATTGGAAAGCTTTCTGCTATTGTTCCAGATTCACTATCATTTTGCTTTGACATCATGGTTCAGGGGAGCGATCTGGACGGAGCAAGGCTTTTGATTGAGGTAGTTCCGCTTGAAGGAAGATGCAAGGACTGCGGGCATGCTTTTAAGGTAAAGGAATATGTCTTTGTTTGTCCCTCATGCGGCGGAGGCAATATAGAAACCCTGAGGGGACAGGACCTCTCCATCGTTGAGATGGAGGTCGAATAACCAGAGAGGAGCAATCTTGATGAAGGTTACCGTAGTAAAGAACATACTTGAAGCAAACGAGAGGATAGCCGCTGAAAACCGCAAGCTTTTTGATCAAAAGGGGCTGACCGTAATAAACCTTATGAGTTCCCCGGGGGCGGGAAAGACAAGCCTCCTTGAAAGGACAATAGAGATATTACGGGAAGAAGTTCGTATCGGGGTGATAGAAGGTGATATCCAGTCCTCCAAGGATGCCGATAGAATAGCCAAAAAAAATGTCCCCGTGGTGCAGATTAACACGGATGGAGCATGCCATCTTGACGGCAACATGATCCGGGCGACATTTGATGATATCAACCTTGATGAATTGGACCTCCTGGTTGTTGAAAACGTAGGCAATCTGGTTTGTCCCGCCGAATTCAAGGTAGGGGAGGACTTCAAGGCCATGATCCTCAGCGTTACAGAGGGAGAGGACAAGCCTGCAAAGTATCCCCTAATGTTCAGAGAGTCCAGTGTCCTTCTGATCAATAAGGTGGACCTCCTTCCCTACCTTGACATCAAGCTTGAAAGCATCCGGGAGGAGGCACTTAAGGTGAATCCCAACCTCATCATTTTTGCGGTTTCCTGCAAGACCGGAGATGGAATGCGTGAGTGGTGCTCGTGGCTTAAGGATCAAGTCAAGGGGTCGGCATCTTGATAAGAAGCAGGGCAAAGGCCCTGGTCAGGGGAATTGTCCAGGGAGTGGGTTTCAGGCCTTTCATATACAACCTCGCCTCGCGCTACAGTCTGGCGGGATATGTGGTAAACACGTCTCAGGGTGTTGATCTGGAGGTGGAAGGAGAAGAGGAGTCTCTGACATCATTTTTCAAGGCCATAACCGCTTTTCCTCCGCCGCTGGCATACATATCAGATCTGAGCTGGACTTACGTAGAGCCTAAAAACGAAAAGGGATTTTTGATAAAGCCCAGTGAATCTGCATCTGAAAGATCCGTCATCATCTCGCCGGATATGTGCGTATGCGAAGAGTGTCTTAAAGAGATGAGAAATCCGGCGGATAGGAGATACCGGTATCCTTTCATCAATTGCACTGATTGCGGGCCGCGTTATACCATAATTAAGGATATTCCCTACGACCGTGACCTGACGACCATGAGGGAATTCCAAATGTGTCCCTCATGTCTTGAAGAATACCATAACCCCCTGGACAGGCGCTTTCACGCCCAGCCCAATGCATGCTGGGACTGCGGGCCAAGGGTATCTCTACATGACGCAAAAGGCCTAAAGATAGAGGCCTCAGACCCTATTCTAGAAGCGGCAGGGCTCCTTTCGGAAGGTAAGATTCTTGCCTTAAAAGGCCTGGGAGGCTTTCATCTTGCGGTTGACGCAGGAAATGACAGGTCTGTGCGTCAGCTCAGGAAAAGGAAAAACCGGGAGGAAAAGCCCTTCGCGATCATGACAAAAGACCTGGAAACCGCAAGGGCTATAGGCAAAATAGATGATGATGAGGCCCGGATACTCCTTTCACCCCAAAGGCCGATAGTGCTGGTCAGAAAGCAGCGGAGCCACGGGCTTTCCCCCGCGGTAGCCCCACGGAATTCATATTTCGGGATCATGCTGCCCTACACACCCCTTCACCATCTCCTTATGGACGGTTCCTATCGCGCCCTGGTCATGACAAGCGGAAACAGGAGTGAAGAGCCGATCACCATAGCAAACGACTCCGCCATTAATGATCTTTACGGGATAGCGGATTTCTTTCTGCTCCACAATAGAGACATACACCTGAGAAGCGATGATTCAGTGGTGAGGGTGTTTATGGGAAAACCGCAACATTTGAGGAGGAGCCGGGGTTATGTACCTGTTCCAATCTTTCTCCCGCCTGATGCAAGCCGCCTCCCCTGCACAATAGGACTGGGAGCTGAACTAAAGAGCACCGTCTGCGTTCAAAAAGATGGCCAAGCGTTTTTGAGTCAGCATATAGGGGATATGGAAAACCTCGAAACATTAGAGTTTTTTAAGCTCACAATCGCTCATCTCCGCAATATCCTGGAGGCGAAGCCACAAATAGCCGTCCATGACCTTCATCCAGACTATCTCTCAACCCGATACGCAGGGACACTTGAGGATATCGAGACCCTTCCGATTCAGCATCATCACGCGCACATAATAAGCTGCATGGCCGAAAACGGATATATGGAGCCTGTTATAGGCGTAGCCCTGGACGGGACCGGCTATGGAACGGATAAGACCGTATGGGGTGGGGAGATACTTATTGCCGATGTCACATCCTTTCAGAGGATGGCGCACATCGAGCAGATCCCGCTTCCGGGAGGGGATGCCGCAGCCCGCAACCCCTGGCGCATGGCGGTTGTATATCTGAACAGAGCCTTCGGTGAAGGCTTCATGGACCTTGATATCCCACTCATAAGGAAAATAGATCCCGCATCAGTTAAGAACATCCTGAGGATGGCGGAGCGTGGAGTCAATTCACCCCTTACTTCGAGCTGCGGCAGGCTCTTTGACGCGGTCTCCGCTATTATAGGCTTAAGGGGCACAAATGCCTACGAAGGGCAGGCTGCGATAGAGCTTGAAATGTCCCGAAGCCCTGTTTCCTGCAACCCTTATCCCTGGATAATTAGAAAAGGCAAGGATGGATATGTAATGGAGGCTGCCCCTATGATAAAGGGCATAGTAGAGGACATCATTTCGGGTGCAGCCAGAGGTATTGTAAGCGCAAGGTTCCATGCGGCCGTCATAGGTATGGTAAGTGATGCGGTAACAAAGATCAGGAGCGAGACCGCCCTCTCAACGGTCGCCCTAAGCGGAGGCTGTTTTCAGAACCTCGCAATTGTTCGAGGTCTTACCGATAATTTACGGAAAAAAGGTTTCAGGGTCCTCTTTCATAGCAAAGTCCCTACCAACGACGGCGGCATATCACTCGGACAGGCGGTTTTTGGTGCCTTCAAAGCCGCAGGTCACAGGGGAGGCTTCTCAGACCAGAATCCGGAGAGCAACAGATCATGAAATACCTGGATGAATACAGAGATAGAGAAATCTCACAGATGATCGTGGAAAAAATAAGGAAGACCTCTCGAAGGCCCGCCCGTCTTATGGAGATATGCGGCACCCATACGATGGCCATCTTCAGGCACGGGATAAGAAGCCTTCTTCCTGCCGGGATAGAGCTTCTATCAGGACCGGGCTGTCCCGTGTGCGTTACATCAATGGAGGACATAGACCGCTGCGTAGCTCTGGCCGACATACCCGGGGTAATAATCACCACCTTCGGAGATATGATTAGAGTTCCGGGAAGTGTTTCTTCTCTCGGCGAAAAGCGCTCAATGGGAGCGGATGTCCGCATGGTCTATTCAACCTTCGACGCACTTGATATCGCAAGACAGAATCCTGATAAAGATGTAGTCTTTCTCGGGGTAGGCTTTGAGACCACAGCGCCTACCGTCGCGGCTGCGATAAAAACCGCCTTCGCACAGTCTTTGAAAAACTTCTCCGTTCTCTCCGCACACAAACTCCTCCCTCCGGCCATGGATGCGCTGCTCACGGGGGGTGATCTGGAAATAGAAGGATTTATCTGTCCCGGTCATGTCACGACCGTCATAGGCACATCACCCTATGAGAGGATCGCGGAGCAGTACCATGTCCCTTGCGTGGTAATCGGTTTTGAGCCGGTTGACATACTGCAGGGAATCTTGATGCTTATCGAACAGATCGAAAACGGCAGAAGCCAAGTGGAAATCCAGTATGCAAGAGGAGCGAACCCCCAAGGCAATAAAAACGCCATGGCCCTCCTTGATGAGATATTTGTTCCACGAGATTCTAAATGGCGGGGTCTGGGGCTTATTGCCGACAGCGGCCTCCGCATCAGGGAAAAATTCGCCGTCTTTGACGCTGAGAGACGTTTTTCACTTTCCGTCCCCGAGGCTCATGAGCCCAAAGGATGCAGGTGCGCAGAAGTTCTTAAGGGAGCAGCCAAGCCTGTGCAATGCGGATTATTTAGAAAGCTCTGCACGCCGAGGACACCTGTAGGCCCCTGCATGGTTTCAAGCGAAGGAACCTGTGCCGCCTACTTTAAATACCACATTGATCAGACAGCCTAGAGCCTTGCAGGCAAAAGTTCTAAGGCTCCCATCGGGTACCAGACCTGCACTGTATTTGCTTGAGAATCCTCATGGAAAAGTTGTAGTGAAGGACTACCGGACTAATGGACCCCTCTTTAGAAACATCGTAGGCCGGGTCCTGGTGTTGAGGGAAAAATATGCGTATCAAAGGCTGGGCGGCATTGCCGGGGTTCCCGCTTTTTATGGCAAGATAGATTCATTTACTCTGTGCATTGCATACGTCCCAGGATCAAACCTTGAAGAGATCGAAAAAAACGGTGGCCCGCCCAGAGGATTCTTTCCTTCCCTTGAAAATCTGATAGAGGAAATCCATGGAAAGGGCCTTGTGCATTGCGATATCAAGAAAGCGGCCAATGTGATGGCGGATAAAGAAGGAAGACCCTGGCTCATTGACTGGGCGGCAAGCCTTTCAAAAAGCGAGTGCCGTATCTTCCCTCTTAACCATCTCTACCGCCGGCTTCTTGTCGATGACAAAAAGGCACTGATAAAGTTCATGCTTAGATCTGTACCGGAGGCTGTCTCATCCGGTGAAATGGAAAAATATCTCAAAAGAGACCCCGTAGAGGTCTTTGTTCGAGCTGCCAGAGATATCTTCAGGACGTTTCTTAAGAGGTCGTGTCTGAAGCCCCGCAAACCGTCTTTTCCCTTGAGACCATGACCTTCTGGGCGATACCCCTTCCAAGCGCAAGTCTTGACCCCTTTCTGGCTATTATCACCTGACCGGAGCCGCTGTTGTTTATCACCTCAAGTCTTTCTCCAATTCTGAGCCCCATGGCCGCAAGCCTTGTTTTAGCGATGGCTCCGCCTAACATCTTTCTCACAATCAGGTTTTCTCCCTCCCTTGCCATGTAAAGGGGGATCAGTGCCCTGCGCGGCGGAAGACACTCATCGCATATTCCATATATCTCCATCCTGTGCTGCAGCATATAGAAGCAATTATCAGAGGCTATCTTTTCTTGAAGCGCTTCCAGCTCAGGGTTGTGAAACTCACGAATTTTGCCGCATTTTGTGCAGATAAGGTGGTCATGATGGATTCCTAGATGCCTGTGCTCATACCTGACGGGTTGCCCCTCAAACTCCTTTTTGTGCGCAAAGCCCAGTTGAACAATCATCTCCATGCACTGGCGGAGGAATTCAGGTTCATAGTCATATCCCTTTTGCTTCAACAGAACGAAAAGTTCCTCCAGGGTCAGATGTCCTTCGGTCCCCATAAACACATCAATAATATTAAGCCTTTCCTGAAGTCTGTCATCCCCCTCCGATTCAATAAGCGCTCTGAAATTGGCCTTTTCGGCATGGTTTATACTCCTCATCTCTAGACCTTTTTCCCGGTTTTCATATTCCGTTCTAATGTATGAGTTCAAAAATCGGGGGTAGGTGCAGCTTCAGCCGCATGGAAACCGTGTGCCCTGCGCCTGAAGGCGCACCTGCAGAAGCTGATCCCTGGTCTGCGCAAAGCCATCCCCCAAATTATTGCGCTGGTACGTTGTAATCGTTAATTATATTCCTTCCATAGTCTATGCACGGTCTGCTTGATCTGCCAGGATGTAGAACCGCATCATGCACGGCAGGAGGGCTTAGAGCCGTTTATTATAATTCATCTTTTAAGAAATCCAATAAGTCCCTTTATGCTGTTGCCCATGAAAAGCCTCTCTCGGTCCCTCGCGGGTCTCTTCATCCCCTTGAACCCGGCAAGGTTGCAATCCAGACAAAGAAGCTCCTCCATACATTCTTCCACTGTAAGCTCAGGATATCTGCTGAGAAGGTTTAGGACACTATCCCTCCAGAGCACGATCTGATCCCTGGCTCTTCCAAGAAATGCATGCGATCCTGGCATCATCGCCAGGTGAGCAAAACACATCTTCATATCAGGAAGACTAAGGAGTTTATCCATGCTTGAAAGATAAGCATCGAGGAAGAAAGGAGGAGGTGTCGCCGGTCGCATATAGTCGCTTTCCTCAGGAAAATAGTTTCCGCATGCCTCCCCGGCAAAAAGATATCCATCATAGCTGAAGCTTAAGTGGTGGGGTGCGTGTCCGGGGGTCTCAATGATATCAAGGCCTTCAATATAAGCATCATTATGGGAGATGAGTATCTTCTCATCAACCGGTGAAGGCTCACCATAATACAGCGCCACTCCCCCAAGGACCTTAAGGCTACCATGCCAGAGAGCATCCGGATTTGAAAGATGCAGCAAGGCCCCGGCATGAGCTATTACCCTCGCCTCAGGATATGCTTGCGCGATAGCTCCCAGGCCTCCCGCATGGTCTAGATGTATATGAGTCAGGAGCACGTAATCAAGTTTCCGAACTCCTCGTTCCAGGATTGAATCCAGGAGAGAATCAACACTTGCGGCCGGACCCACATCAACAAGGAAGTTGAGCCTTCCCCTTATCAAATATGAGCCTATAAAGCCTCCGTAGCCTTCTTTTCTTTGTCCTATTTCAATTAGTTCAACCGTCAAGTTCCTCTGCTCCGTTTTGCATATATAACTGCCTGTAGCCCAGTTTTTTACTAACTGCCATGCTCTGGCAGGGCACAGCGAAGGATGAAAATCACCCCCACCCCTCACTCCCCCGTCGAGGGGGAGGAAAAAAGGGAAGGGCCATTTTCACATAAATGTCTTGAAAACCCTCCCCGTAATCGCTTGCAAAGCCGCAACGTCTTGATAGCAAACGCACGTCTTTTTTGTGAAGTGGACATCGGGCCCTGCTTGCTGTAAAGTGCCCTAGTGTCCATCCGGAAATGAGATAGTTTCGTCGAGTTCAAGGCGGGCGATAATTTTAACCACAGGAATACATTGACGTATTTCGAGGATTAAAATTTGAGCCCAACGCCGAAATCGGTGAA
>Ga0100381_1001573_pt1 | contig 21290 bp, 20 predicted proteins | sample CryGeymeta201505_FD_80416 | JGI IMG/M metagenome (GOLD analysis project Ga0100381, IMG submission 80416) | Groundwater microbial communities from Crystal Geyser aquifers in Utah, USA - Crystal Geyser metaG 2015-05 | ecosystem: Environmental > Aquatic > Deep subsurface > Groundwater | place: USA...
CTTCAAATATGATAAATTGATGTAGAGCTGGTGAATGGCACAAAAACAATATTGAACAGTGATTTTCAAAATGAGCTTGACAAACTTGACAACTTTGACATTTTTTGCAATCTTATGATGATATGATATGGTGGATATGATTGAGGATATGGATCATGAATACGGCAGCAAAATAACAGTGCCACCCTAATCGATACTATGAAGAATATGAAGAATTTTAATGTAATCCCTGTCAATCTGAATAAGATAGTGATTAATGGAACTCAATAATTAAAAATGATCATTGTTTAGCTTGCCTGCATAGCTCTGTAAACTTGTTGAGGAGAGCTTCTCTAGCGATCAAGTGAATTTATCGCTTGGCATGGCTCATCCGGTTTGAAGTCAGTGAAACGAGAACTGCATCATCCTGTAAAAAATTGATAATGGCGATCCTCGACACCTTCATGTAGAAGAGTTGTTCTTCATATTCGTATAGCTCACATTTGGGTTCATGAATTTCCATGAATTTCAGGATAGCATTCTCATTGACGTAGTGAGTATTAGATTCTTTGATCTTCTTCATGTAGAGATAAAACTTCTTCTCTGTCCAAGATGCCTAATGAGGGAGAGCCTTGAAGATTTTGTTTACCAGCTTCTGTGATTTTATCTTTTTCAAGATGTATGAGATCATTTGGTTTATGAGATTTGGAACTATATTTCTATTCTAATTTTTCCATTCAATTCTGAAATCTAATTTCACATCTTTGTTCTTTGTGACTGTATTTGAAAAGGGCTCTTTTTTTAGAATCATGCCCTCAGTAATCTTCGAGGCCTTTGAAAATGTTGAAGAGTCTCCTTCCTTTAGATCCAGTTGAGGTATAGAAGGGGGAAGTAGCTTCTCCTCAGCACTTTGTGTATTTGGATTAGATTCCTCTTGATTGGGAACTATAGATAGTTCAGAGCTGAATGTTAGAGATTGGCAGTTCGGGGATTCGCTGATGTTGTATTGTTGCTGAGGAAAATAGTAAAAATAGGGGTCACAGTTCGAGAAGGGTATGCAGGAGTTGTAGCATTGTTGCATAGACTGATGAAGTAAATAGTAGTCCATGTTCTAAGATGATGGAGTTGTTGGCTTTCTTAATTATTCTAATAACATAATTTTAGGAAGGCACTTATCTCTCTCCCTGAATATTAATATCAACAGTTATGCTAGTTTACGATCATTTTTAAGGAGAACTGCTTGTATGTTGCCTCCTTTCATTTTTTAGCACCTTTATTGAAGACTTTTGATAGTTCTTTTGGGAAAAATTGAAATAAATCCATATTGAGGAATCGTGAAGAAACATCGGTAGCTAGAAGCATATACTCCAATCTCTATCAAAGTTTACAACAAAGTAGAGATCATTTAATTTTAAACTTTTCCTCCCCAGTACTATCTTTACAAATAGCAGGAAAATTCTTATCAATACTTCAACATGAAAAAACAGTGAATTCAAAGTCACTAAAAGCGATGACAAAGACCGTGAATGTGTTATTTTTGAAGTCAAATATCAAGAAATGGCATTTTTCAAAGGGTAGGCAAGCCGGATAAACATCTTGAGCTCAAATTAAAGCGTCTCTTTGGTACTAATAATCAATGAATATTATTATCCAACGATTGAGTTAATTACGGTAGAATCTTCATGAATAGCTTTAGAGTAGGAAATAGGTTCATTCGTCCAGGGTCAGGACCATGTATGCCCCTTTTTAAATTCTTGAACTATGATTGTCGTTTACTAATGTCGAAACATAATTCTTACTATCATCACCAAAGCTATATAATCATTTCAAATATATCTTGAAGGCTGATTGTTGCCACTCTGTTGATCTCAGACCATTTTCAAATATCTTTCTCATTTTTATTTTTTCCTGACCATTAACTTTATGTGAGCTTTACCTTAATATAACTTAGTATCTGTCAAGCACTCGCAAAAAAAACTTTATTTGTATATTGAGGTTCTGACCAAAGCAAGTAAAATATACTTCTCTTTTCTTTTCCATCATATAAAGCTCATAATATTGATTAAGTTGAGGAGATCGAAACCAATAAAAAAAAGTGGCAAAAAAGAAGAAAAATGGCAAAATTATCTACCGAAAGTGAAGCTATCAACTATATATTTGTTATTTGATCGAACCTACAAACACAAACATCATGCTGTTTTGCTGCTTATTTTGTTGCATTGACTTAAATATTAATGCTAATGACTGTAAGCGATGGATAGGGACCTTAAGAGCCTTGTTGTACTCTCCAATCTTCCGGACTTGGCATTGAATTGAGCTATCTTCTCGAATAGTTGACTCTAGTTTTTGAAATCAGAGGGAGTAATCCAACGATCGATTTGAATTTTGATGAGCTTGGCCAACTATTCGCTACTGTCGGCTATGTAGAGCTCAATCAGCTTAAGAAGAATGCCTTCTGGGAATTTTTGATTGATTCTTTTTGTCAACAAATAGTTGATAGTTTCGTTGGTGTTTACTCTCAATAGAAAATCCAGCAAATATGAAGATTCAATAGGCTTCAAACAGAAAGTTTTCAAGGCTTGCTGAGCAATTTGCCAGTTTATTTTTATACCTTCTTCAAGGATTTTTTATTTCCAGTGATTCAAATCCTGGCTCTTATTGAATGAAGTATTTTGAGGCTCATCTCCTTCAATCTTGAAATGACTCTCTGGCTTTACTTGAGGCTCTTCATGCATAGGGAACTCAAAATTATTGAGTTTCGTGATGACTTTGACAATTACTACTTTGGCTTCAGAGTTGGACTCCTATTATTTCTTCTTTTTTAGGAACTTGAGGAAACGTGATTTGATTTAGTGAATGGAAAACTCTTTTGACCCTGGCTTGGTATTTTTAGTGATGGCTTCTTCAAGAATGAGCCAAATAAGTTCGTCATATTTATCAAGGTTCATAGTCTCGACTGGCTGAGCATCTTATTATTCTTCTTAGGAGTTCAAGTTCTCCTAATCTTAACCAATCATTTTGAGTGGTTGTTAACCTTTAATGAGTATATTTTTTCTTTCTAAAAGAACCTTCAAGAAATGCAGCTCATAGTCTATCATAAATTAAGCAAGAGAAATATTATTTTCTCCTTGTGGAACCATTTTGAGGCCTTTGATCAAAATTCGTCTTCCTTTCCACATATTCATACCATACTCCATCTCATAAGTAGCTCCGATTTTCCATAAATCAATTTCATAAGGCAAAAATTTAAGACCGTTCGTCAGAACCTTGAAAAAATGCTTCTTTGAGTTGATAGCAATAGTAAAGCTCAAGTACTGTTTCCAGAGATGCAGTTTGAATTTGTATTTATGCATAGTTCTATCCCACAACCTGATGATTCTCTTCACAATCGCATAGTCAGCTGATGACTATTTTCTGAACAAGGGGTTGCTACCTTCTTCTAGTTTTGCAATTTCAGACATTCTTTTTCTTCTTTCCCTCTCAAGCTAGTACTCGTATTAGATTGAGCCCAAGTAGTCAGTCATCTTGTATTATTTCTTGAGCATAGCATTCTCGCACTTCTCTCGACGGAGCATGATAGCCTGCAATTATTGCTGAGTGAAGATTCCTTTGCGAACGAGGCCTACAGATTACTCCAGAGAGTTTTATAGAAGGTATTGGACCTTATCTGCAGAAGCTGTCATATTGTTGATATATACAATGAAGATAAATTATTTTAACACAAGCGAAGACTTTAATCACTACCAATCAAAAAACAATACAAGCTTCACACCAGCAGTCTTTGTGATGTTTTTCCATTAGTGCTAGTTCAATGGTTGGCTCAATTTTCCGCTAACAAATATATTTCCTCTTTATGTCAGCTTTTCTGTCAGCTTTTTTGATCTCAGTCATTCTTCTATTGAAAGTATGGTCGTCGTGATGTTACTCCATTTGTGGTAGTTCAAGGATTGGAGTAAGAACTCTATAGTATCTTTTTGATTTCTGCTTTCTGTCAGCTTTTCTGATCTTCGTCAATCTTCCATTGAAAGTCCGGTAGATGTACTGAACTTCTGTGGTGTCCGTCTTGGTCATCGTCAAAAATAAGTAATAATATTATGTCGATGATAATGTTCTGGAGCTTATATTTCGTCAAATTTTGTCATACAAAGTCATATTCATGCTAATAGAAATATTTCTAAAGGCCTTGGTTCTAGAGATCATACAATCACCATCCATTACCCCAGCCTCCTCCCATGCCTCCCATAGGTCCATAACCTCCTCCCATAGGTCCATAGCCTCCTCCCATCATTCCAGGTCCTCCCATCATTCCTGGTCCACCCATCATAGGTCCGCCCATCATTCCGCCTCCCATCATAGGTCCTCCCATCATTCCTCCCTGGAATTAAATAGCAACAGTAACTCGACCAGCATGTCCATTTTTGTAGGCGAGATCGACTGCAACTGAATGAGATCGTTATTACCTGTGGTATTCATTCTTTGACTCATATACTGAGCAACATTGTACATTCCATATCCGATAATGTCATCGTCGAAAGTATCTTTGTCCATGACTTAGACTTTCATCATCGGATCTGTTCCAAAAGGAACCTGGAAAAAGAGTCGATCGTTCCAGTGGGGATTCTTACCTCCCATCTCACAAGGTTGAGTCCTTTGATACTGACCTCCCAAATAGACCTTGCAGTAAGGGGACTAAATAGAGATAGTTTTACCATTCTTCCAAATGTCTCAGTATCGTGAGTGAGGTTAGCCTCCATAGGTCTGACGCACACCTGCATCTTATTAAGATTGGAATTAAATATTAAACTAAGATATTATACTCTGACATTTGTTCATCGAACGCTCTCATTTCTGATGACCATAAAATATGCAAATGAGAAATTCATAAAAAGATGCTTATTGAAGCTTGATACGTTGATTATATGATATCAAAATAGGTAATATCACCAACCTGTGCCATAACCGCCTTGATTCATGGGATTTCCTCCTTGGTTCATGAGATTACCCCCCATTCCCATGCCTCCCTAGTTAAATTGAAGGCCTATCGTAACTCTGCCAGCAGATTTACCTTTGAAATGCAAATCAATAGGAACTATATAAACAACTAATTACCTGTGCTATCCATCCTTTGTGAAAGATACTGAGCTATATTATAGGCTCCCATTCCAATGTTGTCATCATGAGACATGTCATCGTCCCACAGCTCCACCTTCAGCGTTGGATCACTGTTGAAAGGAACCGTGATGAATAGAGTATCATTCCATTGTGGATTTTTACCTCCATGGTGACAAGTTGATGACAGGTGATATTGTCCTCCAAGATAAATCTTCAAGTAGGGTGACTATATTTAAAAGGAAATACCATTTTTCCAAGCAGCTATGTGTTATGAGTGATGTTAGCCTCAATGGGCTTAACGCAAACCTGAACTCCGTTCATAGTCTCGAAGAATGAATATTAATAAGATTAGTTCCGTTTAAACTACCATTAGAAGCTACTAGGAAAACAATAAAGAAACAGTAAATATATTTGTATTCACATATAGTTTATCATTCCTTCTTTTCTTTTGCTTCCTGCTTGCCTCCAAAGCGTTATCTCCAGTTCAAAACTTGCTCTTCAGAAAAGGCTGTGAAAAGAGGAATTGGTTGTCTGATTTGTGTTGACTTTTCGGTCAGGCTCAAGAAAATATCCTAGAAGTTATCCTCGTCTTTATTGATGACACCTCCAAGAATGCTATCTCTGGGAGTCCTTTCTTCCAAGCCCAGAAGGAAGTTAATCTTGGCGCTGCAAGAAGGCATGAAAGGTTCGACCAGGAAAGACTCAAATCTGATGAAGTTGGCAATAATGCTGATAACGACGTTGGTCCTAAATAACAAAAAAAATACCTGCCGCTTTTTTTATTTTCTTACTCCCAGAATTTCGATTCTTGAAGATATTTATTTCCTCTTGAGCTTATTTCCATACTGAACTTGAGTCCATCTTTTAGATCAACTTTGTTCATAAGCTCTCTGTACTTAATATATCGATTTTTGATTTCATTGATGAACTCAATATCCATTTCCTTGAGATCGTCACGCTTAATGGTTGGTAACTTCTTGTTGTACTCTTTGTAAATGAACTGTAAGACTCGGTGAATCAAATTTCCAAGATTAGCCAAGAGTTAATTGTTATTTTTGTTTGCAAAGTCTTTCCAATCAAACTCAGAGTCACTGGTTTAAGGACGATTGACGATCAAGTAGTAACGCCATACTTCACTGGGAATATCCTTCTAGAGTTAGACTGCGTTGTTACCAAATACACCTGTTCCATGAGTCTTGCTGAACTTTCCTCCTTCATAGTTGAGATACTCAGTTGTAGAGATGTGATGAAGAAGAGTCCAACCTTGCTTGGATGCAATCAGAGAGGAGGGGAAGATCACTGTGTGGAAAGGAACGTTATCTTTACCCATGAACTGATAGAGCCTGACATCTTTGTTTTGCCACCATTTTTTATAATCTTCTTGAAGAAGATTGGCAGTAATCGAGATATATCCAATAGGAGCATCGAACCAGACATAAAAAACTTTGTTCTTGAACTCTTAGATGGGAACAGGGACACCCCATTTGAGATCCCTGGTGATGCACTTGGTCCTGAGGCCCATGTTGATCCATCCATTTGTGATATGAACGGAGTTTGGCGTCCATATTTTAGATGCTTCGTCGATCCATGCCTTCAGCTCTCCAACGATTTCAGGAAGTTTTATGAACAAATGGGTGGTTTCCTTGATAACCGGTTTATTTTTGCAAATGTTACACCTGTAGTCGACCAGTTCAGTAGGGGAGTTGTAGAGCTTTCCGCACTTATCACACTGGTCTCCTCTGGCCTCATTATACTAACAAAAGGGGCAATTCCCAACGACAAATCTATCAGCCAAAAACAAACTACAATGTTCGCAGTAACACTGAGTCATTGATTCCTGTTAGATTTTACCATTTTTGTTGACATTATTGAAAATTTCCTGGACAATCTTAGTGTGCCACTCAGTACTGGTCCTTCCAAAGTGATCAAATCCACAATCGAACCATTTATAGACTTCTTCATGAATCTTGAAATAGTGGTCACAAACCTCTTGAGGAGCCTTCTTTTCCTCCAAAGCCTTTACCTCTGTCGCTGTTCCGTACTCATCAGTGCCGCAAATATAAAGAGTGTTGGCTCCTTGGAGTTTTTTGTATCTCGAGAAAACATCTGCTGAAAGCACGCAACCAATGATGTTTCCAAGATGAGGTACATTGTTCACATAGGGTAGTGCAGAAGTAATCAGAATATTTTCTTATTCGGGTGAGGGTAGTTTAGTATTGATTTAAAGAACGATCTTTTGTCTGTTAAACTCTTGTCGATAGGCCTCATCGATGTTCTACTATGCGTGTTTGCCCTTCCCTTTCTCTTTCTTTTCTTTGTGCTGATTTTTATTGGCATTCTATTATTTTACCTGCTATTTTTCCTTCTTCTTCAACTTTTTCTCGAGTTTTCGCAACTGTTGTTTGGATAGACCCATTCTCTATCCTTCCGAAAGAGTCTAAGGCTCCTTTTTGTCTTCCTAATTTTGTTATTCCTGTTATTTTTCGGGTTATTCTTTAGGGGGTTCAACTTTCCCTACTTTTTCTTACATCAAGATATGATTATAAAAGAAATGCTGAAATATTCAGAAAATACAAATGATAAGCTGACAAATGCCGATTGAGAGATGACAAAATAATTAACTATTAAAAAAAGATATACAAAGTTGATAATATATTGTTTATGGGAAAAGAGTTCAAGCCACAAGGTAATTTCCAGAGAGGACCACCGAAAGGTCCCTTCAACAGAGGAGGACCAGGAGGACCTAACAGAGGTGGGCCGAGGGGACCAAGGGGTGGTTTCGACCAAGGACCACCTGCATACGTTGTCCCTTATGCCTCCTTCCTGCACAAGGCAGAAAACAGCTTGCTAGTTAAATGCACTGACATGTCAAGATTTCCTAAATTCAATAGATCAGTTTACCTTGAAAATAAGGCTAAGATTGGATCCGTTGACTAAATCCTTGGCCCAATCAATGCATTTTACTTTAGTATCAAGCCCGTATAGGGAGTGGATCCTAAAAGTTTCAAAGAAGGTCAAACCTTCTATATGAACCCTGAAGACTTGCTGTCAACTGACAAATTCACCAGACCACAGACATCCAGACCTAGGGGATCTTCAGGAGGAAAGAAATTTGGTGGCCCAGCAGGGGGACCGGGAGGAAAGCCTTTCCAGAGAGGTGGATTTAACAACAGAGGAGGACCTCAAGGAGGCTTCAACCGTGGAGGTCCACAAGGTGGAAGACCATTCAACAAAGGTCCTGGTGGGCGCCCTCCATTCAAACCTCGCAGTTGATTCTATATACTGCAATTATTTTATGTGATGGGTAGTTAGTTACAGATCATCAATAGTAGACCGTGGTAAATTTTTTTTGAGCCTTTGTAAGGTCTTTCAAAAGATGATTTCTGAGGAAGTATTCATCACTACCCTTTCCTCTAAAGATTTTCCATTATTTCAGACGATACTTTGAATTTTCTTTGTCAAATGTGCCGACTTCAACCATCTGATATCTTGTGAATTGCTTGGTCTTTTGAAGATATTTCATCGCTCCCAAATAAGGTTGTTATTTTCTTTGAGCATCCAGCATCTGGCTGTTCCATTCAGTCACTTCATTTAAGATGCTATCATTGCTGAGTCTATTAATGTCCAGTCCATAATCACAAAACGCAACATTTTCATTGAAACGCTATTCTAGCCTAAGAGCCCTCAGGTAGTATTTGACACCCATTTTCGGAATGACTTCATGATATAGCTGAGCCCTGACCCAGACATAGAACTTAGCTCTTCCTGGAAGAATACCAAATCTTTTGCTGATATCTCTGACTGACCATCCCTGAAGATATAGTTCGTAGATAGTGTCTATTGCTTTAGGTGAAAGGGCAGCCTCTAATCCTTCTTCATTATTATCAGGATCTAGGGTTCGAGGGACCCCGGTGAAATTATGATACTCTTCAGGGCTCGTATCGAAATAATCCTGATCGATAACTGTGTCTTATTCAGGAGTATCTTGCCTCACAGCATATCTATGTGTATCGTGTATCTTATGATCCTCGAACCTTTTCCACTGTGTTCTTTGAGCATCATTCATCTTTTTTTGCAATTTCTCGCCATACTCAGCAATAGTCATTTTTTGTTGATTGACTGGTAGGCGATTGATGACAGCTTGGAGCTGCTCTTTCTCAGCATACTCATCAGGAAGTTTGTCGATAAACTTGTAGTAGTTCTTGGTAGCATGACTATCTTCAAGAAATTCATTTTCTCCCATATTTCTGTCCAATATCACAGGATGAACCTTGTCGTATGCTTTATAGTTTCCATAGTCGGATACCAAGCTTCTTCCAGTATTTTATTCCAATCTACATAAGAAAAAATGTACGGGGAACGTCTTTGGATGGCTCTAGCTTCAAAATGGCTGGCTCTCTGAAGCATTTCTTAGCGATCCCCTTCCATCAGCTTCTCAATTGTGGCCTGCTCTTTAAGATTCTTCTTATTTCTTCCCCAGTCTTCAGCTAACTCCGCCCTTCGAAAAACATCCTCTCGAAATTGTCTTAAAATTGAGCTTTTTTCAACTTGTTTGCGATATGCCTTAAACACATCCTGGGAATCAGATTCGTTATCTTTGCTGTTTTTTTATTTTCTGGGTCTGATGCGAGCTGTGGCAAAGTTCGCGTTTCTGATGATGTTTCTAGTGATGGATAGCATCATAATTATTAATATTAAATGAATTGATCATGTATGAATCTCGGTTTGGCTTCTGTTGACCTTTTCAAAGAAGAATTTAAAATTTTAGGCTTTGTAGCCAACTATTTCTAAATTGTTTGATGTTTACTATCGAAGATTGTCAATTTTTCGTCACAGTTAAGGCCAATCACGGTCGGAACACCTTCAATTTCGTATTCAATGTTTAATTCATCAGCTTAATCGCAATTGATAAAAGCTAGAGTGAATTTTCCTTCACTGGCTTTGAGTTATTTTTCTAAAATCGTTTTGACAGGCTTGCAAGGAGGGCACCACCTACGTTAGAAACAGATCTACTCAGTATAGAAATAAGCAACAATAGGTTTTTTCTTGAACTTGAGGTCGTTGAGCTTTGCCAAATCTGAAACATTGTGGATCTGTTCTGACATCTTAAATAGAAATAGAATATAAACTATAAACTGTTCGCACAATAAATTTCTAAATTTACTTGTCAAAATCAGTAAGATTTGACTTAATATGCTATTCTTAAAGTATACAGGTTCTTGAATAATATATCGAACTTAATGTGAATGCTTCAAGTGTTTGATATTAATTAATACCTTTATTTAATTTATAATTGAACATTATGCTGACCCTATCTTCCAGACTCACCAACAATCTTACCACTCTTCTATTATACGGCTACAGGACCCCGCAAAAGGTTGCGAGCTTCCAGCAGAGAATCAAAATGTTTAATAACAAACTGAACATCTACGAACGGCAATTCCACATGAGGCCACCAAATCTTGAGACAAAAAATGCAGTCACCTTCCCCATTAAGGTACCCCTGCGCCTACGACATCGTAGGATTATTAAAAAAGGCAAGGAGTTTGTTGACAATTCTTCAAAAATACATTGGAACAGACTTACCCCCAACGAAATATTGCTAGCTTTTGAGAATTTGGAGTATTTGGAGTACTACGAAATGATGGAAGGACTCAAATATTTGTCAGAAACCAAAGGGCAAGAGTAGCACAACTGGAACGAACACCCTTGGATCAGCAAAGCTATGGACTAGGTTGACAAACAATTTCACAGAATCAGAGCAGGTGACAAGCTAAAGGTATACTACCTCATGAAAAAATTAGGATATAGCAAACCTGAGTTTTGGAGCAAAATGTATGCACTTATCGAGTAGAATATCTATGAGCTTTATCCCAGTGAGTTCTAAAAATTCTTCAAAAGATACTACAAAGTCAGCGATCAGTATTTTTCATCCGAAATGAAGCAGAAGTTTTTGACCTTGATGGAAAACAGACTCAGATCTTTTAGTCCTGAAGGCATCATCTGGATGTATGAGCTGTTCCAGGAATAAAACAGATTAGACGAATATTGGACCCTTAATGTCTTTATTCCTCTATTCAAAAACCCACAGTATTACTATCACCCTAACCAGCTCAGAAAAATATTCAGATTCATGATGGTTCTGGGTCATGAGGTAAACTCTTTTTTATCCAGAAAGATGATAGACTTTACGATGCCTTGTACAACAGATTGACCAGCTATCAAGAACTTACCGAGGAATAATTAGATGGACTCATGGAAGTTATCGAGTAAATCAAGGATATCTTTGTTACACACAGAGTCAACCCTTACATTGAGCATCTCGAAGAAATGAGAATCAAAATGAAAGAATTAAATGCCAATAAAAAGTTATAGATTCCTATCCAGGAACTCGTTAGACAAGACCTGATTTTCGTGTTGAATAAAAGGAAGCTCAAAGCAGATAATATCGACACTTCAGGAGTGAAGCTCTAGGAAACTAACTCTAATCCTGAAGGAGTGGACAGAAAACCAAACGACCCTTCAGCTTCAATTTGATTTATACTTCAGCTGATCTCAATACACATGAATATTGTAATTTTTAGGAGCTGCCAGTTAGTTTATTGAATTTTCGTATTAAATTCTTATATTTAAACGTTCTCTATGAACACGTGACTATAATACTATATCTAATATTTTTTAAATGTAAAGCACTCTAAGGATGATCATCTATCTTGTTTTTCTTACTCTAGTGGTTCAAGGAGACGAGATTAAAGCAGACAAGCCTATCCCAACTATGCAAGTGAACGAGGTAGCAAATGGGGTTATATACAAAGCTGACAGGTTCAAGGCTTACCACATTGTTCAGCTCAAAGGGCTCGAGAAGAAATTCCTCTTCTTTACAGTTTCTGTTGAATAAATCTACAAGCATCTAGAGCTTTCCCTGTTCATTTACAAGTAAGGATCGCAGAATCCCCTCCAGAAATGCGAAAAAGATGAAGTCGACTCTTGCTATATTTCAAAAAATATATTGAAAGACAATGAAGCTATATTCATGGTTCTTCAGTCTGATAACCAAGAATAACTTCCATACAAAATTAGAGTCTACTGGAGTGACCTCGAGCACATCAATCTGAACGAAGAAGTCAAATTTATGTTCTCAGAAACATAGCAAAGGCAGGTGTATCATTTGGAACTCAAAGGAAAGGAATTCAAGTAGCTGAGAATCATTATCAAACCACTCACGAGAAGATATGTGTTTGACAGGATCAAAATGTACGGCACTTTTGGAGTCGACTCTCAGCCTTCGAGCAGCAACTACAACTTTAAGAGTTTTCCGCTATGGGAAGATGCTGAAGGAGTCTATCTTTTCAGGGACGAAATTAAGGATCTGAGTATGAATTTGATTTTATATGGAGTAACTGAAACCATCTACACGATGAGATGCGAGATCGTGAACACAACACATAACGACATACTTCTTGACAGCAAAGTATATTAATACCTTGAGACTGAAGAGAGGTACATGTACCATGTCAACTTCAAAGATAACAATAGCCATTATCCCTACGATGAATACGTTCTCAGGATGTCAACGTTTGCAGGCGACCTCTACACCACTCTTTATAAAGACTTGAATAAAAAAGAACCAGTGACCGAGTTCAAACCAGCCATGTACCTGGGAGATATTCAATACCTCATCACTAAAGAAGAAGCTGAAAGTATTATGCCTTAAGGTCTTTACATGGAGGTATTTTCGGCTGATAGAGTTTCCACCTTTGCTCTTGAGTTTGAGGGGAGAGACAGTGCTAAGCCACTCTAACTGCATGAAAACATTTATGAGTTTTTGTAAATTGAGAAGCAAAAAAAAGCATTTTTCAATATTGGTAAATTTGGAACAATTAATGCCAGCAAAGCAGACTCATTATAATTTACTTTCAACGAAGTATCAGTTACAGGTAAGATCAAAGTATAGTTCAGAGCCTGCAACAAGCCTGAATACATTTGCATGGGCTAAAATTTCACATAGCTGACAACTAAGATAGACTATACTGCTGGAAACATCGGTCAAAAGAACACCTATAATGTCCAGCTCCCTCACTCTTTATTCAGTAACGTCAATGATGTCTAACAAAATTTGCTTGTGGTGGTTGTGATGAACAATGTTGATGACAAAAAAAGTTTTTCGGCTGTTGAATTCACAGTTGGGCAAAGGGTGTAATTCTTGAGAGAAGGGAAGCCAATGGAATCGACAATCATGAAAGAACAAATGAAAGTTTACAAGTATGTTTGTAAAGATCCTCTTATCAAAAAGGTCAGGATCCACCTGAATACCCTCTTCGGAACTTATAATGCTTTTCTCTTTAGAAATGTCCCCAGCGACTAATAACTCAGACAAAGCAAAGGCATCATCAATGGCTCATTAGTTGAAATCACCGATAAATTGCTCGATGATCCCATTGTGATTGTCATTCATGGCAATGACTTTGCCACCTTCTCCATAATTGTTCAGCCAATCATCAAGGACAACGAACAGTACAGCTTCATTACCCTAAGTGAGGATGTCGAGTTTAAAGCAATAGTTGCTCCCAATCAATTTGAAATATTTGAGATCATCCCTATTCAGGGTCAAATTTACTACAACTTCAAAGCTTCAGGAGCCTTACACTCTTGCCTTCTCAATGATAATTGGGTCTGTTCAGAGGAACAACTTCCTGACCTAACAAACAGAGGTAACATCACAATATAAAACTTCTTTGATCGGAAGGCCTATGTCAAAATCAGAAATCCTTCCTCTTCAAGATCAATTTAAGTGACGAGTGTATTTCATTCAAAAAAAGAAGATCATTGTTAGTTGCTTAAATTAGCAGAACTAACTAACCTTATTGTCGAAGAGGGAAAATGTTTGTACACCGTTTTGCCAGAAAAATAAGATTATGAAGTCATGGTCGTTCATGATGAGTTCAGCAAGTTTGCTTACAAGATGGTACTTTGTGATAAAATGCTGTCTTTTGCTCACAAGGAAAATGACGACGAAAGATATATTTTGAGTAAATAAAACATTGCCGATAACTGCCAGAATCATGATTCTAGCACTTTCTCAATCTTTGTTGCTGGAAATCTGGATCACTGGTAGGAAGGAAGGATTCAAAAATCATAAAATGTTAAAATCAAGTTCATTGTCCAGAAGCTGGGTTCTATTATTTCTCTTCCTGATGGTGTTGGATACAAAAGCACAGCTGAGTCTACCTAACTTCCGATAAAAAAATTCTCTTATCACCTCATTAATAAGGTAGATACCAACATAGTTTTGACCACAAGGGCTAATCTTTACTTCCTCGTCAAAGTTGTCTAAAGCAACAGGAAAGAAGTTGTTTAAATGTCATTAAATGACAAGGATTTTTCATCTTCAATAGATAGGCTGTATTTTTTGGAAAGTCTTTATCTCAAAATAGATGGTGCTCAGTTTCAAAAAAGCAGATGTGATCAGTGTGATTTGTTAATATTCGTTTACTCGAAAGAACCAGTCGGGCAAGTGATTGATTTCATCATCGAGGTCAGTCAAAATTTCATTCATTTATAAGATGGCATTGCTCGAAAGGATTACTTGATGAAGGATTCGATGGCTTACTATGGCTATGAAACAAGAAAGAAGGGATTTATCCTAGTAGAACTATCCGACAACAATGCTAATTGTGCTGAAATATACATTAGTCACAACTAATTTCCTGATGAAAACAACTATGGCCAGAGGTCTTTCGATGGCCAACTAATGCTTTAAAATTCCAAAGAGGACCCTAAAACATATTATGTTTCTGTCAAAGCCAAACAAAGCTGTGCATATTCAATAAGCGCCAACCTTATTCAAGATTAAAAGGTCATTAAAAAACTGGAAAGAGGAACTCTGAGGAGATTATCTCTAAAGTAGGGATAGGTTCAGTATTATACTTTTACGCATAAGTCATAGACCGCCTTCAAAATATTATCGTTGCATCGATACGGGAACGTCCAATTTTTCTTGAATAAGACCACTCATTAGGATGTGACAAGCATCATGAAAGGCGAGTAATTCAAATGGACAGACTTCTAATACGAAAGCGATAGGAAGAACAGACTCTATCTGGATACTCATCATAGACTGTTCTGCAAAGATTGTCTTTACATTCTGGCCGTCGTTGCCAGAAAGGTAACATAATCTTCTCTCTTCTTGGGCGACAGTGAAACTAAGATCCCGATTTCAGAAGAAAAAATAATTAACGATATTTTGCCTGAAGCTGGCAGCTTTAGCATTGGATAATTTTACCCGATCTAAAAAGGATACATATAAGTCAAAGTTCATAGTGGATAAGTAGAGGTTAAGGTATCCTACAAGAGTCAGGAGTTCAAAAAAGCATTCTCTAAAACTCCGGAGCCAACAAAGCATAATTTTACAATATAGCCAGTCAAGGGATACTATGGAACAGCTGCTGTGACGATGACTGCTTTGAAGGAAAACACAGTTTATTCAATGAAGATCAGATCAAAGGAAAGTAGTGAGGAGGATTCTAAATACAAATACGTCACCATCAATCCAAATGAAGCAAACTACCTTTATATCGCATAAAAGCCAACTTGTTTGAAAGGTTATCTCAAAGGAAAAGATTAGAATTTATTCCTTTCTTTCTACTCTAATGAGAGATAAATAATCAACAATGTTAGCATTACTGGTAAGCTGAATGGCAACGATACAGCTATTTCCATGGATATCACCAGAAATGTGATGTCCATTGCCTTTGTCGAAGCTCCCAAATTAAAATTTGATAAAGCTGCACCATATGAGGTTTGCTTTGATGCTCAAGATTAACATCTTAGTGCAGCAGTGATGCAAACTGAATAAACATCAACTCTTCCTGATAATATGGAAATTTTGGTCACTGGAAAGAAAACATATGATATATATCCTGAAGGTTAATTCCTTCTGGATGTATTCGAATGCAGGGGAAGTGCCACAGTTGCGTATGGAGTTACTCCAAAAGAACTCCAATAAAAAAAGGAGAACCTCTTGGATTCTATCGGAATGCCTGATCAGCCTCATGCTGTCAAGGTCAATAGAGGCTACTCTAACCTGTTGGTGTCGGTAAACAGCCCCTTAGCTCTGATTCGCTGGATGCCCATCAGTTAGTAAGATGAAAAAGGTATTGGATATTACTTGTATGCTGCTGGATCGTTAAGATACTCATCTGAGTTCAGATAGCTGGCCTTTAAGATAGAGCCAATCAAATTTGCCAAGAAAAAAGTCAAGACAGAAACAAGAATAATAAACATCAGGTACAATCTATACATTTCCGACAGTTAAGAGGACCTCAAAGAGGCTAGTTTGTGCGAAAGATACCTCCCTGGAAGCGTACTTGAGTATCAAACGATCCATGAGTAAATGTATCCTAATCCATTCAAATTTCCAGTCAGAGTATGTATAGGCTTATTTAGAAAAACGACATCATGGACAAATACAAAGACGCCAAAAATTTATTTGCTGTCATTGTGGCCGATCTGACCCTTGAGACTCCTGACAAATAGCAAGAATAATACAGGTTTGTCTACAACCAACAATAAATTCCAGCCGATTTGTTTGTTCCAAGCAAAATCTAAGAATTCAACTTAGGAGTTATCATTGTTGTGCTTGTCCTGATTCTATTGGTTCTGTTTGTCTTTGCCTGCCTCTGCAAGACAGTGTTTGTTCCCATGCTAGGAAGACTCAAAAATAGGATGCTAGTCGAAGAGCATGGTCTTGAAAACTCTAGAGACAAAGATGGCAATCAGGAAGAGCCTGTTGCACTTGAGCCTCCTCCATCGTCTGATAGGCAGGGTATCAACAATGATATGAGAGGGCCTGAGACTGAAGAAAGAATGAAATGATTCACTTATCATTAAGCTATCATTATCGAACTAAAAGTTATATCCATCACTTTTTGACATAATTCCTTTCTTTTCCTCCGCAATTTCGACAAACAAGATGTTTCTTCCATTCAGTTAAGTACTCCATCTCCTGCCCGCATCTTCCACACTTTTTCCTTTGGGTCTATTTTTTCTTAACTTATTTCTTAACTATTTAATTCTTTTCATTTTTTTCTTTTTTATTAATTGTTTCATCAATTTTGTATAGTTCTTTGACAAAATTGTTGCATTTGATTTGTATATCTTTTTCCCATGAAAAAGGATTGAAGTTGATATGTTTTTACTTGTATTATTTGATGATTTCATCAAACTATTCAACATAGACATCCAAATTTTATTTGAAGTAGTATTTTTTTATTTATCTGCAAAACTATTCCACATTTTAGTAATTCTCTTTTTTGAAGAAATTAATGCTTTCTTGTAGAGAAAGTGTCAACTTTTGCAGGTTTTATTGCTGATTCAGTTCTTATTTTTAACGAGATTTACGAGTATCTGTTATCATCTTGTCAAAAATAGCATTGATCTAGTCAAGTATTTGGCCTCTCTTTTCATTCAATTGTTTTATATAGGCAAACTCAGGAACTTCTAAAGTCTTCAATTTCTAACATTATTCAAGCCGACTCTCACATATTGTTGACACTTTCTTCTTTATCTCGGTTGCCTTCTCTAAGACTTATTTTATACCCTACATCTGAATCTTAATATTTTTAGGGTGATTCTTAGTATGTTCGGGTACACAGTTTGTACACAAACCTTCGAAGTGCCAAACATTTCCTGTACAAACTAACACAATAGGTGCTTCGCTGTGCTTATGACAGACCCACTCTCCTTACATTATATTTAAATTTTGATAACATTCATAATAATCAAAGCAATCACAATCAGTACTCCTCTCTTCTCTCTAGGCTTTCGATTTTTTCTTAAAGTTCGGCAATGGCCCTTCTTCGTTAGTTTATTTCATTACGGATCATGTCTTCAGTGGGCTCGTTCTTATTTTTCTTTTCATCGTCGGGGTTCTTTTTTATGCCTTCCTCTTTGATTTCAAGCCTTAGACTACTTATTTCTTTAATGAGATCCACGTTTTCTTTCATGATTCGGATATTTTCGTGTTTATGGATATCTGAGTCTTTTTGAAGATTTTTCTTGAGCATGTTGATGGATTTTTCAAGATATTTTTTCTGATTTTTGTATTACTGTTCAATTTAGCTGTCCATCTTCACTTGGATAACACTTTGAGAGCAGAATTTGTTCTTTAGATCAGTCGCATGGTTTACTAGCTAAGGTTCATTCTGAATCAACTGAGTGGTCTGATAGAGAGCTTCTTTGAAAGATTTTATCCTGTTGTTTTGATATGAAATTCGAGCTCTTTGACTTGATATTTTAGATTTAAGCTTTTCTTCATTGTTGAAAAGAACTGACACAAACTCTGCCAAAGAAGTATTTAGTGAGTTGAGATTTTTAAGTTCCTTATCCATCTTATTTGTTTGGGCTTTCATTTTAGCAATCTCTTGTTCTCTGGGAGCAATATCTTTTTTTAGCTCCTTGATTTTATGATCAAGGACATACTTGAATTTCTCAAGTTCTTGACTTTTTTTTTTGAGTTCGTAAATTTTTCTTTCATTGGCATCGATTGTTTTATCTCTTTCTTGAATTATAAGGGTTTGCTGGTCTATCTATCTCTGAAGTTGTTCGTTCGATTTTTCTAGCCTTTTGATTTCATCAATATTTTATCTTTGCTGCTCCATGTTTTGTTACTTTTACTGTTATTTTTCAGAAATTTTCTTCTTGATGATAGACACCTAACTTTTTGCTCGTAGCGATGTTTCAGTAAGTTTTTGAACCTCTTTTGAGTTTTCACTCTTTATCTTATCCATCTATTAACTTTTTTCCTCCTCAATTTGCCTCATGGTTTATTGATGCTCTCTCTCTAAAACTTCGATCTTTTTGATAATGTCCTTCTTCCTTTCTTTCTGATTCTTGATACGCTCTTGATAATCTTATTCAAGCTTTCTCAACTCTTTGTTGTTCTCATTTTGATATCGTTCGATTTATTTTTGGAATAACTTTGATTCCTCTTACTGAGCTCTCTTTAATTCATCATATTTTGCACTTTCTTGCATCACATTTTTTGCTTGATTCGAATCATACTGCTGAAGACCATTTTCAAATTACTATTTCTTTGTGCGAATTTCTTAGTCAAATTTTTTCCGCATCAGATTTTTCTTTTCAAGGATAGAGTTATATTTTTGATTGAACTGTGTTTCATCTGAAGAATATTTATCTTTAAGCTGTTTGACCATATCATCCTTGACAGGACCTGTTCCTGTTCCACCCCTAAGCTCAGCTTCTTATTGTTTTAGGTTGTCGATTTATGCCTTGAGAGAATCCAGATCATTCTTTGTGATCAAAATTTAGCTGGAAACAGGTAATACCTCTTTCAGTTTGTCAGAGCGAGCTTCTTTGTCTCTGATTTCAAAAATCATTACAGCTCCATCTCTTCCTGCAGAAATCAGATAGCGATCATCGCCAGTCACACATATTTTTTATACTCCTTGTGAATCATGAGCTTGGAACTCTTCCATGTGAGCTGTGGAAGGGAATTTGTAACATTTGATTGAACCTGGTGCTTTTTCTTTGTCATCAGTTCCACAGAATAATATTCTATGAGTTGAAGGAAAAGCGAGCTGAGAGCAATTGTTGTGGGCTAACTATCTGTGATTTTCAGAACCATCAAGCTTGATTTCTTTAAAAATTCTTTATCCAGTTGTGCTGATCATTCCAAGAGCATAAATAGTGTTATCAAAGCTGATGGCAACTGATGAATAAGCTACCCCTTTGATCCTGGTTTCCTTTGAACTTGGAGAGTACATCAGTCTTTCTCCACAATTTTCCATCCTGACTCTGTAAGCAATAATGACTCCATCAACCCCGCAAGTCACAACAATATTGTCTTCTTTGCTCCAGGCTAAACTTTTTATCTTTCCTGAGTGTCCTGAAAAAGTCATTCCTTGAGGATTCTCTCCCGTAAAAAATTTGAAGATATGAAGTTGGTTGCCTGATGTTGCTGCGAAATATTGACCTCCATTCGAAAATTTGACATAGTTGCAGTTCTTGAAGGAATTAATATCTTTGAAGTTGCTTAGTGCTTATCCATCTTTTTGAAGATTAAGGACTCTCAATTTATCAGAGTAGGCAACCACCAAATGTAAACCTGAAGGATGGAGAGACAAGGAAGAGGCTGCTTCAGCCTAGCTTTTTGGGGTCTCAACTGTTTTATCCTCATAGTTCCATATTTTGATTGTCTTATCCTTGCTAGCAGTAGCAATCAAAGGCTTTCTAAGGCAAACATCAAGAGCCACAATTGGCCCTGAGTGGAAATGGAGCCCAACCTGCTCAAGAGTAGCTTTCACATTGTCTTTCATGGTCTCATATCTCACCTTACCTTGCAACATGACTCCACTTGAAAGAAGAGCTAACATTTTGTCATCATTATGAGTGAGACTTTGTACTTCAATCTCCTTCTCTGGGAGTTCAAAAACCCCCTTCACTCTATAGCTTCCTTCTTAAAACCTCAAAAATTTGATTTGTTGTGAGCCGATGAGAAAACCTTCAGCCCAGTTGCAAAGACATCCTCCAGTCTAATCGATTCTCTGAACAATGGTACCTTTATAGTCGATAATTAAAGTTGCCTATTCCGCAAGAACTGCAATGTGAGGAGATGAACTAAGATAGTGATGAGCACGAAGAGTATATTTATGAGTTAATTCAGTTGCTATTTTTTCTTCACTTTATTCGATTGTAAATATTTTTTCTTCAATGTTTTCTTTCAGCTAAAAAATCATAAAAGTTTTCTCCCCAAGAATACTCACTTGAGGATTATCTGAATTTGGGTTGAACAATATTTCATTGAAATCCCTTTCTTACTTTCCTGTTATTTTAATCTGAGCTTCGCATTTCATTCTTTCAGGGTTCCAAAAGCACAGTAATGCCTCTCCCTGATTATTTTTATTAGTGATTGATGCGATATGTTTTGTGTCGCTGCCTCCAGAAAATGCTACTCCTGTCCAGCTATTGAAGGTGAATTAACCTGTATACTCAAGTTTTTTCTTCTTGGCTGATGCGTTAAGTTCATAGTATAGAATGCATGGTTTTTCTTGAGATTTGAAACCAAGCGCCATTGTCTTTTTATTGAAGCTGATAGCTACTGAGCTAATTTGGCAGTTCCCGTCAGCACCTGGATAATAACTTTGTGATTTTTATCTTTAGCGTGGGTTGTAAACAACCCC
>Ga0100381_1001586_pt1 | contig 21203 bp, 15 predicted proteins | sample CryGeymeta201505_FD_80416 | JGI IMG/M metagenome (GOLD analysis project Ga0100381, IMG submission 80416) | Groundwater microbial communities from Crystal Geyser aquifers in Utah, USA - Crystal Geyser metaG 2015-05 | ecosystem: Environmental > Aquatic > Deep subsurface > Groundwater | place: USA...
AATGATAATCAACTGGCTTACTACAAATATATAGTAACACAAATTAGTCAGCAAAGACTACTTATATATAGTTATAGTAATAGAAATAACAGTCTTATAACAAATATATAATAACAATATAAAATATATATTTAGTCTGGTAAACTGCTAATACACTACCAGATATAATTTTAACTATTGACACTATAGGCTCATTTTGCTATACTTCCCCTCGTTGTCAGTCGCCTAACGCATCACTACGATGCACTAAGGCACTAACAACCGCACATTTACATTGCACATAGAAAAGAGGTTTTTACTTCTTTGATTTTTTTGCTTGTGATCCAAATTGGATTGCGCAGTGAGAAACTTATTTTTAGGTTTTTGACTGCGTAATCCAAATACTGAGTGCGCTGCACTCAGAAAAAGGTGAAACTGCATATTCGGCTTTAAATAGCCAAAAAAAACTCAAGGAGTACTACCCATGACCAAAACTTTTGAACCCATCGTCCCCGCGTCCGGCGTTTTCGGCTTGTCCGATAACTTTGCCTCCATGCGCGCCAACCTGGCAGCCCGCCAGGAAGCCAGCAATCTGCAGACCGCCTTCGGCGCTCTGACCGACCTGCACGATGCCGATTCATTCGGTCGCATCGCCGCTTCCTTCCCGAAGCACCTTGCCCACATTTCCGAAGTCCGCAGTCTCGAGTCCCAACTCAGCACCGCGAACAAGGAAATCGAGCGCCTGAACAAGGCTCTCGCCGGCGCCAAAGCCGTGGCGGACAAATATCCCGCGATGAAGACCCGCGCTGAACGCGCTGAAGCCCTCGCCGGCGAACAGCAAGAAGCGTTCGAGACGGTCTTGACACTCGCCAAGATCAGTCCCGATCAGGTTGACAAGTGGATGGAACAGGCTGAGAAGGAAGCGACCGTCTCCATGACGTTCGTGAACCAGACCATCCGCCAGTCCCGCTCGGCAACCTCCTCGGCTCGCAAGGTCCGCGCCCTGACTTCAAAACTCAGCGCGTAACCTGCGGCTCTCGGCTACAATCGAATAGCGCTGGATCCTCTCTCCTCCGTGCAAGTGTAATACCCCAAAACAGGGTGGCCAAAAGCCACCCTGTTTTCACGTTTACAGCCAAAATATATAAATTTCGTTCTTTTTCAAACTCAACCAATACATCTCTACTATTGATATTATAGGCTTATTGTGCTATAATTACAGATGTGTCGATGCCTGCAACAATTCCCGTATGGGAGTCAAGCGCGCAAAGACGCACCTTCACAACACACAGGATTAATTCAAGAATCATGAGGTGATCTATGGACGAACCCATCCAAGTCAAGAAGTTCGAACAAATCGTTCTGAGCCAGAACAAAGTTAGCCATTGGCTTTCTGAGTTCTTCGCTTTCTGGACCGAGTGGAAAATTCGCAATACCGCCAAATCAGTCGCCCAATGGGCTGGCAACAAGCAAGTCTTCGGACGCTTGGCGGCAACCTTCGATGATCTTGTTTCTCTCGACGAATACGAGGCTCTTATGGCTGAAAATGCCAGACTCCTCGAAAGAGTTGAACTCGGAGACGCAGCTCAGGCTGCGCTCGAAGAGGAAAAAAAGAAAAACAAGGTTCTGCGCAAGGATCTGCGAACCGCTCGCAAAGAAGTCAAGGACGTGACCGAAGGAGCCAGAGAGCTCCTGGTTCTGCTTCAACAAACTCCGGAACAAGTTGAGCAGATGGCTGAACGGGAAACCGATCAGTTACAGAAAAATATCCGGGAAATGACTCGCGAACGCAACGCGCTGAGCCGCAAGAAAAGCAAAGTTGCAAAGGTTACAGCGCTGTCAGCTGCCGTAGCCCGAAAGCAAGATTAATCCCACCTGTGTGCTTTGTGAGAAACAAACAGGGTGGCCAAAAGCCACCCTGTTTTCACGTTTACAGAGCTCTTCTATCTATAATTAACAAATATTAATAATTACCAAGTTTTTTGAAAAAACTCCATTTGTTCTTTTATTATTAAATTGTGCGTATAATAAGACACATGGATTCTTTCCAACGCTCACCCTTCTCTAGTAACCAAGTTTCTCCAACTCCAAAAATTAGGTTGGAACAACCAGAAGAAACAAAAACTGAACAAACAAATCCTGGTGGTACTTCAATTCTAAAATCTTTCAACGATGATGCTGATAAAAAAATAGCAAGAAAACGCATGATCAAAATTGCCATGTGGATTTTTGGTGCTTTTCTAATAGCATTATTCTTCTTCTCTGTTGGTTTTTATGCCAAAGCATCCTGGAAAAAAACTCCAACTCCAGAACAAACTCAGGCTTTGCCAGATATTGGAGAAACGCTTTTTGCTAAGTTTGGTACAGAAGAAAAAGTTTCGGCTGGCATGGTTAAATTCCAGTTTTGGTTTGATCTAAATGACAATGGCAAACAAGAACAATGGGAAAAAGGCCAGGATGGAGTAGGCATCAATGTTCGCCGCAAAGGAGAAACACTTCCCTTTATCAGCTTAGAAACTGATGGCGAGGGAGTAATTATGCTTAGTGGCTTGGACAAAGGCGATTATGAAGTAGCCTATTATCTGAGTCCTTACAATAATGAGTATGGCCCAACAGCTGACCAACACTTTTTTGGTCAAAAATATTACCAAATCTTTGAATCATCTAATGGAGTCACAGGTTTGTTTCCTACCACCTTCAAAGAACTAAAGGTCTCCCCAGAGGGCACTACTGTAACCATGGGACTCAGAGAGTATAAACCAAAAAAGTTGGTGGGAATTCAAAATAGGCAACTGGTTCTCTATGATCCAGCTGAAAACATTCGTTTTACTGGTAGTAATATTTGGGATGACGCAAGTTTTCCCAAGAAATTTGAGATTCGTGACAACAAACTTTTTTATGTCAAAAGTGGAGCCTTATATAAATACGACCCATTTGTAAGTTATAACGGTTATTCTGAAAAAGTTTATGATCAAGTCACTGCGCCAGACGATAGTTACTATGTCATCTCTCCACAAGGCACAGCCATAGTTTATGGTGGTCATGATGGCGCTTTTTTCCAAACACCTGACTCTGCTTGTGGTAGACAATTAGTACGTTACGACAACAAACCAATTGAACTTTATAGCGTTTCTTACCCATATGATCCTATTGCTGCTCGCTTCCAAAATGAGACCCATGCAGTTATCTATGGCAAAGCAACTGGCGAGGATTGGCGTATCTACACTTTGTCATGTGACGGCAGTACTTTGACTGTCAAAAAGCTACCCATTGTTACCGCTTGGACTTTTGCTGGTGGCTACATCAGCTATGACAGGTTAATTATCAAAGGACCAGTGTCTCAAGAAAAAACCTGTAGTGGTTCAGAGCCATGCGAAGTAAGCGTTTTTAGTGATGGTATCTATATCTATGATTTACCAACAGATAAATTAGAAAAACTAGGTGACACAGAATTTGAAAAAATGAATATCAGCAACCTTGCCTATGACGGCAAATATATGTGGTTAACAAATTATGAAACTGGAGCAGTTAAAATTCTTGATTTCAATAATAAGGAAAACACCAAAATTCTAAATGTTGATTTAAAAGGATACTTTAAAAACTCAGATCCAAAAAGAATTAATGACACCAATGTTGCCTATGTTGGCGATGGTAGCTTTATGTTTGTTGATGCTTTTACTGAGTGTGGTAAACAAAAAGACTGTGCCACAGTCAAAAAATTTACAGTCAATGGTGAAAACTTGGACAATATGACTGATGTTATTACTATCCAAGATATGTATCCACAAAGATTAGTTGGGGAGCTTACAAAATGAAAAAAACAGGAACAATAATTTTAGCTAGCTTGGCTGCGTTATTTCTCATTGCTGTTGCTACCTTTGCTGGCTGGAGAGTAGCTGATAACTACAGAACCCAAGAAACAATTGGAAATGAAACTCCCAATACTGAAACAGCAGAACAAGCAACGGTTTATTTTTATCGTACTGACGGAATTTATCGTGTAACCTCAGAAAACTCAGAACCTGAAAAAATCGTTGAAACTACTTTTAACCAAGAAAAAGGCTATTATTTTAGTCCTAAATTTGAAATTATGGGAACAGATCATAATTGGTTGGTTTATCGTGATATGACTAAAATTGATGAATTAGAGCAAGTTCAATTTGCTTTAGTTGTTTATGATTTGGAAAATAAGAAAGAACTTTTAACTGTCGCTGAAGATTTGGGTTCTGTCATTTCCTTTACAGTTTCTCCATCGGGTAAAAGTTTGGCTTATGTTGTTAACAAACATGATCCTGATAAAAAAATCTCAGATGGTCCAGAACCTTTTTTCCAAGAACTATATTTTTGGGATGGGGCAGGGGAAGCTGAAAAAATCCTAACTGAAGAAAGTGGTTTCTTTTCTATTGTTTTGGGTAATTGGCTAGATGATGAAAATTTCACTGCTGGTAGGGGATACGAAGGAGTTTCTTTTTGTAAAATTAATGTAACTACAACTAAAAAGTTCCCCGAAGATTGTACTGGCTATGGAGAATCAACTATGGGAACTACTGATAATGTTGAAGCAATTATTGATGGCGTTGCCTATGGTTTTCACTATGAATGGCCAGAAATTGTTGGTAACCGTCGCACAAATAACGGTATTTTTGAACAAACAGAAAATGGTGAAAGACGCTTTATCACCAGTGATGTTCCTAGTGATCTAACGGTTGATAAAGACAATATCTATTATCTGCGTAATAGTCGAGATGGATCAAAATATACTTGGAATGGTTCAGAGAGTGATCTTTATTTGGTTTCAAAGAATGGCGAGACTCTTAAACGTCTTACTAATGATGGAACTAGTATTGCTGCCAAATCACAGCTTTCACTGTCTAATGACGGTAGATTTTTAACTTACCAAGTCACTGATTTGAGCCAACTTTCACCAGATAAAAATACTGTTGAAGAACAAAGTGATAACTCAAAAATTTGGCTTTATGATCTTAAGTTGAATAAATATTATGTTGTTGCTGAAAAAGGTCTTGCTCCTAGGGTTGTAATTAAATAACTCTCCAAACATAGAATATATTTAATAAAAAACCTGTAAACACTTTTTTGTTTGACTAAATCATCACTCATTTATTGAAGATTAAAACGCAGTTTAAAAGCTAAAATAAAATAATTTTTTAGCATCTCAAACAATTTGGATTTACTTACACCATATTTTCTTTCCTGGTAATAAACAGGAATCTCTTTAATTCTAAGACCCATCCGTTTTGCGGTATAAACCAATCTCAAATGGTATTCTCCATAACCTTGATAAATCTTTTTCAGTGACATTTTCTTTAATACCTTGGCTTGAATAGCATAATAACCACTGGTGTTGTCAGTAATAGGAAATAAAAATATTTTGCGCAAAAGATAATTAAAAAATTTAGTGGTATAAAAACGCAACTTATCATCCATTCCTCCACCAGCCATAAATCTTGAAGCAACCACCAAATCAAAATCATCACTTACAACTGATTTAATTAGGTTATTAATAACAGCCGGGTCATGATTAAAATCAGCATCCATACCAACAATAACTTTTCCCTTAGCCTTAGTAATTCCCAATAAAATTGACTTTGATAATCCAACAGGAGGGGGATTTAAGTAAAAAGAAATATTTTGGTTAGAGCGTGACAATTTCGTTAAATCAGTGATAGTACCATCACTACTATGATCATCAACGACAATAATTTCATGAGAAATTTTTTGTAATTGTTTTTCTAACTTAGTAATAAGCAGGGAAATATTTTGTTTTTCGTTAAAAGTTGGGATGATGACACTAACTAACAAGTTATTTTTCATAACAACAAAAAAATGGGTGGCTGACGAGACTTGAACCCGCGACCTCCGCTTTCACAGAGCGGCACTCTAACCAACTGAGCTACAGCCACCATGTGCGCCAAGCAGGACTCGAACCTGCGACCTACGGCTTAGAAGGCAGTCGCTCTATCCAGCTGAGCTATTGGCGCATACACAAAAAAATGGTTTAAAGAACTAAGAAACGTATTTTCTCAAACAAACACTGATTTTACCAGACTTATCGAGGAATAGCTCTCCAGATCTTAACGATCTCAATTATAATACCTCCACATGGATTTCAAGCTACACACTCCATACCAGCCAACTGGAGATCAGCCAACAGCAATTAAAAAGCTCACGGCCAGTGTTGAAGCGGGTAATCCGCACCAAACACTTCTTGGCGTAACTGGCTCTGGCAAAACCTTTACCATGGCAAATGTTATTGCCAACACTCAAAAACCAACCTTAGTCTTGGCTCACAACAAAACCCTAGCCGCTCAACTTTACCAAGAATTTCGTGACTACTTCCCAGAAAATGCTGTTAGCTACTTCGTTTCATACTACGACTATTACCAACCAGAAGCATACATTCCCACAACCGACACCTACATTGAAAAAGAAGCTGATATTAACGATGAAATCGACAAACTACGTTTGGCTGCCACCACCAACTTATTAACTCGCAAGGACGTCATCGTAGTCGCTTCCGTCTCATGCATCTACAACCTTGGTTCTCCTGTGGAATATGGTCAAAACATCTTTAAATTCATTGAGGGAGAAGTAATTTCCCAACATAGTTTTCTATTGCGCCTAGCCCAACTCCAATATGATCGCTCTACCACAGACTTAAAACGTGGTTCATTCAGAGTACGTGGCGATACCATTCAAGTCTGGCCAGCTTATCAAGATTCAGCTTTAAAAATTGAAACCCTAGAAAACACTATTACCAAAATCCAAGAAATCGACCCAATCAGTGGGGAAGTACTACCCCCAATGCATCGAGATCCACAAACTCAACGCTACACCCTTTGGCCAGCTAAACACTACACCATGAACCCAGACACCAGAGAAGCTGGTATTGCTGCTATCGAAAAAGAACTAGCTCAACAAATAATTGATCTTGAAAAAAATGGTAAAACCATCGAAAGCTACAGACTCAAACAAAAAGTTCAATATGACCTAGACATGATCCGTGAATTTGGCTTTGTAAATGGTATCGAAAACTATTCTAGATATTTTGATGGTAGAAACCCTGGAGATCCACCTTTTACTCTATTAGACTATTTCAAAGAAAACACCAAAATCTTCAATCAAAAATCATTTTTAACCATTGTCGACGAAAGTCACATGTCATTACCTCAAGTTAGAGGCATGTTCCATGGTGATCGCTCTCGCAAAGAAACTTTGATTAACTATGGCTTCCGTTTGCCCAGTGCCTTAGACAACAGACCATTGCAATTCCACGAATTTTTAGAAAGAACCCCACAAAACCTTTATGTTTCTGCCACTCCCAATGAATGGGAAATGCAACATTCTGGAGAAAATATTGCTGAACAATTAATTCGACCAACTGGCCTAGTTGACCCAGTTATTGAACTCAGACCCACTGAACACCAAATTGAAGATTTGGTAATTGAAGTAATTCGCCGCAAACTCCAAGGACAAAGAGTTTTAGTTACAACTTTAACTAAAAAGATGGCCGAAGCCCTAACCGAATATCTCAATACTCCAGAAAAAATTAATGCTTTAGTTAAAGATTTTCAAACTCGTGCAGCCGAAACACCAGATCCAGAAACACCATATCAACAAGAAACAGAATTTATCCCCATTGAACAAATAGAAATCGGTAAATTAGCACCAGATTTTTATGCTCATTTAGCACCATTACCAAAAGATCCTTTAAAAGAATATCCTAAGGTTGCGTATCTACATTCAGATATTGAGACTTTAGAAAGATCGGATATTTTGGATGATCTACGTAGCGGAAAATATGATGTTCTAGTTGGTATCAACCTATTGCGTGAAGGCCTAGATCTACCAGAAGTAAGCCTAGTTGCTATTCTCGATGCCGACAAAGAAGGGTTTCTGCGTTCTGCCACTGCTCTGATCCAAACCATGGGACGAGCTGCACGCCACGAAAATGGTAGAACCATTCTTTTTGCAGACAACATGACCAACTCAATGAGAAAATCTATTGAAGAAACACAAAGACGCCGAGAAGTTCAAGTCGCTTACAACTTACAATACAACATCACCCCAACTGGAATTCAAAAACCAATTCGTGAAAAACTATTACTAAAAGAAGAAGATGAGGAAGGTACAGAAATAGCTGCCCATAAAAGAAAGGGTAGAGTAATCCAACTCAAAAAAAATGAGTTTGTTAATCTACAAGATCTCAAACCAGACTCCTTAACCCCTGATGAAAAAGAGCAATATATTAAAAAACTTGATTTAAAAATGCGTCGCGCAGCCGTTGATCTTGATTTTGAATTAGCTGCTGAATTAAGAGACATAATCCAAGATTTAAAACAGTAATCTTTTTTACTACTCCCATACTCGAAATATAACCGAATCTGAGGTATAATAGCTCCTCGTTTTTAAGACAAAAAAATTATGCTTAAAACTTCTTTGGACCACATCATTATCTCTGGAGCTCGTGAACACAACTTAAAAAATGTCTCGCTCTCAATTCCTAAAAATCAGCTAGTAGTTTTTACCGGCCTTTCTGGCAGTGGCAAAACATCCTTAGCCTTCGACACTCTCTACGCGGAGGGCCAACGTCGATACGTGGAATCATTGAGTTCTTATGCCAGACAGTTTTTGGGCATCATGCAGAAACCTGATGTTGACCAAATCCAAGGATTATCTCCAGCTATTTCTATTGACCAAAAAACTACTTCACACAACCCTCGTTCTACAGTTGGCACCATCACAGAAATCTATGATTATTTACGCTTACTTTTTGCTCGCATTGGTCATCCTCATTGTCCAGAATGTGGTCGTGAAGTTAGCACTCAAAGCATCGACCAAATTATTGGTCAAATCGTAAATAAATTGGAAGAAAAAGCTGATGCTCAACCAACTCGATTCATGATCCTTTCTCCAGTTATTCAAAATCGCAAAGGTGAGTTCTCCTCAATGTTTAATAACTTGCAAAAGCAAGGATATAGCAGAGTGCGTATTGATGGAGAAGTCTTTGATTTAAATGAAAATATTTCTTTACTAAAAACCAATAAACACACTATTGAAGCAATTCTTGATCGCTTGAGTTTTTCCAAAAAACAACTCCGCGACAAACAAGAAATGAAAACTCTAAAATCACGTTTATCACAAACCATAGAAGAAGCCTTAAAACTTTCTGCCGGTCTAGTTGTAGCTAGTTTCATTAATGATGACTCACTTAATTTTCCAGACAAACCAAAAAACATGGAAGATTATCTTTTTAGTGAAAAACTAGCTTGTAGTCATTGCGGGATTTCTATTAAAGAACTTGAGCCAAGAATATTTTCTTTCAACGCACCAGAAGGAGCCTGTGCTACTTGTAATGGACTTGGATCTCTTTTAAGAGTTAACTCTGAAAAAATCATTGCCCCAAGTTTAACTCTTAGCGAAGGAGCCATTATTCCCTTTGCTCGCACTATGAGCAATGACACTTGGTGGGCCAGACTTGTCCAAACAGTAGTAATTGAAAATGGCTATGACTTCCGCAAAACCACCTATGAAGAAATGAGTGAAGAATTCCAAAAAACTTTACTTTACGGCTCGCCTAAAATTTATACCGTTACTGGTGAAAACCGTTTTGGCAAGGAAACTTTAATCCAAGAAAAATTTGAAGGCTTTATCACCAACCTAGAAAGACGCTATCAAGAAACAGACAGTGACTATATCCGCAAGGAAATTGAACAATTCATGCACAAAGAAACTTGTCCAGATTGTAAAGGCCTTCGTCTCAAACCAGCTTCGCTAGCAGTTAAAATCGATCAAAAAAATATTGCTGATGTAACTGGAATGACAATTCAGCGCGCACTAGATTGGTCAGATGCCTTACAACTAGAAAAGAAACTTTCTAATAAAGAAATAGAAATTAGTAAACCAATCTTAAAAGAAATTGTGGCTCGTCTTCGTTTCTTAACTTCAGTTGGTTTGAATTATTTATCACTCAGTCGTGAAGCCTCAACTCTAGCTGGAGGAGAAGCTCAGCGTATTCGCCTAGCCTCACAAATTGGTACCGGCCTAACTGGGGTTTTATATATTTTAGATGAACCAACTATTGGCTTGCATCCTAGAGACAATGATCGTTTAGTTGAAACTTTACAAAACCTCAAAAATCAAGGTAACACCGTTATCGTAGTTGAACATGACCGCGATGTAATGTTGTCTTCTGATTACATTTTTGACTTTGGACCTGGAGCTGGCAAACATGGAGGTTCAATCATTGCCGAAGGCACTCCAGAAGAGATAATGAAATTACCCAGCTCTATAACTGGTAAATACTTATCTCGTAAAAAAGACGTAACTAGAGAAAAAGAAGTAACAAGAAAAATCATTGACCCAGATGAAACTGCTAAAGTTAAAGGTCACTCTGGAGCTATTCAGCTTCGTGGTGCAACTCATCATAATCTTAAAAACATTGACGTAGACTTTCCACTTAATTCTTTAAACTGTATTACTGGCCTCTCTGGCAGCGGCAAATCTACTTTGCTTCACGACACTCTCTATCACCAACTAATGAAACACTTGGAACGTAAAACTGAAAATTATGCTGGCTCAGTACAGCAAGTTATGATTCCAGATGTTGTCCGTAGAGTCTCATTAATTGATCAGAGTCCTATTGGCAAAACACCTCGCTCCAATCCAGCTACTTATACCAAGATTTTTGATTACATTCGTAAAATTTTTGCCAATACCCAAGAAGCTCATATTCGTGGTTATAATCCCGGTAGGTTTAGTTTTAACGTCAAAGGTGGACGCTGTGAAACCTGCCAAGGAGATGGACAAATTAAGATTGAAATGCAGTTTTTACCAGATGTTTATGTTACTTGTGATGTCTGCAATGGCCAACGATATAATGAAGAAACACTACAAGTTTTATACAAGGGCAAAAACATTGCTGAAATTCTTAAATTAAGCATTGAAGATGCTTTAGAATTTTTCAAAACCAATAGCAACTTAAAGCAAAAACTCCAAACCCTAGTCGAAGTCGGTTTGGGATATTTGGAACTAGGACAACCAGCTCCAACTTTGAGTGGTGGAGAAGCCCAACGTGTTAAATTAGCTCGTGAATTAAGTTTACGCACCAATGACCACGTAGTTTACTTATTAGATGAGCCAACCACCGGTCTACATTTTGCTGACGTACAAAAGTTACTTTTTGTTTTACATCAATTGGTTTCTCAAAATAATACAGTTGTTTTAATCGAACACAATCTCGATGTTATTAAAAATGCCGACTGGATCATTGATTTGGGACCAGAGGGTGGGGAATATGGTGGTGAAATCATTGCAACTGGTTCACCACAAGAACTAGCTCAAATTACAAATTCTTTTACTGGCCAATATCTCAAATCAGAGTTCGCCGCTCAAAAAAAATAAACCTTATCTAGCATTAACTAAATTTATTGGCTAATATAGCCTTAGTATGATGCGTAAGTTATTACTTGGATTATTTTTTAGCATAATCAGCCTTTTTGGCTTTAATTCTGTAGTCCTTGCTCAACAAGAGCAAATAGAAGCAGAGCAAGCTTTTGAAAACTCCCTAAAAAGTACTTACAACGTCCAAGAAAATGGCTCTACTTACGTTGAGCATACATTTACCATCAAAAACCTTACCCCAACCTATTACATTACTAAGCATGGCCTACGCACTAGCTCTACTAGTATTTCTGGTGTGAGAGTAATGGAAAATGGCAAAAATCTTGATCCAGAAGTTACTCAGGTAGACAACCAAACTAACATTGGTATTACTTTTCCAGATAAATTGGTTGGTGAAGGCAAAACAAGAACTTTTACCATTAGTTACACCAACCCAGATCTTGCTCAAGCCAACGGCAGTGTTTTGGAAGTAGCAGTTCCCAAACAAGCTGATCCTCATAAATATGCACATATTGAAGTTGTGCTCAATACACCAATTCGCTTTGGTTCAGCAACTAGAGTAACTCCAGCTACTAACTATGTGCAAAAATTAACTGAAAAAGGCGTTCAAATGGTGTTCGGAGATTTGGGTGACCAAGGAGTCTCTGCTCTTTTTGGTTATGAACAAATTTATGATTTGAACTTTACTTACTTTTTAGAAAACAATAATTCTCAGCCCATTCTATTGCAAACAGCTTTACCACCAGATACTCCTTTCCAAAGAATGAATTATTCATCCATTGAACCAGAGCCAACCGAAATGAAACTAGATAAAGATGGTAACTGGATCGCTACTTTTTATATGCAAGGCAACACTGCTCAAGCGGTTAAAGTTAAAGCTCAAGCACTTTTAACTTTAGAGCAAAATCCTTTGGTTCCCATTGCTTATCCCCAAGCTTTTAATTTGGCCAAACAACCATTTTGGGAAACAGACAATGCTGACTTACAGAAAATTGCCGCTGAACACCCTAGTCCAAAAGAAGTTTATGACTTTGTTACTAGTCAATTGGAATATGCACAAATAGATTCTATTGATAATTTGGAGCGCAAAGGAGCAATTAAGGCTTTAGAAAAACCAGATCAAGCGGCCTGTCAAGAATTCTCCGATTTATTTGTAACCCTAGCTAGAATAAACAAAATCCCTGCTAGAGTAATTACTGGTTATGGCTATGCAGAAAACAGTCGTTTGCGACCACTAAGTTTAGGCAATGATATTTTGCATGCCTGGCCAGAATACTGGAATGAGGAAAAACAAAACTGGCAACCAATTGACCCCACCTGGGAAAATACTACTGGTGGCGTTGATTATTTTAATCACTTTGATCTTAATCATATTGTTCTAGCCATTAATGGAGAATCAAGTACTTTGCCATACCCAGCTGGATCATATAAAACAGACAAACAGCAAAAAGAAAAAACCCTAGAAGTAAACTTTGGCAAAAGCTTTCCAGAACAAGAACCAAATTTTGAAGTTACTTTGGAACCACAAAAAAACACCTGGATTGGAATGCCTGGTTTTTATGATCTTAAAATTAAAAACAAATCAGGAGCTGCTTGGTATAACCTAAATTTTGATTTAGCTTCAAATAATTCTGGAGTTAGAGTTTTTGGTGACACAGCCATAAAAGCTCTACTACCTTTTGAAACCTTAAGTTTGCAACTCTTTGTTTATAATACACATGGAGCACTGCCGACCAAGGACACTCTCCATTTCACTTTCAACATGAATGGTGAAAGTGTCGTAACAAAAGACTTTGCTATCACCAATGCACCGAACTTCGTCCAAACCATTGCCCATCCTTACACCATCTTTGCCTTGGGCGGAGCAGCGATCCTCTTGGCCCTTGGAACCGGGAGTGTACTCGTTCTTAGACAAAAACGCTAAGATTCTTTACGTTGGTAAAGCCAAAAATCTAAAAAATCGCCTCACTAGTTACACTCAATATTCACAGCTTTCTTCACGAATTAAAAAACTCGTCACAACTGCAACTGAAGTAAGATATCAAGTTTTAGATAGTGAGTTAGAGGCTCTATTAATTGAAGCAGAACTAATTCATACCCATCAACCCTTTTTTAATATCAGGCTCAAAGACGACAAATCTCCCATCTACTTATTAATTACTAATGAAAAGTTTCCTAAAGTCTTAAAAAAGCGTAAAACAGATTTGATTACCGAAAATCCCAAAGGAACTATTCTTGGGCCATTCCAAAGTAGTTATAAGGTTAATGAAGTTTTAAAAATTGCTCGAAAAATATTTCCTTGGTGCAATCAACCAATTACTGATCAAAAAAAGGCTTGTTTTTACTACCATTTAGATCAATGTCCAGGGGTTTGTCTTGACTTAATTTCTCCAGAAAACTACGCAGAAAATATCAATAATTTAAAACTTTTTCTTAAAGGCAAAAAGAGAGAAGTACTTAAAAACCTAACCCTACAAATGCGTCAATTTTCTGAGACTCAAGAATATGAACAGGCACAGATAATTAAGCAACGCATTCAATACATCCAAGAAGTTACACAAAAAAACTATCAACTTAAACCGGATTTAGTTTTACCTGGCTTTGGCCTCAATCAACAAGAATTAGGTATTATTGAATTAAAAAAAATTCTTTCAACTTATACTAGATTTCCAAAAACTAAAAAATTATCCAGAATTGAAGGTTATGACGTAAGCAATGTTCAAGGTAAAAATGCCGCTGTTTCGATGGTGGTAACAGAAAATGGAATAGCAAATCCAAGTGAATATAAGTTATTTAATATCTATTCTCTTGATACTCCTAATGATTATCATATGATGAAAGAAGCTTTGGTTCGTCGCCAAAATCATCCAGAGTGGGGGAAGCCAGACTTGGTGGTTATAGATGGTGGCAAAGGCCAAGTCAAAGCAGTTTTACAAATTTGGCAATGGCAAATACCAGTAATAGGTATTGCTAAAAATCCAGATAGATTAGTTATCCCACTACCAGTAGAAAAACAAGAAAAATATCAAATTCTTAATCTTGGACCTGATCATCCAGCATTGAAACTAATTCAACAATTAAGAAACGAAGCTCATCGCTTTGCCAAAAAACAATGGAGTAAAAGACACACTAGAGCTTTGTTGAATAAATAGTTAAAAAGTGTGTAAAATGTAACTATGAATGAAGAAAATAATCTATTGGCAGGGCTAGAATCAGCTTTTGAAGAGTTTGATGCCGCCCAAGAAAAAGAATCTAACCCGCAACATAGCGAATTAGTTGAAATAAGAACAAGTTTTAAAGAAGGTTTTGAAGGTGATGTTTTAGCAGATAAATTATATGGAATTTTGTCTAGATTTTTTGCTGATAAAAAATTAAAACATAAAATTGTTGTTTTCCAAGATGATCAAACTTCTATTACCTCTCAAAAACAACTAACTCATTTACAAAATACACTTCCCAATGGCAGAGAAATAACTTATAAAACTGTTCGGGTTGCAGATGCTAGTATTGATTGGACTCCTTCTGGAATGACTGAGCATGGATTTCTGTTATGGGAAAAAGTTTTACCAATTTTGCCAACCGGTGAAGAAATGGATAAATTTATTGAACTTTTGAAAAATGATCCAGAAGCAACTAAACTTATCTTGGAATTGTTTAACTTAGAAGGTGATGAATTAATAAAAGAAGTTGCAAGTAAAGCAGCTGAAGAAATAAGAAAATATACATAAACAATTAATGCTTAGACTTTTTCTCAACACCAGCGTTACTTTTTGGATTCTCTCTTATTTTCTTCCCACCATTAGTTTTTCAGACTGGACCACTATGCTCATTGCCAGTCTAGTCATGGTCTTTGTACAAAAAATCATTAAACCAATTATTAAATTTCTATTTTTACCTATCAATGTTGTTACTTTTGGTCTGTTTTCCGTCGTAATCAACGTAGCAATGTTGTGGTTAGTTACCTATTTAGTACCTGGTTTCGAAATTTCCAACATGATCGTTTTTGGCTATCACTTGAGTCGATTTGGCTCGATTCTCTTTGCTTCAATTTTAATCGGTTTTGTTCAAGGTTTTGTCACATTAGTAATCTAAGTTTGGTTGTGTAAAAAAATGCACTGACCAATCAATCCTGGTATAATAACAATATGAAAAAGCTCGGATTAACCCTTCTATTTGTTCTACTATTCGGACTTATCGCTGTCTTTCCAGCCAAAGCCTTAACAGTAGAACCACTAAAACAGGTATTAGAAGCAACCAGCCCCATCGAAGCTAGCGATGCTGGAAATCTAGCATCTTCATCGGCTGAACTAGACCAAAAAATTCAAGAAAAAAAAGATCAAGACATTACAGAAACTGGTGGTAAGCAAAAAAGCAAATTAGCTGCCTACTTAGACGAACATCCCATCGGAGGATTGTCTTGGCACAATCCTTTACAACACGCCATTCGTAGAGCCATTGCCAATGGCTTACCAGCCAATATTATTGTGTTGATGTTATTATTTCCATTAATTGCCTCATTAATTGCTGTTTCCCGTCATGTTGTGGGTCTAAAAGGCTTTGGTGTCTACATTCCAGCCGTCTTATCTGTGGCTTTTGTTTCAACCGGAATCATAACTGGTGTCTTAGTATTTGTAGCAGTCTTAGCAGCCGCAACCATTGCTCGTAGCGCTGTAAAACACTTCAAGCTACCATTGCTACCCAGAACTGCCATGTTGCTTTGGGTAGTAACTTTCTTAATCCTCAGTTTACTAATACTTGCTTCCTGGATTAATGTTAGCTCACTCCTAAGCATTAGTATTTTTCCACTTTTAATTATCATGCTCTTAACAGAAAACTTTATGAGTACTCAACTATTCAGTAGTCAAAAAGAAGCCCTGAGTATTACTTTTGAAACTCTTCTAGTTGCTATTCTTTGTGCACTATTAATCAATCTAGAGTCAATTCAAAAATTCGTCTTACTTTATCCAGAATTCAGTTTATTAGCTGTTGCTGGCCTAAATATTTTAATTGGTAGATATACCGGTTTGCGTCTCTTGGAGAGAGTGCGCTTTACTTCAATCATTGAAGAAGAGGAATAAGCTTATGGTACTCGCCAATGACATCCTGGGCATGAATGCTCGCAACCAGCTTTATGTCCCACTCAACTCTCGCAAAGCTCGATCTTTTTGTATTTCAAAATACGCTACTAAATTATTATTACAAAGCCAAAATATTCCCACCGCTCAAGTTTATGGTATCTTGGCAACCTCAGAAGACATTGAAGAATTTGACTGGAAAAAACTAGAAAAAGACTTCGTGATCAAACCTACTAATGGCCATGCTGGTAAGGGAGTAGTTGCTTTCCGCAATCAACATGCTGATAAAGAACATTGGACTGATGCTATAGGTCACGTTTGGAGTCTCGATGATATTAAATTGCATTGTGGTGACATTTTGTCTGGAGAATATAGTACTCATGGTTCAAATCACAACATCATTGTTGAAGAACGTATTCCAATTCACCCCAAACTACTAAAATATAGCTATAAAGGCACTCCTGATGTTAGAGTGGTCGTCTTTAATAGCGTTCCGGTTATGGCTCTTTTACGTTTGCCAACTGAAGAATCTGGTGGACGCGCCAATCAAAGCCAGGGAGCTTTGGGAGTAGGTGTTGATATAGCTACCGGCATTACTACTCACGCAGCTGCTCATAAAAATCAATTAATTCAATACATGCCCGATACAAAAATTAAGCTCAATGGCATTCGCGTTCCATTTTGGAAAGAAATTCTTTTGACTGCGGTAGGAGCGGCAAGAGCAGCTGGCCTAGTTTTTACCGGAGTTGATATTTTTATCCATCAAGAAAAAGGTCCTATGGTAGTAGAGCTCAATGCTTATCCTGGCTTATCTATTCAAGTAGCAAATAAAGCGGGACTCAGAAGACGCTTGGAAAGAGTTAGAGATCTCAATGTTCTAAGCACAGAACATGGGGTTAGAATTGCCCAAGCTCTGTTTGCTGAAAATTTTGCCAGTAAAATCAAGGAAGACGGCGAAATTCCAATTATTGAAATTGAAGAAACAGTTACTATCTATGGTGACGATAAACAAAAAATCGATGAAAAAGCCCTTATTAACACTGGTCGTTTTCGCACCATTATTTCTAGTGAACTAGCAAAAGAACTAGGCTTAATAGATGTCGATGATCTCTTGTGGTATCAACAAGTAGCTGGAGAAGGTAAGCGCCCTGTAGTGGAATTGAAATTCAAACTCAAAGATAAAGTAATTACTACTTCAGCAGTTGTTTCCAAAAAACTCAATAAAGGCACTCAAAAAATTGAAATAGGTAGGAATGATTTGGCAGGATTTGTTATTAGACCTGCTTAAAAAGCTAAGTTAAAAACATGGGACTCGTTGCAGATCTACAACCAACTAATTTTTTAGCAGAGAAACAACGTTTTCTAGCTAGTCCCAACTTTAATCCTCAATTTAATTATTATCGTTTTTTCGCTACTGAAGATTTAGTGCAAAATGGTTTACCCAATACAAAATATATTGATTTAGCTGAAAAAATTATTGAAACTACTTTTACCAAATTTTCTATTGAAGAGCTTCAGTCTCAACGAGGCGAACTTTTGAATGAAGAAATTGTTTCTCGTGAAATTAGAAATTTTCTCAAACTTCATGGATTGGAAAGAAAATTTGAGATTATTTGGTCGGCAGAGTTCGTCAGTAGAGCAGCTATCAATGCCAACGAAATTAAACTAAGACTCCCTTGTTCAATTTATAAAGAAGACCTAGATAGTTTGCTTTACCACGAAATTGGAACTCATGCCCTACGTCGAATTAATTATGAACAACAACCTTGGTTTAAGAAAAAAAAGAACTACGGTTTTGCTCCATACCTAAAAACTGAAGAAGGTTTAGCTGTCTTACATGCTATGTATCCACAAAAAATGCAGTTAACCTACATGGCTGCCCTAAACTTTTTAGCCACAATTAAAGCTCAGGAAGAATCATTTTTAGAAGTATGGCAATATTTAAATCACTATCTAGGCGATGCAGAACGAGCTTTTACTTTAACCTTCAAAAAGAAAAGAGGACTCACTGATACTAGCAGGCCAGGAGGTTTTACTAAGGATTATGTTTATTTTGAGGGTTTTGTGGAAACTACCAAGTTTATGGTAGAAAATAATTTTCCTTTAAAAGAACTCTATTATGGAAAAATATCTTGGCAGGATATTACAAAAGCAGTTGTTTTAAATCCCAAGTTTCAGCCGATTTTGCCTCGTTTTTACACTAAAGATCCAGATGCTTATAAAAGAAAAGTTGCTGAGATTGCCAAAGAAAATTTCTTAGTCTAGTCATTGAGCTATAATACTGACCACTTATGTTAGTACCCGATAGTAAAAAAATAGTCTTAGGCCTCTCTGGTGGTGTTGATTCCGCCGTTAGCGCTCTGCTTCTTAGAGATGCTGGTTATGATGTGCATACTGCCTATATTGAGTGCTGGAACGAACCAGGCTGTAGAGCTGAAGGTGATCGTAAAGACGCACTCAAGGTTGCTTTACAACTCAACCTTCCTTTTCAAGTTTTAGATTTCAAAAAAGAATATAAAGAAAAAGTCATGGGATATTTTTTAAGTGAATATCAAGCTGGTCGAACTCCCAATCCTGATGTGATGTGTAATAAGATTATTAAATTTGGTTTATTTTATGAATGGGCAATAAAAAACGGCTATGAAGCCGTTGCTACTGGTCATTATGCTGGTACAAACGGCAAACAATTACTCATACCAAAAGATAAACATAAAGATCAAACATATTTTCTTTATGAAATAAAAAGCGAGCAGTTACCTCATATTGTTTTTCCCTTGCAAGAGCTAAATAAAGATGAAGTTCGCGAAATAGCTATAAAAAATCAGTTGTCAGTCGCCAATAAAAAAGATTCTGTTGGTATTTGTTTTGTGGGCGATATAAATGTACCCAAATTCCTCAAAGATAATTTGGGCGAAAAACCAGGTGAAATAGTTGATGAAGCTGGAAATATCTTAGGAAAACATCATGGTTTATGGTTTCATACCATAGGCCAAAGACATGGTTTTACCTATGATAAGAAAAAATATGCAAAACTTAATCCAGAACTATCAAAGGGTGAATTACCAGCTCTCTATGTGATTGATAAAAAACCAAAAATTAATCAATTAGTAGTTGGTCCTCACCTTCAAGTACTAAAAAATTCTTTTGCTTTGGAAAAATTGCATGTCTTGGGAATAAGCGAAGATGAGCTTTTAGCTAATAAAAAGCTTACTATTAGAATTCGCCATACTGGTGAAAGAATAAGTGGAGTAATTGAAAAAAAAGACGGACATTTCAGGGTAAAATTAACAAAAAAAACCCATGGAATAGCCAGTGGGCAATCAGCTGTTTTCTATTTAGATACTCAAAATCAGATAATCTGTGGTGGTGGTGGAATCATCCTTTGACATCTCATGATTACTTGATACAATATCTCCCACTTCACAATTCGTGTCACATGACATAGAATTCACAAATCGCGGGAAAGAAGAGACGGCCCCCAGCGGGGATTGTTTCTTTTTTTCGGTGAAAAAGAAGTTGAACATTAACAAATTAATAGACTTAAGACAGAATTTACACCATGGATTCATATTCTGATATGAACATGGTGGTGAAATATGTTACATTGATGGATTTTTTTTAAAAAAAGAATCCGTTAATTCCAAATCGATGATTTATCCCAGCAGGGGTAAATTATCAACCAGAAACAATAAATCTTTTAGATAACGAAGAAAAAAAGATCAGTTTCAAACTTAAAAATAAATTTTTATTTGAGAGTTTGATCCTGGCTCAGGATGAACGCTGGCGGTGTGCCTTAGGCATGCAAGTCGGACGGGATTTACACCTTCGGGTGTAATGAGAGTGGCAGACGGGTGAGTAACGCGTAGATATCTACCTTATAGTAAGGAATAGCTCATCGAAAGGTGGGGTAATACCATATAGTTCCCTCAGGGGTAAAGGCTTCGGCCGCTATAAGAGGAGTCTGCGTCCTATCAGGCAGTTGGTGGGGTAATGGCCTACCAAACCTATGACGGGTAGCCGGTGTGAGAGCACGACCGGCCACAAGGTCACTGAGACACGGGACCTACATCTACGGATGGCAGCAACCGGGAATTTTGCGCAATGGGCGAAAGCCTGACGCAGCGACACCGCGTGTGGGAAGAAGTTCTTCGGAATGTAAACTACTGTGGCGAGGGAAGAAGTATGACTGTACCTCGCTAGAAAGCACCTGCTAACTACGTGCCAGAAGCCTCGGTAATACGTAGGGTGCAAGCGTTATCCGGATTTACTGGGCGTAAAGAGTTCCGTCGGCGTCTTTATAAGTTGCTTGTTTAATCCTGTGGCTCAACCTCAGACCAGCAAGCAAAACTATAAGGATTGAGTCTGTTTGGAGAAGCTAGAATTCTTGGTGGAGGGGTGAAATCCGTAGATATCAAGAGGAATACCAGTCGCGAAGGCGGGCTTCTAAAACAGCACTGACGCTCAGGGACGAAAGCTTGGGTAGCAAAAGGGATTAGAGACCCCTGTAGTCCAAGCCGTAAACACTGTTCGCTAGTTGCCTGCTTTTCTTTGCATATTTTTAATGCAAGTTAAAGAGTATGCAGGGAAAAGTGGGTGACGTAAGGTAACCCGTTAAGCGAACCGCCTGGGGAGTACGACCGCAAGGTTAAAACTCAAAGGAATTGACGGGGGAGCGCACAACCGGTGGAGCATGTGGTTTAATTCGATACAAAGCGAAAAACCTTACCC
>Ga0100381_1001591_pt1 | contig 21148 bp, 22 predicted proteins | sample CryGeymeta201505_FD_80416 | JGI IMG/M metagenome (GOLD analysis project Ga0100381, IMG submission 80416) | Groundwater microbial communities from Crystal Geyser aquifers in Utah, USA - Crystal Geyser metaG 2015-05 | ecosystem: Environmental > Aquatic > Deep subsurface > Groundwater | place: USA...
AACATGCATAGCAACTTGTTTAGCTTTTTCTTCATTAGTTCAATCATTTGCAACAATTAATGCAGCAAGTTTACCATTTGAATGAACATAAGCAGCAGTTACTCAACCTTCATAAATACTGTAATTAGAAATTTGTAAGTTTTCACCCATTTCCATTGCATAATTTTTATTTAAAAATTCTTGAGCAGCTTCTTTAGAATCAGCTCAGTTTGTTTTTAAGAAGTTTGCTATATCACCTAACATAGTTTTAAATCTGTCAGAATTAGCTAAGAAATCAGTTTCACAAGAAACAGATACAACATAAGCTTTTGCTCATTCTGTAACTATTTTTAATCCACCTTCTAGAGTTTCTCTATCAGCTTTTTTTGCAGCTTTAGATAAACCTTTTTTTCTTAATTCATCAATAGCAAGATTTATATCACCATTTGTTTCCTCTAATGCTTTTTTACATTCCATCATACCGATTCATGTAATTTCTCTTAATTCTTTTATTAAAGCAGCTGTAATTGCCATAATTTATTAGTATTAAAATATAAATTTAATTATTATTTAGATTTATTAAAAAAATCATCAATAAATTTTATTTGAATATCTTCTCATATATAAGTTTTATATCACATAAAAACAGAAACTCAAATATATAAAAATCAAAGTAATCATTTAAACAACCAAGAAGCAAGTATCAATAAAATAATATATATTCAAAATATAATCATTCAATATCTTATATGTTTTTCTAAAATTGCTGATTTATTTTTTTCTATATAGTACAAAATAAAAGAAACAAAAGGTACATAACATAAAGCATATTTTATAGTTTCATTAGTTTGTTTATTTTCATCCATAATATATTTTTTAAGAATAAGGAATAACTATATAATAATTATTCCTTAAAAAATTCAAATTATTTTTGTTCAGTAGTTTCAACTTCAGCTTTAACTTCTTCTACTTTTTTTGCAGGAGCTTTTTTAGCTGGAACTTTTTTTTCTCCACTTACTTTAGTATCATCGATTTTTTTTACTTTAGCTTGTGATATTGTTGATGTAGCAGAAGTTGAAGCATCTCTAACTTTTCCAGATAATGCATCTCTTAATGCTGCAGCAATATAATCAATAGATTTTACTGAGTTAGTATTTGCAGGAATACAATTTTTAAGAACGCTATCATCACCATTTGTGTTTAAAACTGCATATGCTAATATTTTTAATGAATTCGCTTCTGAAATAGCTTGTTCTTCAAAAATACCATCAATAACAAAAACTGCATCTGGGATTTTTTTCATTTCTTTTACTCAAGCATATGCTTTGTTTAATTTATCTAATTCAAGCATTTTTGATGCTTTTTCTTTTTTAGATAAACTATCAAATGCTCCACCTTTTAAATCTTTATCTAATTGCATATAAGTTGCAATTCTTCTTTTTATAGTTTTAAAATTTGTTAATAAACCTGGAACCCATTTTTCTGAAACATAAAAATGTCCTGATTCAGAAGCAAGTTTTGAAATAGCATCTCTAGCTTGTAATTTAGTAGCAACGAAAAGAATTTTTTTACCACTCATATGTAATTCCTTTAATTCAGCTTTAACTTCTTCAATTTTTGCAGCAGTTATAGTTAAATTAATTACATGAATACCATTAACAGTTCAGTAAATATAACTTTTCATTTTTGGATTCCAATAATTTGCTTTATTACCAATGTGTAATAGATTATCAAACATTGAATTTAATATTGTTTTTTGCATTTTTTCCTTGTTTTAGTTATTAAATCAAGACTAATTCGATAAATCGAACAGGTAGTCTTTAAATAAATATCTTTGTGTAGAAAATATCTACTTCCCAAAAATATTTTGTATTAAATTTTAAATTATTCAGCTTTCGCTTCTTCTTTTTTAGCTTCAACTGGAGTAGCTTCAACTTTAGGCATATCAGCAGGAGCTTCTTGTAAAGCTTTTAATGATAAACCAATTCTTTTTTTCTCAGGTTCAAAATTGATAATTTTTGCAGTTACCTCTTCACCAACTTTAATATGATCTCTAATATCTTTTACAACACCATGAGAAATTTCAGATAAGTGAATTAAACCTTGTATTCCACCTTCTAAATCCATAAATGCACCAAATTTAGAAATTCTAGAGATTGGAGCAGTAATAGAATCATTAAGTTTGAATTTTTTAGCAAGAATATCCCATGGATTTTCTTTTAATCTTTTAATAGATAATGAAATTTTTTCACTATCAAGTCCTATAACTTTTACTTTTACTTTCATTCAAACTTTAGCAAATTTTGATGGATCAGTAACATGTCACCAATCTATTTCAGAAACATGAACTAAACCTTCTAAACCTTCAAAAGTAACGAACAAACCATATGATAATATACCTGATACAGTACCTTCAACAATATCACCTTCTTTTAAGTTTTTTAATGCTTCACCTCTATTTTCTTCAATAGCAGCTTTTTCAGAGAAGATAATTTTTTTACCAGCTTCATCTACATTTATAACTCTAACTTTAAAAGGAACACCTACTAATCAATTTAAGTGAGCAAGAATTTTTTCAGGATCAGCTCATTCAACTCTAGGATAATGTAGAGGAGTTAATTGTGAAACAGGTATAAACCCTTTTAATCCGTCAATATCAACTAGTAAACCTCATTTATTAGCTTCAGTTGGTCTAACAGTAATAATCTCACTTGATTCATTATATTTAGTAAGATTTGAAAGATTTTTGATTTGATTAGCTCTTTTTAATGAAAGAATTAATAAACCTCTTTCTACTGAGTCACCTAAAACCATAATTTCGATTTCTTGATTTGCTTGTAAATCGTTTAAATCAATAGTATTACCTACTTCTTTAGCAACTACTAATCAAGTAAATTGATTATTAACATTTACTAAAATGTTTTTCTTTTCGATTTTAATAATAGTACCAGAAATAACTTCTCCTTGTTTTGGATATTTAATCTCAGGAGATGCAGCAAATAACTCTTCAAATAGAGTTAAATCTTGTTTTTTTGCAACCATGGCAAATATAAGTTAAAAAAATAAAATATACTATCTATAAATAAGATAGCTATCATTTTTAAATAATTCTTAATTTTTTAAGGCTTTAATAAAGAAATAATTAAAAATCTATGTAGTAAAAAGTAAGCTTAGGACTTATACACTTTCTACTTAAAAACTTTTAATTTTTATATATAAGGTTTTCATCTCGCTATCGCTCGATGTAACTTTCCTTCCGATTCTTGACTAAAGTCAATCATCGCAAGAGAAACTTAATGGGGTGCTCGAAGGGGTTCGAACCCTCGACCTCCAGAGTCACAATCTGGCATTCTAACCAACTGAACTACGAGCACCATAGTCATAGCTTTGAAAAAAGCCCGGTTATTATATTAAAAAAGTACTAATTGTCAAAACAAAATTAGGTGATTTTTTGGCTTTTTTTAGAAAAGAATATTAAAATATAAATATATATATTAAAAGATAAAAATGAGCAAAAATAAAAATGATGAATTTATATCAATTGTATGACATGAATTGAGATCACCATTAACTTCAATTAGATGATATATCTCAATGATACTAGAATGAGATATGTGAGAAATATCTACAGAAGCCAGAAGATCTCTAAACCACTGTTACGATAGTTCAGTAAGATTAATAAATTTGGTTAATGATATATTAGCAATTTCAAAAATAGAATCATGAAAGATGGAATATTATATGAAAAATATAAACATTACTGATTTATTAAAATCTGTCTACAATGATATATTTCTAGAAGTAGAAAATAAAAATGTTTCTTTAGAAATAGAAATTGATAAAAATTTAAAAGAAAAACAAATAAATATAGATTCAGATAAGATAAGACAAGTTTTTATAAATATGATAAATAATGCAGTAAAATTTACTGATGTATGATGAAAAATAATCATAAAAGCAACTAAAATAAAAAACAAAGTTAAATTTGAAATAATAGATAATGGTATATGAATTCCAAAAGAAAAAATTGATACAATATTTGAAAAATTTAGTCAAATAGAATCAAGCTTACAAAGAAATAATACAAGTTGATTAGGTATATGACTAGCTCTTTGTAAAAATTTTATAAAAGATTTTTGAAGTGAGATAAAAGTGAAATCTGAACTTTGAAAATGAAGTACTTTCAGTTTTGAGTTAAATATAGTTTAATAGATAAAAATAAGTTATGAAAAAAGTATTAATAATAGAAGATGATAAAATTTTAAGCGAAATGTATGCATTAAAATTAAGAAAAGAAGGTTTTGAAGTAAAAGAATCAATTAATTGATTAGAATGACTAACTTGTATCTGAGAATTTAATCCAGATATAGTTTTGTTAGATATAATGATGCCTACAATGAATTGATTTGAAACTCTTGAAGCAATAAAAAATCAAACATCTTCAAGAAGTAAGATTATTATGTTTACAAATATAGTAGATAAAGATAAAATCAAAACTGCTATGCAAGCATGAGCTGATGATTATTTAATAAAAGCAAATACTAATCCAAGTGATGTAATTGAAAAAATAAATTTACTATTAAATAAAAAAGATATTCCTAACGAACCAATTTTTATAAAACCAGGATTAAATATATTTAAAATGAAAAATCCAGTTGCATGAAATGATGATATAGAAATAAGTATAAATATTAAAATATAAAAAAAGATATGATTAACTTCATATCTTTTTTTGTATTTCAACTAATATAGATTCAAAATAATTTTTAGTATCAAAATTATTAGTTGTATTATAAAGTTTTGCTTTTATTAGTGACATACCTATTCTTCAAGAAAAAAATATATCATAATATTTTGAATTAGTATTTATTTTTTTATTAACTAATTCATATCATTTTGTATAAACTAAATCTTTAAGAAAAAATTGCTTTGCTCAAAGACTTGTATAACGATGAAAACGATAATAATAATGAAGTGATTTTTCACGACTAAATCATTTAACTTTTAGTATTTTGTATATATGTTCTATTCTTTGTTTTTGATTATATTTTTTATTTAACAATATATTGTAACAAGCATCATAATAAGCATTGTATTTCAATCAAGGTATAAGTTTTTCACCATATAAATATTCATTATATAATGCAAATCATTCTTCTATTTTCATATAATCTGAAAATCCATAATTTGTACCAAAATTTCTTATATTATTATATCTTCTAAAAAAGTGAGTCATTTCATGGAAAAAAAGTGTAACTAATTCACGATTAGAATATAATTTTTTATTTGGTATAACCAAAACTCAAGATGAGTGTGACATAAAAGCATAAGCTCAAAATTTATATTTTAATCAAGTTATCTTTTCTACTGAAAAACTTAAAAGTTCTATTAATTGGTTTTTTGTTATAAATTGATTGTATTCTTCTTGCTCAGTTATAACTATATCCTTTAAAATATCAGATTTAGTAACTCAAAAAAATATCTTATTATAGTAATCATAATCAAATTCTGGATATGATATTTTGTACTTAGAATCTATTTTATTTGCTTCAAAATCATATACATTTTTTAAAAAATCTATCTTCCTATATATAAACTTTATTTCTTTTTTTAGTATTTCATATTGAGCAACTTCAAGTTTTGATTTATTTCTTTCTATTCTATTAAATACTTTTTGTAACTTTGCTTTTTGTGCATAAAGATTTCATAGATAAATATATCTATAATCTTTTAAATCTGAAATTTTTGAATATCAAAAAATAACAGGATTTTGCATGATGTTATTTTTCATAAGTGGTTTAAGTAAAACTACATTTTTTGAAGAAATACTTTTTAGAAATTTTGTAAACATATTTAAATATAAATATTATTATTTTAAATATACAAAAAATAGTAGACATGTCTACTATTTTTTTAATAAATTAACAAATACTTCACTAGGTAAACTTACTTTTCAAAATTGTCTCATTTTTTTCTTACCTTGTTTTTGTTTTTCAAGTAATTTTTTCTTTCTTGTTATATCTCAACCATATAGTTTTGCAGTTACATCTTTTCTCATTGCTGATATATCTTCTCTTCATACGATATCTCATCAAACAACTGCTTGAATCTTGATTGTAAAAAGTGCTTTTGGAATTGATTCCTTTAAATTAGCACACAATTTTCATCATAAATAACGAGCTTGTTTTCTATGACAAATAAATGCTAGTGCATCTACTTTTTCATCTGCAATTACAACTTCAAGTTTAACTAAATCATCTTCACTATAGCGAAGAAATTCATAATTAAGAGAAGCATAACCTGAACTAAGTGATTTTATTTCATCATAAAAATCTCAAATTAGTTCATTCATAGGTAAATCATAAGTAAGCATTACCCTATCACTATCTATAAATTGTTGATTTTTAAAATTTCCCCTTCTTTCCTGACTTAATTGCATCAAATTTCAAACATATTCAAGTGGAGTAATTATTTCTACTTTTGCAATTGGTTCTTCTATATACAAGTATTTTTCTCTATTTGGAAGCTCTTCTGGATTTGAGATTAAAATTCTAGTGCATTTTTGTCATTTTTCATTATCAATATATTCTGGGAGAAATCTAGAATATTCTGATCTTTTATCTCAAAGTAAAACTACTCTATATGTAACTTGTGGAGCTGTCATTATAACATCCATACCAAATTCTCTAAGTAATCTTTCTTTTACTATTTCTAAATGTAATAATCACAAAAATCCACATCTATAACCGTGTCATAAAGCTGGTGAAACATCTGTTTCAACAAAAAGTGAAGAATCATTTAAAACTAGTTTTTCCATAGCATCTTTTAACAATGGATATTCACTACTATCCATAGCAAATATACCTGCATATATAAAAGGAGTAACTAGTCAAAATCATTCTATTGGTTTTGCATTTTCTGGTTTTTCTTTTGGTCATTCTATATTTTCTGGTTTCCACATAGTATCACCTACTTTTGCATCTCTGATAGTTTTTAATCAAGTAACTACATATCAAATAGTACCTAATTCTATTTTTTTGTAACTTGTGTAACCAGGAGAAAAATAACCTACATCAAGTGCTTCTATTTTTTTATTTGTATTTAAAAAATGACAAGTATCACCTTTTTTAATTTCACCTTGAAAAACTTTTACATAAGAAACTACTCATCTATATGCATCATATTGAGAATCAAAAACAAGAGCTTTTAATTCATCATTATCTGGATTTTTATCTGAATAAACTTTTGGAGATGATACTCTTTTTATTACTTCATCTAAAATAGTTTCTACATTTTCTCATGTTTTAGCAGAAACTCATATAATTTCAGATTTATCACAACCTAAAAGGTTTATTATTTCATCAGCTACCTTATCAAAATCAGCTGCAGGAAGGTCTATCTTGTTTATGACTGGAATTATATCTAAATCATTTTCTATTGCCATATAAACATTACTCAAAGTTTGAGCTTCTATTCATTGAGTAGCATCCACTATTAAAAGAGCACCTTCAACAGATGCCAAACTTCTAGAAACTTCATACTGAAAATCAACATGTCCAGGAGTATCAATTATATTCATTTGATAACCTTTCCAATTCATACGAACTGGTGTAAGTTTTATTGTAATACCTCTTTCTTGTTCCAATTCCATTGTATCAAGCATTTGACCATTTTTCATATCTCTTTTATCTATTGTTCAAGTGATTTCAAGAAGTCTATCAGCAAGTGTAGATTTACCATGATCAATATGTGCAATAATACAAAAATTTCTAATATTTTTTAATTCCATAGTTTTTCACAATATTGTTAATAATTTGGCTTATTTTATGTATAATTGTTAAAAAGTAAAGAATTTTAAAAACTCCCAAAGGGAGTTTTTATCTATTCAAATATTCTCTAAATATTTTAAATATATTTTTCTTTTTTATTTTTTTATTTTCATCAAATTCATCAATAATTAACAAATCTCAATAATGTTTTTTAATATATTTAAAATCTGAAGCTAATTCTTCATAATTTTTATTTGCTAATTTAATATTTCAAATTTTTATAAATCAATCTTTTGTTAATCAAATTTCTTTTCAAACATAAACTTCCTCAGTATCAATTCAGTAAACTGATTTTTTATTTCTTATTTTTTCTAGTAATTTATGATTAAATTCTCTAAGCATTCATCTTTTATTTGCATATATATTTACAACTATATTATTTTCTTTTAGTTTTGGTATCTTAATTTCTGGATTACAAACGATTTCATACATATTTATTCAATATGCTCTATTCATAAGTTCTAATCTACCTCATCATAATCTACCATTTAGTTCAATAGTTTTTAGTTCTCACCTACTATTTATTTTAAATTCATGGTGAACAAAAGTATTTTTAATTCATGTTGCAATTACATTTGAATTTACAAATAGTTTAAGTTTTTTTCATTTAAATTCTCATTCAGTCTTTTCAGATGAAATTCTAGCAATATTACAATAATCATTTACATTTACATCAACTCAAAGTCTAACTTTAACTGGTTTAGATAAAAATGTTTTTCAATCATTATTTACATAATAATCTATAGAATATAGTGTTCAATCTATAAATTCTTCAACTATTAATTCTTTATTATTTATTCATCTAGCTTCTAATCTATCATGAAATTCTTTATAATGACCAACATAATCTAAAAAATCATTTTTATTTTTTATCTTTGCAACTCAAGAACTTTGAACTCAATCTATTGGTTTTATAATAAATGGATATCCTATATATTGTTCTAATTCTTCCAATTTGAAATCATCAACAGTTCATTTAACAAATTTAACACCTAAATCTGGATTATGTTTTTGTAAAAGATCTCTTTGCAAAAATTTATTTCTAAAAATGTTTGGATTATCTGAAACAATATGTCATAATGCTGATCTTACTTCATTTACAGTATTTATTAATAATTCTATAGCTGTATTAACAAAAATAATTTCGTAATCTTTAGAAAATTCTATAGCTTTTTCTTTTAAATCTTCTTTATTAGAATAATTATATAGAAATATACCTAATTTTTTTAACTTATTTATTAAATCAGCATATTCTATTTTTTCTCATTTATAAAAAATTACATTTTTAATTCAATATTTTTCAGATACTTCTTCTATAGCATCAATATCGGATGTAAACACTTCACTCTTCATCCTAGACTTAGTCATTATATGGACTATAGCTTTTGTATGCATATTTTTTTATTAATTTATAAATAAAAAATTATTTACTAAATAGTAAGCAACTTTTATAGTTTAACTTTTTCTGGAAACACGATTATAAAAAAAAATGTATATTCATCAAGTTTTTCTAGTTAATTATTTGTTAAATTCTAAGAACAGATTGCACCAAGTTGCTATATTTATATCTTCTCATCTAGTGTTATCTCATATAGAGTATTTAGAAAAAACTTGTATAATTAAGTCTTTATCATATCAAAACTTAATTAAATTTTTAGATAATTTTTTTCTAGGTTCACTAAATCATTTTTTTATGAAATCCATAAATTCTTTATCATTTATATGATCATATAAATTATGAGTTTCAAAAAGTAAAACACTTGATTCTACTTTTGGTGCTGGAATAAAGTTCTCTTTTCACACAAATAGAACATCTTTTACATTGCATTTTTTAGCAACAAAAAGTGATAAAACAGAAGTTTTTTCTTTTCATTTTCAAAGAATCTTATCTCAAACATCTTTTTGCATAAGTATAACCATAGATTCAGGCTTATTTTCAACATCATACAAAAAGTGTCTCAAAATAGGACTTGTGATATAATATGGAATATTTGCTATAACACTATAATTTGAAAAAGATGGTATGTACTTTAATACATCAATATTATTTATAGTAAAATCAACTCAGTCTAAACTAAAATCTCAATTATCAATCCTCTTATTTAAGATATCAATCATTTCTCTATCTAGCTCAACTAAATTTAAGCTTTTTGGTTTTTTATTTATAAGTTTTTCAGTAAGTGCTCAATAACCAGGTCAAACTTCTATTATATTTTTTCAAGTTACTTCTATAACTTCTGAAATTTCATTTACTATATTTTCATTTACTAAAAAATTTTGTCACAAAGATTTTTTAGCTTTAATATTATACCTTTTTAGTATTTCTAATGTCATTATTTTGTATTAAATAATTATACGAAACTTAATTCTATTCAAAAAACAAAGAAATTCAATAATTTTTATAATTGTTAATAAATAAAAATTATATTATTATATTATCTATAATAAGCCAATATTTAATAAATAAATATTTCTAAAAATTTATTACAACTAAAACAATAGTAAAATTTTTGACAAACAATTTAAAAGTATGTTATTATATCAGTGCTAAGGTAAAAGAACAAAATAATCTTTTCCCCTTGCTAGCAAAAAATTTATATTATTTTATTATCATAATATTATTATGTTAAAAACAAAAATAAAAAAAGCTATAGCTATAGCTTCTATTGCAGCTATGACTGCAACAACATTAGGAACAACATTTGCTGCTTCTAATATTGGTACAGGTACAGTTTCTGGTTCTGGTGCATTTGATTCTGCTATCGTTTGGGATGATGCATTCCCAGGTTTTGCAACTGGTTCTGTTTCTGGAATTAAAGTTAAAGCAAAAGTATTACCTAGTTTAAATATGACAATATCTGCTACTCAAATTGATTTAGGTACATTAATTGCAGGTAATACTGCAAGTGGTACTATTGATATTGAAGTTGGTACAAACGCTAAAGATGGTGTAAATATTACAGCTAGATCAGGAAGTGGTTGATTAACAAATATTGCTAATAATGCATTTCAAATTAATTCATTAACTACAGATGGTGTTGATGAATCATATACATTTGCATCTACTGTTAATACAATAGATTCTACAGTTGCTGGTTTTACTTCATCTGGTAGTACTACTGTAGAAGTAAATAGTAATTTAACTGAAAATGTTATATATACTACAAATAAACCTGAAAAATTAGATGGTACTGTTCAAGATTTAACTTTTACAGTTTCTGCTACATCAGATGCTCAAACACAAGCTGGTGATTACCAAGATACAATTACATTTACTGTAACTGGTAAATTTTAATAAAAACTAAATAAAAAAAGACAATTAAATTGTCTTTTTTTTGATTTTAATTTTTTTTTTAATAAAATAAGCTAAATTAAAATTAAAAATAAAATTATTATGAAAAAATACCTAAATATTATATTACTTTTTTCTATATTATTATGAACTAATAATATCACATACGCTGGAAATATAGATCTAATTGTATCTCCTATAAAATATGAAATAGATGCACAACCAGGTGAAACTGTAATTAAAACTGCAAAACTGATAAATAAAAGTAATGATGCTTTAATTATTCATACTTGAAAATCAGATTTCGTATCAAATGATACTACTTGAAATCCAACTTTTGTAAGAAAAAGCGAACTTGTAAATCCAGATCAAGAATTAGCAAGTTGGATAAATATAAATACTGAAAATTTTAATATTTGACCTTTAGAAGAAAGAGATATTGAGTTTTCTATAAATATACCTACAAATGCTACTCCTGGATGACACTATTGAGCAATATTTTTCAAAAATAATTGAGATGAGAATTCATGATCTGGATGACAAATCAAAATAAATGTAGATTATTGAGTATTAATTTTAGTAACAGTAGATTGAGAAATAATAGATAATTGAACTCCTTGAGATACTACAATTAATGTTTGACCTACTACTTGATATGCTTGATGAGCTATAGTTTTAGATAATTGTCCATTTTGAGACTTAACAAAAAGTAGAATAGATTGAAAATGTATAGATGATTTTTGATTATGAAATATAATTGATAGTATAACAAATAATAATTGAAATACAGATTCTGAAAATACAAACAATAATTCTTGAACTTGAAGTAATAATCAAAATAGTAATTCTTGAACAACAAATGAAGATTTTGTAATTGATTTTTGAATACCTTTCAATAATGACTGAAATACTCATATAAAACCTACTTGAAAAATAACATTAATAGATGAAGACTGAAATCAAATAAAATGAGTTTGAAAAGAAATAATAGAAAATGAAGATGGTGCTATAATATGAGAAAAAATAGTTGATTACATACCTATAAATGATAATGGTTGAAATACTTTACCAAATACTCAAAGAATATTTAATGAGGAATGGAAATGATTTCCATATGAAGCATATGATGAAGATTGAAAAAAAATTATAAAGTATTGGTCACCTTCTGATTATTACTCAAAGAAAAATATAGAAGATAAAACTTTTATTTATCCTTGGGAGAGAATAAATGAAACAATAGAACAAAAGAAAATTAAAGCAATAATTGAATTAGCATATGAAAATTATAAATGAGAGGAAATAAAATTCAACTCTGCAAAAGAATTTAGTGTTGATTATATAGTAAAAAGCGTTTGAATTAATCCATATTTTATAATATGATTAATATTTAGTCTATGATTATTTTGGTTTTTATTTATTATTTGGAGAAGAAAAACAAAGAAAAAATGTCATCATTGTAAAAAAAGAATTAATAAAAAAATGAAAATATGTCCTTATTGTTGAGAACATCAAAAAGAAAAGAAGAAATAAAATTTCTTCTTTTTTTATAATGCATTTTTTATTTTACTTGGCCATTTCATCCAAATTCTTTCTATATATCATAGATTTATCATCATTAAATCTAAAACTTTATTATACTTAGTTCTTTGTTCTTGATCATATAATTTCTTTTGATCATTTGAAACTTGAGCTTTGTTTAATTGTAAAACATTAAATGCTACATTATTAAAAATACTTATTTTTAATTTTATTAAATTTTGACAATCTCATCAACTTCAATCTAGATATTCTTTAGCTTCAGAAATAGAAACTGATGGTTTTTCTTCATCTAAAGTATAAGCTCAATTTTCAATATATTTTGCTGCTTTAGAAGAAACTTCAACACATGAATTAGAATATAAATCTTCAAAATATTTTGATTTTTCCCATATATGATTGATTCAATCAAAATAACTAAATTTAGCTTCTTTTCAGAAATAAAGATTTTTAGAATTAGTTAAACTTTGAAAATATTCTTCCATTTCACAATCTATTTCTGTAAAATCTGTATCTAAAATTATCTGAAAAACTCTAGCTTCTGGAGAATCTTGTAAACAAACAAAATCCTCTACACTTCTAATAGATGATCATTTTATTATACTTCAATTTTCTTTTGATAAAAAGGGTTTAACTGCTTCATTACATATATCAATTTTACTCTTTATACTTAAATTTGGTTTATCACAACTTGGGGTATCACTTCAAGCATTTACAATAGAAAATTGAAATATAAAAAACAAAAATAATGTTAATAATATTTTTTTCATTATTATTTCTTATTAAAAAATTTTATTATTCATACAAGTCATTTTCAAAAAATACTATATCATTTTTTAAATGCTCAAACTGATTCTTTTTTTATATTTTCTGTTACTTCTTTTCATTTATTTGTTTTTGACAATCAAATCATTGAAGCTACTGCTGTTCAAATTATAAGTCCGGTAATAACCTTATCTATTTTTTTTGCTCCAGCACTTACATTTTTTCTTTTAAAAAACACAGGTCTTAAAATTAATATTAAATTTTTTCTATTCTTATACTTTGGCTTGAAAACTTAAGTTTTGGAACTGTGATAATAAGTAAATTATTATCCAATGTAGCTTTTATACTATCAAAATCTAGGTTTTCAGGTAATATTATATTTCTAGAAAATTCTCACCAATAACATTCACTATTTCTAACAATTACATCTTTTGCATAAATTTCAGGTCTAAATCTCTCTCAACTTATAGTTAAAACATTGTTATGAAAAGATATATCTATTTCATCTAGGCTAATACCAGCAACTGGTGCTAATAATATAATTTCAAATTTAGTTTCCAAAATATCAACTGCAATTTGTCATATTTCTTCTTTTTCTGATTTAGCATTTTCTACTTCATCTTCTTCTTCAAATATTTCATCAAATTCTTCTTCTTTACTTACACCAAAAAATTTAAACATATTTTCTTTTTTAGTAATATAATCGTTATTATTATATGTTTATTTGAAATAATTCAAGATAAATGATAAAATAAAGATACTAATCTAAAAAACTATGATTAAAAATTTAAATTTAGAAAATATTAAGTTATTTTTTGAAAAAATATTAAATAATAAAAGTTCAAAAATAAAAATAAGCTCAAAAGATAAGATAAATCTTTTGGAGCAATTATCAAGTCTACTTCAATCATGAATACCTCTTATAAATAGTTTGAAAATAATTATGTATCAAACTAAAAATAAAAATATGAAAAAATTATTAAATTCAATTATAGAAAGTTTAAATACATGAAATAATTTAAAAAGTGCTTTTGAAAAATTTCCACATATATTTAATATTTTTGATCTATCAATAATAGAAATGTGAGAAGTTACTTGAAAACTTTGAGATTCTATCGAAACTATAAAAATAAAAGAAGAAAAAACAAAAGAACTAAAAAGTAAGATAATTTGAGCTCTTATTTATCCGATGGTAATAATTTCATTATCAATAGCAATGATATGAGTATTTATGATTTTTGTTATCCCAAAAATTGAAAAAATGTACTCTGATTCAAAAGTAAATTTACCTAGTTTAACACAAAATGTAATAAAAACATCAAAATTTATTCAAGAAAATATTATATATATTATATTTTTTATAATCTTAATTATTATTTCAATATCAGTTTTTAAAAAAAATAAAAAAACAAAAATATATTGGGATTATATAATTATCAGATTTCCTATATTTTGACCATTAATTAAAAAAAAGATATTAGCTTTATTTACTTCTAGTTTATGAATTTTACTTAAAAATTGAATCATAATAAATAACTCTTTAGAAATAAGTTCAAGAGCACTTGATAATGATTATTATGAAAGAAATTTAAAAGAAATAAGTTCAAGAGTTAGTAAATGAATAGAATTAAGTACTCTTATGTGAATAAATGAAATACAAAGTTGAAAAGAAAATTTCTTATTTCCAATTGAATTAGCAAGTGTAATAAAGATATGAGAAGAAACATGAAATATGTCAAACTTACTTATAAAGATAAGTTTAAAAATGAATAAAGAAATAGACTCAATAGTAAAAAATATTCAAACCGCGATTGAACCACTAGTAATAGTTATAGTTTGATGAATAATTTGAACACTGATTATGGCTATAATGTTACCATTTTTCAATATGGTAAATGTAATATAATAAATAAGACCGGTCTCAAAAGAGACCGGTCTTATTTATATTTTAAATTTTAAAAAATTATAAATATTTACTACAAACTTCTTCAAGTTTTGATTGTTGTTGTACTCAAACCATAGTTTCAACTGCAACTCAGTCTTTAAAAACAATTAAAGTAGGTATAGACATAACTCTAAATTTTCAAGCAATTTCTGGAGATTCATCTACATTTACTTTTGCTACTTTCATTTTACCTTCCATTGCAGATGAAAAACCATCTAAAATTGGTAACATCATTTGGCAAGGACCACACCATTCAGCCCAAAAATCAACTAAAACAACTCAACTTTTTATAGTTTCATCAAAATTTTGTGCATTTATTACTAATGTCATATTTATATCATTATAAATTAATTAGATTAAATGAGAATAAGTCTCATTTAATGATTTTATTCATATATTTTTTAATGTCAAATTAAGAAACTATATAAATAACATATAATATTATATCTATATTTTTATTTTTATCAATATCTAATTTGTGATTTTTTATTATAAATCTAAAAATAAATCCTTAAAAACCTTGATTGCAAGCTCTTGTTGAATAAAAAATGGAGAAGTAGAAACTGTTATAAAACTAGATTTTTCAAAAGTATCTCTTATCACTTTTTTCTTTAAATCATAATCTATAAAATCTAATTCTTTCTGAAAAAAATCTAAATCTAGATTCAGAATTATTCAATTTTTATGAAACATTTTAGAATTTAATTTATTTCATTCAGAAACAGGGCCAATTTGATTCTCAAATTGGGATTCAGGAAGTCTTCATTCTATAAATCAAATATCTAAAACATTTTCATCTCAATAATATTTAGATATATAATCTTCTAAATTTTGTGTATTTCTTATTTGAATTATTTCTGAAATAATTCATTCCTCCAAAGCAGGAATTATATAATCCCCTACATTTAAAACCTCATTTGTAAATGAAAAAACTTTTTCTAAATCAAAACTATCTGGTTTTAAAAGATGTTTATTATTATCTCTAGTATCAGCATGTTCATCGATATGAATAAGAGTATTATTATCTCAAATAATTCACCTATTTCTAGCTTCGTACCAAAAATAAAATGCATGATTATGATTATCAAAAAGTATTATTTCTTTTCATTTTATTTTAATTCTATAAAAATTTTTAAGTCCATAATTAGTAGATAATTTATCGTCAAAACCAAAATCTTCAAAAGCAATATTGTCTAAATTATCTTGAATTTCAATCTTATCTAAATCTCAAATATCTAAATCTATGATTTCAGGAACATAAAGTTTCTTATTTTTTCTTTGTTCAAAAGAAAATTCATTGTTTCAAACTGGCTTTTCTATGTAAAATCATTTTTTATAAAACATTTTTTTCTTTTAAATTAAATATTTTTTATTATTATATTAAAAACAAACATATAAGTAAATAAAAATGAATAAAAAATATATTAGTGAATTTGCAGATAAATTAAACGAAATGTTTCCAGATGCCAAAACAGAGTTATATTATACAAATGAATTTCAGCTTTTGATTGCAATTTTGATGTCAGCACAAACAACTGATAAACAAGTAAATATAGTAAATAGGAATTTTTTCCGCTTTTTAGTAGAACCAAAAGATTGAGTTTCAATGGAAATTGATTACATAAAAGAATTTATAAATAGTATTTCTTTTTTTAATAATAAAGCTGAAAATATAAAAAAAACATCGCTTATCTTAAAAGAAAAATACAACAGTAAAATACCTAAAACAATAGAAGAATTGATAACTCTACCATGAGTTTGAATAAAAACTGCAAAAGTTTTTTTAGCAGTTATTGATGATGCTCCATATATATGAGTTGATACTCATGTTCACAGGGTTTTAAACAGATTATGATTTGTAAGAACGAAAACTCCTCTTGAAACAGATAAAAAAATCAGTAGTGGTTTTACAAAAAATAATCATTCACTATTGCATAATACTCTTGTATTATTTGGTAGATATATTTGTACTGCAAGAAACCCAAAATGTGAAACTTGTCCATTTATTTGAAAATGTAATTATTATAAAAAAAATAGAAAAATTAGTTAAACTAATTTTTCTATTTTAAATTATAAACTCAATTTTCAACATCCGAAACTACTCTTCTATCTTGAAATGTTATAACTCTCTTATTAAGTGCATTCACGATATTTGAATCATGAGTTGCCATAATTACAGTTTTTCATTCTACGTTTAAATCAAGAAATATATCCATAATTTCTTTTGCAGTTTCTGGATCTAAATTTCAAGTTGGTTCATCTCAAATAATTATTTTTGGATTATTAACCAAAGCTCTAGCAATAGCAACTCTTTGTTTTTCTCAACCTGATAATTCATAAACAAATTTATCTTTTTTAATTAAAAGACCAACTTTTTCCAAAGCTTCTGGTACTTTCTTTCTTATAATAGAATCACTATAACCACAAACTTCCATAGCAAAAGCTACATTCTCATATACTTTTTTTGATTCAAGTAATTTATAATCTTGAAAAATAACTCATATTTCTCTCCTATAAGAAAGAAGAGTCTCTTCTGTCATTCATCTATAAAGAGCTAAATTACTATCCAAGATAATATCTCATCTTTCAGGTTTAAAATCTCAACTAATAGATCTAATAACTGAAGTTTTACCACTTCAAGAATAACCAATCATAAAAACAAATTCTCCTGGTTTTATCTCTATATCTATATCTTTTAGAATAACTTTATTTCTAAATGAAAGTGTAATATTATCTATTTTCATATATTTTTTATTAATTATTTTTGTTTAATTTAATAATTTTTCAAGAAAATGCAATAAAAAAGACTCTATAATTTAACCAAAATTATTTAACTTTTTCTACAAATTCAAAAGTTGTTGTATTAACAATTATTTCATCTCACTCTTCAATTGAAGGCGGAACTTCAAGTTTAAGTCAAGTATTAGTAATTACTTCTATATTTTCACTACTTCAAATAAGTGGCAATGCTTCTACAACTTTTAACTTCATATATGTATCCAATATAATTCAAACAAAATTTCAATTATGTTGTTGTATATCAATTGTTGAACCTTCTGATAAAAAATATTTCATATCCCCTATATCATCATCACCCAACTCAATTTGTTCATAATTTTCACTATTCATAAAGACATAAACTCCTGCAGAATTATATAAATATTCAAAAACAGTTCTATCTAATATAACATCATTTAATTTATCATCACTACTAAATACTTTGTCAGTCATAGAACCACTTGAAATATTTTTTAATCTCATCTTAACTGTTGTAGCTCATCTACCTCATCTGTGAGACTCCCATCTAGAAACAAAATATAAATCTCAATCTATATCAACTACACAACCTGGTTTTGTATCAAATGCTGTTTTCATAAAAAATTGTTAATTTAAATAATATATATTATATTATCTATATTTTTACTTTCTCAAAAAATAAAAAAAACTATATTATGACATGCAACTAGTTTAGGGGAATAGAATAGAATAGAATAGAATAGAATAGAATAGAAAAAAATAAATTAAATTATTTGTTTATAATAAATTCCCACATAAATAATTGATTTTTATCTTCTAAACAATTATTTGGAACTTCTCATAATTCTATACCTTTATTATAATATGAATCAAAGAAAGGCAAATTTTTATATTCTGATATATCCCATTTTTCTAATAATCCTTTCATTGCTACATAATTGTAACAATATACAGGATCAGTTAAATCTGAATTCAATGATATTAATCAAAGATTATATGCTATATTATAAAATTTATAATTTTCAATATCTGAACTTATATTTGTTAAAATTATTTCATTATTAAAGTATCCATCTAAATTTTCATCCTTTAATATATATGGAATTAATTCTTTATCAGTCATAGAACCAGTCAAAGTTTGTGTATTCTCAATTTCATTTAATTTATCATCTAAATAAATATCTTCTTTATATATTCATAAAATATAGTTTTGTGCATTTTCTAAGCTATCAAAATTATAATCTTGTCATTTGTAATTTTTTAATATAAATAAATCATTTTGTTTTATTATTCTATATTCTTCATCACTTGGTGTTATAAATACTTTTTCCCATTCAGTTTTAGTAATTACTTTAACCCTTCATTCATAAAAATCATGATAAATATATTTTAAATTTAAGAATCAGTACAAAAAATAAAAAATTGAAATTACTAATATTGTTATTAAATATGATGATGCCTTATATTCTCAATATTTAACTTCCCTAACTCATAAAAAATTAATTGAAAATATAAAAAATACAGTAGAAAATAATGAAGCTATAAATAATCTTTCATAAGTTTCTAAATTTCATGATAATTTTAAGAATATAAAAAATAAAATAATCGACATAAATAATATATAATCTATGAATCTAAGCCTTTTTTCCCATAAATAAACTTCACCTGACAATATATCTTTATATCATATAAAAATTGATAATAACAAAATAATTAAAGAAGAATATATGTTTAAGTTTATTTCTTCATAACCAATAATTCTTGAAAAAAGAATAAAAATAAATACTAATAATGAAGTAATAAGTATATAGTGTTTATTTATATTTCTTAAAACAATATAGAATTCTCAAATATCTTTATTAAATGAAAATTTTCATTTATATTTATCATTTATATTTATACTGGATAAATTATTATTTTTTATATTTTTTATAATATCTTTAAAAAAATCAAATTTATAACCCAAAAAATTTATCAAAAATAAAGTATTTACCAATCATAAAACTATAAATACAATATTTAAACTAAAAATTCAATATATAAGTATATAAAATCATAAAAATAAAAGTAATAATATTTTTATATTTGATTATTTGTTTCTTGAACCACATTTTTATTTTTAATATTATAGCTAATAGTTGATATTATAAAAAATAAAAAACATACAAAAATAAAATTGTATTATATTTTTATTTCCATATAATGCATATATTGTTATTTAATAGAAATAAAAAATGATAAATAAAGATATATTTAATAATCCATACTTTACTCTTTCTCAAGTAGCTACTTTTTTTAAAGATAAAAAAAGTGCTTTAGTATATATTTCGAGATGACTAAAAAATAAATCTATTATAAAAATTAGAAATTGAATATATATATCTTCAGATAAGTTTTTAGAATATTCTTTAAAGTGAAAACTATCTGTTTATTCAGAATTTATATCTACTAATTTAGTCTATACTCCAAGCTATTTAAGCTTAGAGTATGTTCTTTTTGAGAATAATATATTAACAGAAAATGTTTACAATTTCACATTAATAAGCACAAATAAAACAGCAAAATTTAAAAATAAATTATGAAATTTTGTTTATAAATCTATAAAAAAAGATTATTTCAATAATTATGAAGTAATATCATTTGAATGATTTACTATATATAAAGCATCTGTTGAAAAAGCTCTTTTTGATTATTTTTATTTTAAAAGATGAATAATATGGGAAAAAAGTTATTTTGAAGAGCTTAGATTAAATTTAAATGATTTTAATTTTAAGAAATTTGAAGAGATTGTAGTTAAATTTAATAATAAAAAATTAATTAAGGTATTAAAGTTTTTAAAATTAATAAATAATAAATAATGTTAATAGAAACTATAAAAAAGGAATTAGAAAAACAGGCTTAATAGTAAAAAATGGGTGGCTAAGAAGTTTAAATTTTCCCATATAAGAGAGATAAAATTAGCTTAATTTTTCTCTCTTTTTTTAGTCATCTATGTAAACTAACTTTAGCTTTAATGTGACCGAAAATTCACTCTAACCCATTAGT
>Ga0100381_1001683_pt1 | contig 20593 bp, 18 predicted proteins | sample CryGeymeta201505_FD_80416 | JGI IMG/M metagenome (GOLD analysis project Ga0100381, IMG submission 80416) | Groundwater microbial communities from Crystal Geyser aquifers in Utah, USA - Crystal Geyser metaG 2015-05 | ecosystem: Environmental > Aquatic > Deep subsurface > Groundwater | place: USA...
GAGCTCGAGCCGAGGCTGTTCTCGTTCAACAACCCGATGGGCGCCTGCCCGCGCTGCGGCGGCCTGGGCACGGTGACCTTCTTCGATCCCGAACGGGTCGTCGCCCACCCGGGGCTTCCGCTCGGGGCGGGCGCGATCCGCGGCTGGGACCGGCGCAACCAGTTCTATTTCCAGATGCTCGCGAGCCTCGCCGCCCATTACCGGTTCGACATCGAAGCCCCGTTCCAGGAATTGCCCGAGCCGGTGCGCCAGGTCATCCTCTACGGCTCGGGCACGCACGAGCTTCCCTTCCGCTACCTTTCGGACAACGGCCGCGCGACGACGCGCATCCACGCCTTCGAGGGCATCCTGCCCAACATGGAGCGGCGCGCGAGAGAGACCGAGTCGGCGGCCGTGCGCGAGGAACTGGCCAAGTACCAGAGCACGCGCACCTGCCCCGAGTGCGAGGGCACGCGCCTGAGGCGGGAGGCCCGGCACGTCAGCATCGGAGGGCGGAACCTGCCCGAACTCGGCGCACTGCCGCTCGCCGGGCTGCAGGCCTTCTTCGCCGGGCTCGCGCTCGAAGGCTGGCGGGGACAGGTCGCCGACCGGATCGTGCACGAGATCAAACTGCGGCTCGGTTTCCTGGTCGATGTCGGGCTCGCCTATCTCACGCTCGACCGCGCGGCGATCACGCTCTCGGGCGGGGAAGCGCAGCGCATCCGGCTCGCTTCCCAGATCGGCTCGGGGCTCACCGGCGTCCTGTACGTGCTCGACGAGCCCTCGATCGGGCTGCACCAGCGCGACAATCGCAGGCTGCTCGACACCCTGCTGCGGCTGCGCGATCTGGGCAACACGGTCATCGTGGTCGAGCATGACCGCGAGGCGATTCGCTGCGCGGATCATGTCATCGACATGGGGCCGGGGGCGGGCGAGCATGGTGGCGCCATCGTCGCCCAGGGCAGCCCGGCGAGAATCGCCGCCCACCCGGAGAGCCTCACCGGCGCCTATCTCTCGGGGCGCCGCGCGATCGCCATTCCCAGCCGTCGGCAAGCGCCCGATCCCGCCCGCACGCTGGTGCTGCGCGGTGCGCGCGGCAACAACCTCAAGGACGTCACCCTGAGGCTTCCGGCCGGGCTGTTCGTGTGCGTCACGGGAGTCTCCGGATCGGGCAAGTCGACCCTCATCAACGACACCCTGGTGGCCGCCGCCTCGCGCAGCCTGTACCGCGCGGCGGTGGAGCCGGCGCCCTTCGATTCGATCGAACGCCTCGACCTCTTCGACAAGGTGGTGAGCGTCGACCAGTCGCCGATCGGCCGCACGCCGCGCTCGAATCCGGCCACCTACACCGGGCTTCTCACCGTGATCCGCGGCCTGTTCGCGCTCGTGCCCGAGGCCCGTGCGCGCGGCTACGGCCCCGGGCGCTTCTCCTTCAACGTCCGCGGCGGGCGCTGCGAGGCCTGCCAGGGCGAGGGGCTGATCAAGGTCGAGATGCACTTCCTGCCGGACATCTTCGTGCCCTGCGACCTGTGCCACGGCAAACGCTACAACCGCGAGACGCTGGAGATCCGCTACAAGGGCCGCAACATCCACGAAGTCCTCGACATGACGGTGGAGCAGGCGTGCGAGTTCTTCGGCCCGGTGCCCGCGGCGGCGCTCAAGATCGAGACCCTGGCCGAAGTCGGGCTGGGCTACATGCGGCTCGGCCAGGCCGCCACCACGCTCTCGGGCGGAGAGGCGCAGCGGGTCAAGCTCGCCCTCGAACTCGGCAGGCGGGACACCGGAAGCACGCTGTACGTCCTCGACGAGCCGACCACCGGCCTGCACTTCCAGGACATCGACCTGCTGCTCGGCGTGCTGCTGCGGCTGCGCGACCGCGGCAACACCGTCGTGGTGATCGAGCACAACCTCGACGTCATCAAGAGCGCCGACTGGGTCGTCGATCTGGGTCCCGAAGGCGGCGAGGCGGGAGGCAGGATCGTCGCCGAAGGCACGCCGGAGGCGATCGCCGCCACTCCCGGCTCGCACACCGGACGCTATCTCGCGATCCTGCTCTCCGCGGACAAGTCCCTTGCGCGGCGCCGCCGGCCGGCATAAAGTCCCATTCCACAGTCATTGCCCGGACCCTCGGTCGCCTCGATGAGCCCCGTTGGACGCCTGCCCGCGAATCTCGCCCTCGCGCCATTGCGACCGGCGCAGGGCGCCGCTTCGCGCCCGCAGCCCGGGGCGCGCCAGGCGCTCGCACGCAGCCCGGCACGGGCGTCCGGCACCCCCGCAGCGGCTCGCCCGCGCCCGGCCGGGCCAGTGCCGCTGCCGGGATCTGCGGCCGCGAGCGTGCGTGCCCCGATGCTCGCCCTCTACGAGGCCAATCAGGCCGGCTGGCCGGCGCCGGGTCCGCAGCGCATCGATCTGTACGCCTGACTCACCCAGGGTCAGTTCTTTACTTTATAGTTTTTCCGGCTACGCCCCGCGCCCGGCGGCCGGACGTGCAATGCCAAGGTCATCGAGACTATAAAGTAAAGAACTGACCCCAACATCCATCAGCATGGCTCCCAGGCCAGGAAGTCGTCCCACACGACATCGCCCGCGCGCACCGGCACGCCGGCGGCGGTCACCGACTGCGGGCCAGGCTCCACGATGCGCACCGCGATCTGCGCGGCCGAGAACTCCGCCACCTCTCCGCGAATGCGCGTGCGGTTGCCGATTCCGATCGCAACCCACTGGCACACGCGCACGCCGGGCCGGGCGAGCGCCGCGCGCGCCGCAGCGATCGCCTGCGCGCGCAGCCGCATCATCGGGGTGGGCGGCCCCGTCATGACATCGTTCTCCCACGGCCCGGCATAGCGGTCACCGCTCGGCCATGTATAGACGCCGTACCCATGGCGCCTGTCGGATCGGTATTCTCCTTCGTAGCGCTCCCCCGCCCAGCGCCCGCGCCCCCAGGTGTAGGCGCCGCGCCCGTGCCTGCGATCCTCGAAGAATTCGCCCTCGTAGCGGTCGCCGCTCGGCCAGACCTTCACCCCGCGCCCGTGCTTCATCCCTGCCCAAAACTCGCCCTCGTAGCGCGCGCTGCCCTCGGCGCGGCCGCGGCCCGAGGCGAGCCCATCGACACACCCGCCTTCGTAGCGGCCCGGAAGCTCGGGATCGAGGACGCGGCAGGGGGACTGGGCGAGGGAGAACTGCGGGATCGTGCCGGCCAGCAGCACGGCCGCCGTGAGCACGACGGCGCGACTGTATCCGATGGCGCGGGGCGCGCGCGCGATTCGAATGCTCACGAGGGCCATGCGCGAATATATCCCCGCGCCGGACGAAGCGCGCAAGTCAGCGCGAGGCTGCAGATCGCACAGAGCTCCGACAGCGCACGAAGGGGGTGGCCGGCAGGTGTCGAAAAACTTGCCACGATCCGCACGCCGCCCGATCTCGTCGAGGGCGATTCGCCGCGCCGACCTTGCGCGAGAACCGTTTCGGACCACCGCGCCGCCGGCAGGCAGCAGATCGAAGTTTGAATGCCCCAGTCCCGGCAGTCGCTTTGCGTCGGGCTGTCTTGCCCGCCGGCCCGCCATGCGATCGGCCGGCGCCGGAGATTTCGATTCCGGGCTTCGGGAAAAGGCTGTCAGAAGCGAAATATGGTGGCCATCCTTGTCGACAGACTTTACACAGTGACCCGATCAGCCCCGTCAGGAATTTCGCATTTGCCATTTATTCATTGCGTTAGTAACATCGGCCTGCTTCCTGCATGCAGAACCCCGACCATTGCGAGCGGAGGTTGAAATCATGAAAGCGCTTGTCACTGCCATCTCTTCCATCGCTGCCCTGACCTTGTCCGCGCCGGCGTTCGCGTTGGTGGCTAACGGCGATTTCGAAACTGCCGAGGCCGTCTCTGGGGTACCCACGACCGCCGGGGACTGGGGCCAGGATCTGGCAACGATCGTAGCCGCAGAGAACGGGATCTCGCCATTCTCCGGCAGCCGAATGCTCAGATTCGACAGCACGTCGAGCACGTTGCCCGGGTCCGGCCTCGGGTCCGACGTGACGCAGCTCATCGATCTCACCCCGGATGCCGCCGCGATCGCGGCGGGGGCCACCCTGTCGGCGGCTGCGTTTTTCAATCGCGTTACCGGCGACAGCAACACGGATACCGAGTTCAATATCGCCCTCAGGGCGTACCACGGCGTCCTCGCCTCCTTTGCGGACGCCAGCTTTTCCAGTAGTCCATTGGCATTGTCCTCGAGCGCGCTTTTCTCCGACGGCAATCCCGCCACTTGGGAAACGCTCGGCACCTCGCTGGACCTCCCCGTGAATACGACGTTCGTCGCGCTGACGATCACGGCTCGCGAGAATGTTCTGAACAGCACCCCGGAATTCGACGGCCACTATGCAGACAACGTATCCGCGTCGCTGGCAGCGGTTCCAGAGCCGGAGACCTACGCGCTGTTCCTGGCAGGTTTGGGACTTGTCGCTCTGGCTCGCCGTCATCGATCCTGACCGCTGACCCACGCATTACCGCCGGTCAAATTCACCCGGACACCGCCGGCTGCTGCAACACCTGTTCGATCGTCGAAAGATACCGCCCGATCACGACGCTCTCGTCGAACTCGCGCTCCATCTTGCGGCGCCCCGCGTCGCCCATCCGTCTGCGCGCCTCGGGTGCCAGCGCCAGCATGCGCTGCATCTTCTCGGACAGGTCGCGGGCGTCGCGCGGCGCGCACAGCAATCCGGTGACTCCGTCCTCGACGACGTGACGACATCCGGCAACGTCGGTCGCGATGACCGGAATCCCCATCGCCGAGGCTTCCAGCAGGCAACGCGGCGTCCCTTCCCGGTAAGAGGGCAGCACGACGCAGTCTGCCTGCGCGAACACCGGCACGACATCGTCGGTCGCACCCAGATACCGGATCAGGCCGGCGGCTTGCCAGGACGCGACTTCCTGCCGCGGGACCGCGGAAGGATTCTTGACATCGAGGAAGCCGACGACGCGGAACTCGATCTGGGAATTCGCCGCGCGCAGGATCCGGGCGGCCTCGACGAACTCGGCGAGCCCCTTGTCCCACAACAACCTGGCCGCGAGCAGAAAGACGAACGGCCCATTCGTGGCGGCCCGCTGGGACGGATCGAACCGAGCGAGGTCGACTCCGGATCCCGGCAAGGATTCGCTGCGCGCGGGTCGAACCAGCCGGTTACGCTCGAAGAGGCGCCGGTCATCCTCGTTTTGAAAGAACACGCGATACGGATGTCTCAGCGCCGCGCGATACAACTGCCGGACGACCCACGTCAGCCATCCACCCTGGATGAAGCCGCTTCCGAGCCCGGAAATGGTCGCGAGCACTGGAATTCCTGCCAGTCTGCCCGCCATCGAGCAGTAGATGTTTACTTTCGGCGTAAAGGTGAGCAGCACGTCGGGCCGCTCGCGGCGAAAAATGCCGATCAGCCGAAGGACCAAGGCGCCGTCGGCGAGAGGGTTGGTGCCGGCATTGTCCATGACAAGAGGATGATGCCCGGCACCCAGGCCGTGGATTCGGTCGACATAAGCATCGACGGGGGACAGCACGGTCACCCGATGGCCTTCGCGCAACAGGGCCTCGATGAGGCGGCTGCGGAAGTTGACGACGAACCATGTGGTATTCGCGGCGATCCAGACCTCCCAGGGCCGCCGCATGTCTGCTAGCCCCACGCGGTGCACCCTCCGAAGCGCGCCGCTCTGCGCGCGTCAAACATGCGTCGTCGCCCTCGCTGCACTTTCCCGCCCCGGGCGGACCGGCGATCGTTGTGACTCCAGCCAGGCCTGGAACATCAGCACATCCCACAGATAAGCGCCCCAATCCCTCGTGCCGGCAAGATGTTCCGCCCACGCATCACGGACAGGCAAAGGACGAAAGAACCCCTCCCGGTTCAAGCGGGTTGCGCCGATCAGCGATTCGGCCCAATCCCGCAATGCGCCGCGCAACCACTCGCCGATCGGCACGCCGAACCCCATCTTGGGACGCTCGACGAGCGCCTTCGGAACGTAGTGATGCAACACCTGGCGCAGCAGCCATTTCCCTGCACCTTCGCGAATCCTGAAATCGAGCGGGAGCCGCCAGGCGAACTCGATCACGCGGTGATCGAGCAGCGGCATCCGGGTTTCCAGGCTGACACCCATTGCCGCGCGGTCCACCTTTGCCAGGATGTCGTCGGGCAGGTAACCCAGCGTGTCCCAGGCCATCATGCGTTCACGGAAATCACGATCTTCGAACGACGTTCCGGGATCGGTCAGTACGGTCATGGGCTCGTCGGCGCCGCGCACGATCTCGGCGGGCGTCTTCCAGTGCGAGGTCATTCCCCGGTAGAACGCCCGTTCGTCGGGGAGCGAAACGATGTCGGCCGCCTTCCGCAGCTTGTCGGAAGTTCTGCCCGCGCGCGCATGACGGCGCAGCAACGGATCCAGCCATGCCAGCAGGGGGGAATCCAGTACCGCGGCCGGTGTGCGCCGGATCGACTGTGCGCCAAGACGACGCAACGGCGCGGGTACGCGGCCGACGCGGCCCCACAGTCGGTGCGCGGACGCGTACCGCGAATAGCCGCCGAACGATTCATCTCCCCCATCGCCCGACAGGCTCACGGTCACCTCCTGCCGCGCCAGCTGCGCAATCAGGAAAGTGGGAATCTGCGACGAATCGGCGAACGGTTCGTCATAGAGCGACGGGAGCCTCGGGACGACCGCCAACGCCTCGGCAGGCGTGACATAGAGCTCGGTGTGATCGGTGCCGAGTTGCCGTGCCAATGCGCGGGCATCGACGGCCTCGTCGTAGCCCCGCTCGTGAAACCCGATGGTAAAGGTCTTGACCGCTCGGCTGCTCTGCGCCTGCATCAGGGCAACCACCGTCGAGGAATCCACGCCGCCGGACAGAAAGGCGCCGACCGGCACGTCCGCAACCATCTGTCCCGCAACCGCCTCCCGAAGCAACCGGTCAAGCATCGCCGTGGCCGCGGCGGTGGTCCCGGAGAACGGTTCGGCCGAACCGCGCGAGATGACCTCGCTCAGTGACCAGTAGGCGACCGGGGCGGGCAATTCCCCGCTCGCCATTCTCGCGAGCGGCAACTCGAGGCACGTACCCGGTTTGAGTTTCCCGATGCCGCAGTAGATCGAATACGGCTGCGGGATGTAGCCGTGGCGGAGCAGGAGCGTGATGGCGTTGCGATCGACCTGCCCGCACCACGCCGGATGGGTGCGCAGGGCGCTCAACTCGGAGCCGAAGAGCAGCACCCCGCCGCTCAATCCGAAGTACAGCGGCTTTTCGCCGATCCGGTCCCGTGCGAGATAGAGCACCTTCTTGCGCGTATCGAACAACGCGAAGGCGAACATGCCTGCACATCGCTTCAGCGCGGCGGTGACGCCCCAATGCTCGAACGCCGCAAGCAGGGTTTCCGTGTCGGAACGCCCGCGCCAGGCGGGGGCGGCGCCGAGGTGCTCCAGCTCCGCGCGAAGCTCCGAGAAATTGTAGATTTCGCCGTTGAAAACGATGACATAACGCCGGCCGGCCGAAACCATCGGCTGATGGCCCGCCGGCGAAGGATCGAGGATGGCGAGCCGCCGGTGCGCCAGCGCTACGCCTGATTCCTGCTCGGTCCACACGCCCGCATCGTCCGGACCGCGATGCGCCAGCGATGCGGCCATGCTGCGAGCCACGGCTTCGAGTTCCAAGGCCGGAAGCCCGCCGTGCGGATCGACGAAGCCCGCGATGCCGCACATCAGCGACGCTTCCCGAAGCCACGGATACGTATCGGCTCGATGCCCGCCCCGCCGGCATTGCCGGCCCTGCGATCCGACCATCGCCGCTCGGAATGCATCGCGTCACCCATCGACGGCATCCACCTCGAAAGCGTCGCTCACGGACCGATCGGTGAGCAGCCCGCCTCGCACCGTCAGGCGCCCGCGTTTCGCGGGCAGCATTTCCGCGTGCATCACCGCCTGCGCAGCGGTGCGGGCGAACCCGCTGACGCGTATGCGATCCCAGACATTGCGCGTCTGGTTCACATCCGGCTTCCCGTCGTGGGTATAGGAGCGGAAGAGCACCGGATAACCGGTCGACGCTTCCGCATCCACGTCCAGATCGACCGAGACATCCCGGATCACGCCGGCGCCGGTGCCGGGACCCGGCTGCTGCTCGAAAACGACCAGGCCGTGCGGAGCCTTGATGCGCGTGCCCCTCGCGAAATACCGAAGCACGATGTCGGAGGTGTCGAACTCGTAGCGCTTGATCAGGCAGTCCGCGCTCGCCTGCGCGCCATTCATCGAGCGGACGGAGACCCGGTGCCCCGTAACACCGTAGACGAAGTAGGACCGGTTGCAATTCGTCGTCTCGATCGATCCGATCACCATGTCATCACCGTTTTCCTGGCAGTTCACGCCGTAGTAACAATCCTCGCAGACGAGCCGATCGACGCGAATGCCGCTGACACGGTTGGCTGTGCGGCCTTTCACCAGGATCCCCGCCACGAGGTTTCTGGCCGTAACCCGGCCGAAAGAGATTCCGCTGGAGGGCCCGGTCTGACCGACGATCATGAACCCGACGGCTCCACGCCACTTCTGGCGTGCGTCCCCGCCATGGTCCACGATCTCGAAATCGCCGACGAACAGATCGCTGACGCTGGAGACGCCGAAAACCGTGGTGACCGCCTTCTCGATCGTATTCACGATCAATCTGACCCGTCCCTGCGAGCGGATGCGGATCCGGCCGCCGCGCAGGCTTATCGCGGTGGACGGAATCGAGCGTCCCAACTCGCCGAGGTAATAGTCGCCCTCGGGGAACACGATGCTCTTCGACGCGCGCAAGGCGCTCACGACTGCCGCCCTGTCGTTGGTGGCGCCGTCGCCTTTGGCACCGAAGTCCTTGACCGACACACTGCCGGCCTCCACATCTGCGCGCGCGCCGGCAGTCGCGGCCGATAGGCCGACGAACCCTGTAGCCGCCAGACCACGAAGAAACGCCCGCCGGTAGACGTCCATTGCCGCAAGCCTCCGCACAGAAGACAACATCATGAACCGCAGCCGTCGCTCGCGAAGCTCGCCATGTTCGCGCTCCGCAGCCTGCCTGCGGCACACCTCCCCGCGATCAGGTCACAAACCTCAGCCAGTCTCGCAAGCCCGTGACCGAGCGCAGGCCCGAGATTGTGCTCGTGAAACCAGAGGTGGAACACCTCGCCCGGCGCCATGCCGTCGAGTGCGCGGCACAGCCTGTTCAGGTGAAAGCCCCACAATGCGTGCGGCAAATCGAAGCGCACGAAAGCGGATGCACGGCAATCGCGCCCGTCGATGGCGCTCGCCGTATGCGCGAGGGGGATCAGCGCATCCGCGAATCGAAGCCCCCGGGAGACGATATCCTGGTGACGCGACGCGAAGCGATTGTAGTACCAAGGCAGCGGATTCCCGCGCCAAACGCGAATCCCGGCCTGCGCAACGACGTCGAGAAAGTTCGGCTGATTCCGGGGAAATACCAGGCTGACCGGCGCGCGCCCGAAGCGGTCCGTCCACAACCTGCGCACGGCTTCCAGATCGCCCGCGACGTCGTGCGCGGTGATGCCGGGTTCGAGCATGAAGATGTGGGAAAATGTATGCGTACCCAGATCCACCCCCTGAGAATTCGCGATCAGCCCGAGCTCGGCCGGAAGGAAATGTAGCGTGCCGTCCGGGTCGAGATCGGCATAACGCGCATCGATCGCCAGTTCGCCAGCCTCATAGGACGGCGGCGCCGGTGCTCGAGCGAAGTACTCGTCCCAGCCCGTACAAGCAAGCGCTCCGACTGCCGCCCAAGTGGCTTTCAAGCCGCGCTCGCCAAGGATGCGCAGGATCTCGGGAACCGCCGCCCGTCCGGCCTCGAGGTTTGCCCGATACGCGTTCATATCCAGCCCGAGCCTATCATGCATGCCCCAGCGCATCTCCAGGTCGATGGAGATGGCGACGGAGCGCTCCGGGCCGTGCGGCCCCGTGGGTGCGCTCCTGCGCGAGGCGACCGCAGGCGATTGCGTTTCGAGCGATCGAGTCACGCGACTGTCCTCCTGGCTTCGCGTGCGCTCGCCTCGCCCCGGCGGCTTCGGCCGAAGGCGCTGCACACGGACCACCGACAGCCCTGGGGGCGATCTCTCATACAGGTGCCCATGGCGCGCCGATGCAATCCCGCGAATCAGCCAAAATCCGTCGCGGCCAGCGTCAGCAGATGCCATTGCCTGGGCGATCCATCCACCTGTGCCGGCGGAGTAGCGAAAAAGCGGTAATACTTGTGCACCCGAGGCAATGCCCATAGTCTGCGGGGTACCGGGACCGGATTGGCCTCGACGCCGGCAACCGGCCATGCGATCAGGGAGGGACGCCAAAGGCTCGCGGGCGGCCCCGCCTTCCAGAAATCCCCTCCCTGCCAGTCCACGATGAGATCCACCATCGGCCGGAAGGCGCGCCGCACCCAGTAGCCGAGCACCAGATTCCCCTGCCGCAACGACCCGACCCGATAGCTACGCGTGGGATGGCGAAAGAAACGCCACTCGATGAATGCCGCGTCTGCGGCGATGACCGGCTGTCGCACGTTCGACTGCCACTGCAGCAACGGCCCGAAGTCCAGGCAGGGCAGCTCGTTCGGCGCGACATCCGCGCGCCGTCGAAAGCCGCGAAGCGGTAGTGGGCGCAGGGGCGCAATCCACTTCATGTCATAGCCCGGCTGAAAGACCATCCCGTTGCGCTTCCAGCCCGGGTAGGCCGCATCGTTGGGATGGCCGATCAGCCATTCACCCTTCTCGTCGCATTCATGCTTGGCCACGCGGATCATCTTCACGAACAGCGACTTCGTGCGGTGCCGGGGATGCGTCAGGACGTTGACGACCATGTGGGCAATGAACGTCCCATCGCCGCAGCGCAGCCGAAACGGGATGAGCCCCATCATGCCGATGAGCAATCCGCGCTCCAAGGCCGCGACGATCCTCCCCTGTCCGAACGGATTCCGGTTGTAGAGCCAGTCGAGGTACTCGCGCCTGCGCGCATCGTGCCCCGCGGGATAGTACGACGCGGCGAGCCCGACAACGGCGTCGGCGCCGATCTCGTCGAGCGGCCGAATCTCAATCGCGAGCCCGTCGGGTGCCACGCGCCACGCCCGGCAATGTCGAAGGAGCCGTAACGGACCGAACCACGGGTGCGGCAATGTCCGCCGCTGCATCCGCTTGCGGGGCATCGCGCTGCGCCCGGGACTCGCAGAGCGAGGCGTAAAGCCCCTCGTATTGGGCCACGACGGATTCCAGCGGGAACAGTTCGCAGACCCTGGCGCGGGCGCGGGCGCCCAGTTGGCGCCGGCCGGCTTCCCCGATTGCAAGCAGCTCGACGATGGCGGCCGCCAGCGCAGCGGGATTTCCCGGGGGAACGACGCCGCCGGTGTCACCGACGATCCTCCCGCAATCACCGACATCGGTGACCGCGCACGGCACGCCGCAGCTCATCGCTTCGCCCACCACGTTGGGAAAGGCTTCGCTCACTGAGCTGAGTGCGGCGATGTCCAGGGACGCCATCAGCCGAGGCATGTCGGTCCGCCTGCCCAGCAAGTGAAAGCGTTCGGTCAGCCCGGTTTCGTCGATCCATTCGGCCAGCGTCCGGTTGCCAGGGTCCACACCCTGACCACAAAGGACGAAATGAACATCGTGACGCGCAACGAAGCCATCGCCGGAACGCGCAAGCAATCCCGCGGACCGGACGAAGGTCGCGTGATCCTTGTCCGCGTGGAAGCGGGCGACGAGCCCCACGAGCAGGGCGTTCGACGCAACGCCCAACTCGGTGCGCACGGACAAACGCGCCTGCGGATCGGGCCGATAACGCCCGGCATCGAAACCATTCCGAATCAAAACCATCTTGCGCGCGCTGAAGCCGGCCGCTACGTGTTCCGTCAGTGCCCGCTCGGAGCAACACACGATCCTGTACGGAATCGAACCGGACAGGATCCGGCCAAGACGAAAGACCCAATAGGTCGTTGCCCTGGCCTCCCCCTTTCGGGGCGGACTGCTGCGCAGATTCCAGATCACCGGCCGAACGCCGCAGAGTCTCGCGACAATCCCGCCGATCACATCCGGATGGTAGAGCCAGGTCTGTACGATATCGGGCTCGATCGCCCGAATCGTGCGGGCCAGCGCAACAAGACTGCGAAATCCCAACTCCGCCCTGCGTAGCCCCAGTTCATGGACCGGCACGCCGAGCTTCTCGATCTGGTCACCGATGGTTCCCTCCGTGCCTTTCGTCCTCAAGACAATCACTTCAGATGCGAACCGATCGTGATCCATGTACCGGAGCAGGTTGTACAGAGCGGTCTCGGCACCGCCCACGCCGTTCAGGTCGGTGATCAGATGGAGCACGGTGATCCGGCGACCCACAGGTTTCACGTCGGATCTTGGGGCCGACGCGGTCACCGGCCGACGACCCTGCGTATCAGGTTCGCCCACGCCTCGGCCGCATCCGAAACGGAATAGTGTCCCTCGACGATCCGCCTGCCAGTCAAACCCATCGATCGCCTGAGATCCTCGCTGCTCATCAATTCGTCCATTGCCTCCCCCCACTGCCCGAGTGCGCGAACGCCAATGCCAACCGCACCTCGGCGAAGCACCTCGGAATTCATGCCGACGTCGGAAACGACGACCGGCACGGCACAGGCCATGTACAGCAGCATCTTGTAACTGCATTTGCCGAGAGACCATTCACTCGCGTCGAGAGGCATGATACCAACGTCCATGCCCTGGATCATCTCGACCTCCCGTTCTGGCGTCCAGCGAACAAACTCGACTCGGTGCGGTTGAATCCGTTCAAAACGTGGTGGAACGTCCGACACTACCCGGAATTTCCATTCCGGGTGTATTTCGAGAACATGTGCAATTGCGCTCTCTACGGTGCTCAGCAGTCGGAATCCGCTGCTGACACCGGACCATCCCAACACCGGCGTGTCCGTGCCCCTATCGCAGCGTGGCGTAAACCTGTCCAGATCCACCGCCGTTGGAATCACGCAAACGCTGCTGTTCCATGCAGAGAACCGATCGGCCAGAAAGGCATTCCCGCACACCACAGCATCGCATTTCCTCGCGATCTGTCGCGCCGCCAACCCGCCACGCCGCAACCAGATCGCGTCATCGACATCGAGTATCCGGGGCTCACCTGCCAGGAACTCGAACGTTGGTAACGTCGAGATCAACTCGCGCTGGAAAACGGTAAGCTCATATCGACGCGACGCAAGTAACCCGGGCAGTCGCTGTGCGCATGAGGCAACGAACCAAGCCGGCCGCGTCACGACCGAGCGTGGCGGGTACGCTCCGAACGTTGCCGGGAATTCGTCGAGAACGATTCCTTTTTCGAGCAATGCTGACCCGTACTGTCGAATCCGGAATCGCGCGGACGGAACGTCCGTTCCGCCCGTAAACGCGGCGACGCGTAACGCGGCGCGCGCGTCGAAGACCGGGCGTCGCATCACGATGATGTCCGCAACGCCGCTCCCGGGTTAACGGGCCTGCTGCTGGGACTCTGTCGTGTCGAGACCACGCGAGTTCGATCACCGGCACACATCCCGAGCGCCACGACCACCAACGGCAATACAGCGACGAAACGGAAATAAGTCAGGGTGGTGAAGCCGACCTCGAACAGCATCACCGCCGTCATGAACGGTACGTACAGCACCGCTCGGCGAAGATTGAACTTGAGGAACCGGTAGAACCCGAGATACATGAGAACCAGCAATGGAAGCGAGCCGCGAGTGATGTACTCGACATAACCAGAATCTCCGTAGAAAACCCTTCCCGGCAACTCGGCGAGACCCAGCGGCTTGAACAGGAACGACACGTTTTCCCTCAGGACACCTCCCTCACCGAAACGCGCAACCAAGCCGCTCGTCTGCTTCTCGAGAATACCAGCGATATCGGCGCTCACTGGGGCGGCATAGGCAAGAGCGATTGCGGCCATCACTAAGCACCCGGACAACGCAAAGACTACCCGCTGGCGGGTTGTCGGAATCAGCACAACCGCCAATGCGGTGCTCGTCATCAATGCGAGCGCGAGAAGTGCGGAGTTCGACTTGAGCATGTAGGTGAGCGGTACGAAGGCCAGCGCGACCGCGAAATGCAGGGGCTTCCGGAATCGCACCCCCAACGCGAGGTGCACAGAAAAGAAGAGGAAATAAAACATCGCCGCAAGCGAATGCGTGCCGAACACGGTCACAGGCTTGCCGCTCCAACCGATCATGCTCCGAAGCAGGTCGTCGTAAAAAGCCGAGTAGTAGGCGAGGACGAAAAGTCTCACGATCTCGCTGTCCGCGACGATCCCATAGCCCAGAACCAGGATTGCGCCAGACAGGACGAGCCACGCGCCGCGTAATGTACCGGGCTTAGCGCGTGTTCCCGGCTGCATTGTCGTTGCCGTAACGAAAAACAGATATGGCACAAGAGCGCCCCACGCGGTTCTTTCATCGGCCCAGAACGCCGAGAAACTCAGCAGCAAGGCGATGATAAAGCCGCCAATCAGGAGCTGCATATGCGAAAAGCCTCGCGTTCGCATCGCGACAATGGCCATCGAGAGGGTCAGAACCAACGTGACGATCGCCGTTCGAGATTGCAGAATCTCGCCCTGATCGGACGTAGGCGCAAAAAGACCCACCGCGGCGAGGCCAATGAGCATCCAGAGAGACAGCGGCGCGGTCCGTGGCCTCTTGTGAAGGAACGAGCGAAGCAGCATGATCGGCGGTTACATTCCGGATCGGCAGCGGATGGGGGTAGTCATTCGTCTGTGCGATTCGAATGGGCGGAGGTCCGCTGCCCCACGCCACCGTGCCCCAGCTTTCGCTTCAGCGGCGCGAAGCGCAGCAGGACGATCGCGGCGAGCCCATAGACGAGCATACCGGTTGCAGTCTGAATTGCGAGTCCGATGGGGCCGGTCATGTTCCGAATGGGCCAGACGGCGGCAGCCATGGCCATGGTGGCCACGAGGATCGCGACCAGTTTCGACGGCTCGCACGGCAACGGCATGATGCGCCGGCCTACCCGTGCCGACATCAGCGCGCTCAGCGTGGCGGAGAAAGCGGCGGTCAGCGCGGCGGCTGCGATTCCGTAAATCGGTACGAGCAGCGTGATCAGGACTACGGATAGCGCGCTCGACAACAGCGTGAGTGTGATCAGAACCGCACCGCGCCCCTCGAGAATGAACGGGATGTCGAAGTAAAGCGTCTTCAGCGCACAGGCAAGCGCAGTCACCGCAAAAATGGGCAGCAAATCCGCGGCGGTGTGCTCGAACGTGCCGCCGAGGAGCACATGGGTGAAATTGCCCGAAATCATGATCATCCCCGTGACCACCGGAGCGCCGATCGCCAGCAGGCTGGACAGTCCATTGCGCAACTGGTTGAGGCACGCCTCGGCGTCGTTTGCCTCGCGGGCACGCACGACCGCGGGGTAGAAGCCAAGGTAGACTGCAAACATCACCACCCCCAGCGTTCGCTGGACGAGGTCTGCGCCGGCCGAGTAGAGGCCGGTGTCTGCCGCGCCGAGAAAGTAGCCGATGATGGCGCGGTCCGCCAGGCTCCCCAACAAGGTCAGAGTATAGTGGATGCCGAGCGGCACACCCTGGCGGGCGATCTGGCGCAGCGGCGCCGGATCGAGGCGCGGGGCGACGACAAACGCAATCGTGTGGAAGTTGAATAGGACCACCGCCGTGCCCAGCCCGATCAACAGTCCGCCCATCGCGGCGTGGTAGCCATATCCCAGTCCCGTCAGCACGAGGACCGCGAGAAACGTCGCGACGGCGCGAAATATCGCCATCCGGGAATAGCGCCCCGCCTTGAGCTCCGCGATGTTGAGATTCCCGACCGTGTCGAACATGCCCTGCATGAGGGCAAGAGCGAGCACGCCGACGATGATCTGGAGGTGAATGGTGCCGGCCAGGATCGTGCCGAGCACAGGGACGGTCGCCACCAGGGCCAAACCGGTGAGCAGATAGGCGCCGAACACGCATCGGAGGAAGGTATCCCGCTTTGCTTCCCAGGCTGCGGCGTATCTGGACACCCCCTGGCACAGCCAGTGAAAGGCGAGCGCGCTGGCCATCGTGCCATAAGCCACGGCCAGTGCGTACTCGCCATATTCACTCGCGCTCAGACGGCGAGACAGCAACATCAGGGTTGCCAGATTGACGGCACCGGGCACGACGCGGGCCAGCAGATATGCGAGCGTGTTACGCAGCATCGGGACCGGAACCGACCGGGTGCTGATCACTGCAGGCAGGCGGGTCCGACCGCCGCCGTCATCGCCGCAGTGCCTCGGCCGCTGGCACCCGGCTCGTGTGCGCGCCGGGCGTACTGCGCGGGGACGCGTAGACGAACTGCCAGTCCCGATAGGACTCGGCATTCTCGAAGGCAACGTCCTCGGCCGCGAAACCGCTCCGCTTCATCGGCATGCCGTCGAACAGACTGTTCACCCCCAGCAGTTCTCCCTGCGGTCCCCTGACCAGCTCCCACGCTGCTTTTCCGGTCAATGGATCGAGATAGATCTTGCGAAGATGGCGCCGTATCGCCGGATCGCGGCGGTCGTGCAGAAGTTCTTCCAGCTCGCGGGGGTAGCTTCCCGCACCCGCCGGACTCGCCGCGTAGTACCGCTCGATCGCCCGCCTGAACTCCCCGCCCACGAACAGCAACTGCTCTTCCCTGTCGCGCCGCACGCTCGTGGTCCAGGCTTCGCCCACGGCCGCCAGCGCCGCCCCCATCAGCGCCACCAGCAGCAGCGCGCCGAGGTAGGTGAATCCGCGCTCGCGTGCGGGCGGCGATTCTACCATTGCCCGTAGGGCTCCCCGCTGCTCGCGGTGCCCGGCGCTCCGCTGCGCACGTCCTCGACGGCGCCGGCCTTCGGATCCTCGGGCGCGACGGCGATCCAGGTCGCCTTGCTCTCCGTGACCGGATCGACCGGCACCGCGCGCAGGTAGCGCTGCGTGGCCAGCTCGTCGATCGACTCCGGGTACTTGCCCCGGTCGGCGTAGAACTTCTGCAGCGCGTCGCGCATCTGGTAGAGGTTCTCCTTCAGCACCGCCTCCTTCGACTTCTGCACGCTCTGGAAGTAGCGCGGCAGCGCGATCGTGAGCAGGGTGGCGATGATGGCCATCACCACCAGCAGCTCGATCAGGGTGAAGCCGCCGCGCCTGCCCGCCATCGCCTCACCAGTCCCGGTAGAAGCTGCCATCGAGCGCCTGCTTTTCCGATGTGCTGAAGACGTCGAACACGTCATCGCCTTCCTCGGGCTCATCCGGCGGGCTCCTGTACGAGCGCCGGCCCCAGGTCTGCGCCGGCGGTGCCGCGGGATCGCCCTCGAAGAACGGCTCGCGCGGCAGACGCCGCAGGAAATAGATCTTAGCCTTGTTTGGATTGCGCACGTCTTCCACCCCCCCGACCAGCACCTCGAGCTTCGGCGGATAGCCGGTCTCGTCCACCTTGCGCTCGATGCGCCCCTCGTCCCAGGCGCGTTTGTAGGCATCGATCGCGGTGCGCACCTCGCGCAGGGCGCGCCTCAAGTCCTGCTCCTTCGTGCGCTGTACCGACAGCTCGGCGAGCGGAAACGCCACCGCCGCCAGCAGCGCGACGATGGCCACCGTGATGACCAGTTCGATGTAGGTGAAGCCCCGCCCGGGGCGGGTGCCTCGGCGTGACGGGATTCTCAACGCAAGGGTTTCGACAGACCCACGGGATTCGAGTCATGATAATGCACTTCGCGCTTCGGGCCCGCGCGGCGCGTGCGTGCGCGGCTGCGCGTCGTGCCCGCGGGCGGCTCTCGCGCCGGACGCACGGCGCACCGACGGCAGGGTGTAAAAGGCGAAGCGCACTGCACCGGTCTCCCCGCAGCCACCGAAATAGCCGGGGGCCGGACATCGGGCGCAATGCCCTGCGGTCATCGCGCGCTTCGGTCACTCGCCGATGGATGCGGCCGCGAGTCCCTCCGAGACGCAGTTGAGCACGTTCGGCAATGCCTTCGTCGTCGCGAAGTGGCCGCTGGCGACGGCATGAACTATATTGATGCAGGTCAAATCCATCCGTGCCGCCCTGCCGGCACGCCGTTCGGGAGGGCAATGATGAACCCCATCCGCTCCGCTCTCGTCTCGACCTTGGTGGGGGCGCTGCTGCTTCCGGCAGCAGCGTCAGCTTTCTCCATCGCGCCCTACTTCCCGCTGTCCGACGGAAGCTTCTGGACCTATGCGGTCTCGGACACCACCGGAAGTTCCGATACGTTGACCCAGCGCGTCCAGAGCGGCGCCTTCCTGGTCAACAACCGGGTGACCAAGGCGCTGGCGGAGGACTCCGCAGGCGACGCCGACTATTACACCAACGATGCGAACGGCATCCGCGGGCGGCGTGACCGAGACCTCCGAGCTCACCAGCGCGAACATCATTGCGCCCGACACCGCGCCGGACGCGTTCGCTTTGACCGCGCAGACCGGGGTCGCGCCTGGCGCACCGGTCACCTCCGATTCGATCACCGTCGCCGGCATCAACGCGCCGGCACCGATCGGCATGGTTGGGGGCGAGTACAGCATCGCCGGGCTGCCGTTCACGGCCGAGCCGGGTTCGGTGGTTGCCGGCCAGAGCGTTCAGCTCCGCCAGACCGCGTCGACGAGCGGTTCAACGGTGAGACAGGCCGTACTGACCGTGGGCGGGGTTCAGGGCGTGTTCAGCGTGACCACCAGCAACGCTGCTCGTAGCGACCTCGACGGCAACGGCAAGGCCGATCTGCCCTGGCGCGACACCAACGCCGCTTCGCCCAGCTTCGGCCGCAACATCGTCTGGCTGATGAACGGTGCCACCCGCGCAGGCTCCGGCGAGATCCCGAGAATCGACGATGCGAACTGGAGGGTAGTGGGGCCGTAACGCCTTGCGACCGCTCGCTCGCCGGAATTCCGAGCCTTTGTGGGCGCGTTGCACGATGTAACCCGACTAGTTACAATCGCGCATGATCCGGGGCTTCAAGCACAAGGGTCTGGCCCGGTTCTTCGGCACCGGGTCCAGGTCCGGGATCCAAGCTCGACACGCCGCGCGTCTGCGCCTCGTTCTGGCGCAGATCGACGCAGCCACCGGCCCCGGCGACATGGCGCTTCCCGGACTGGGCCTACATGCGTTGAAAGGCGACAAAAAGGGCACATGGTCGGTGTGGGTGAGCGGGAACTGGCGCGTGACGTTCCGGTTCATCGGCAAGGATGCCGATGCCGTCGATTACGAGGACTACCACTGAGAGGTTCGCCATGCGCATGCACAATCCGCCTCACCCCGGTGAGATCCTCAAGTCGCTGTGCCTCGATCCCCTGGGCCTGAGCGTGACCCGGGCGGCGCAAGCCCTGGGGGTCAGCCGCAAGACGCTCTCCGCCGTCCTGAACGGGCGCGCGGGCATCAGCCCGGAAATGGCGGTGCGCCTGTCCATCGCCTTCGGCACCTCGTCGGAGAGCTGGCTGAACCATCAGGTGCGGTTCGACCTCTGGCACGCCGAGCAACACCGCAAGGCCCTGAAGGTGGTCAAGCTCGCGGCATGACGCACGAGGCCGATCGGGCCAGATCGTTCCCGCGGCACGAGAACGCCCGCCCCTCGCGCCGGACGCGCCCGCCGAACGGCACATCGCCGGCATCGGGGACGACAGCGGGGGGTCAATCCGACCCGCTTCGGCGCTAGACCACCGCCGCCTCGCCGCACTTCGGCCGCAACCGCGTGCGGCCGAGGACCGGAGGGCGCGCAGCCCATACGGCGAACGCTCGCGGCCGTCCGACGCAAACACGCAGGCCGCGGCGGGTCCGCCCTCACCGCCGCTGCGCGATCAGGCTCGCGGATTTCTCGCGCGTACCGGCACCACACGGAAGCGCAAGTCGGGCTGGAAGCGTCTATCATGAAATGAAAGGCGAACTAAACGGCGGACACGTTCGAGCATTCCCGCCGGGCAGGCATGGCTACGCATTCTGTACCGCAAGCGGCGGCAAGGAGCAGCGAAATGAACGGCAGATTTCCCGAGCCGGTCGCCGGTCCACAAGGACGTGACCGTCGCATCCGAGCGGCGCGTTGGACACGACGCATTGACAGGTTCGTCCACATGGCGATCGGGGTGGTTGCACTCCTGCTTCCGCTGTGGGCAGGCGCGATCGCAACTGGACCGTATCTGCCGCTCAACAGCGGCACCACCTGGACCTACGCGCGGGACGGCAGCGGCGCCTATGTCACGGAAGTCCTGGAGGGCAGTTACGTCGTCAACGGCGTGGCGACCAAGGCGCTTTTCGACGGAGAGGATTCCTCGATTACATATTTGACCAACGACTCCAGCGGCATCCGCGAGCACGCCGCGTTCGTCCCGTCGGTAGCCTTCAAAGCTACCACGACCTGGCGGATGATCACGCTTTCGCCTCCTTTCAAAGACGCTGAGCCCGCGATGGACATCGGCGCAACCGTCCCGAGCTCTGGCGCGGCGAATTTTGAGTATGGGGGGAGCGAAACATTCCCGTTGAGCTACACGGGCAATTCGACGCTTGTCGGGTTCGAGACGATCACGGTTCCAGCGGGTACGTTCGAGACGGTGAAAGTGACGGGCTGGGTGACGGTCTACGGATACATCGGGACCGAATACCTGAGC